>Ga0222683_1000605_pt1 | contig 11236 bp, 25 predicted proteins | sample AntAcemetage1073_FD_179841 | JGI IMG/M metagenome (GOLD analysis project Ga0222683, IMG submission 179841) | Saline water microbial communities from Ace Lake, Antarctica - #1073 | ecosystem: Environmental > Aquatic > Non-marine Saline and Alkaline > Saline | place: Antarctica: Ace Lake... | reverse complement strand
CATTATCCTAAATCCTCATTACCTTGTTTGAATTGACCTGAACTCTTAAAGACTCCCATAAATCCTATTATACCAGATAAAAATATTATAAAAAACATAAACTGAGGGAAATACAACATTATTTTATTATAAATTACAAATGGTATCATCATGTCATACATAAATGGATTAGATATTAATAATCTATAAATATTTCCTATTTCTATTGCTAAATAACCAATTATTATTGAACTAATAATATGAACTATTAATAATGCTGGATGTTTCTTTGTCCTAAATCCCATATAAAATAATCCAAATACTATTCCAAATATAAAGAAATAACTAGCAAATATAAATAAAGATTTTAATTCCAAAACTGGATACAATACCATTGTAAACCATTCTTGACAAGATTCAAAATAAATATTTTGAGGAATTAAACAATCAACGCTTCTAAATGCAGTTTCTAAAGTTTGCATTATAAAATAAGATATTGCCATAAAAAAACCACTAACAGCAATAATAAACATTACTGTAATATTAACCATAAATTCTTTTCCTCTTTCAGTAAAATCAATTTTTATCGCCATTTATTTCAACCTCCACTAAGCTATCAAACATTGTTTTATTGCAGTCAATCATATTACTTATAGTTTTCGTTAATTTCCAAAGAGCAATTTTATCGATTGTATTTTCTTTTCCAGCCTTTACTCTTGCATCTTGAATACTAATTAATGTTAATCTAAACTTAGGATGAATTTTAAATAATAATGGATTAATTTTATTTTCCATTATACACTCCACTAAAACTATCTTGAACATCCTTGATTAATCCCATTATTATTTCATAGAAATTAAATATCATCACAATAAATACTAGAATAAAGCCCCATAAAAAAACATTTAATAATGTAGTGAAAAGTAATATCAAACTATCAATCCCAAACGATTCAACTAACTCTGTCATCATAAACATAAAGAATACTATTATTAAATAGTAAAACATTAAAAGATTCCTTAACAATCCATACACTAGTGTAAATAATATTGTATTACCTAAATTGCCTTTGTCTTGACCTAAATTATGTTCAAAAAATCCTAAAACTATTTTGTTATAAAGTTGATCTAATCTTTTTCTATCAAATTTAAAATTAATCCATATCAACCCCATCAATAAAAATACTGCAAATAAAATCATTATTGCATAAGTACCAAAAGAAGAATTGTCACCAGTCATGGTAACATCAAAACAAAGTCCAAGAGGGATATCTAAATTAGAATATCCAACAATATCGTAAGTCCCGACTAAATTCAAATCTTCTCCTAAAAAAGTATAAGAAAATGTACTACCAGATTTTTCAAATTCTACATTATCCAAGAACATTTCTTGATTAGTATTCATTGCAGTAAAATTAATGAAGGTACAAGTTGGACAGGTTATCTTTATTGTTTTATTTTCGTGTATTTTACTATTACCTTTCCATCCAGAATCTGCACAACCTTGTGCAATTGTGAAACCTATTAAAAATAGAAATATCAATATAAAAGAAAAGTATTTTATCGCTTCTTTATTTTTCATAGTTATTTAAGGATTTTTATGTTTAAATATTTATTGGAATTTGCAAATTCCAACATTTAACCAAAGGCTTCTTTTTTTGCCTTTTTTTGTAGAGTTCTCCAACATGGTTTTACATGATATATCTTACCACCCTTACTAACATATTTTTGTTGTCCAAATATTTCATGTCCACAATAATCACATATTTTAAAACTATTCTTGGTATATATCTCCTCATCTTTTTTTAAAATTTCCTCATAATTAAGAGTTTCCCTTTTCTTCCATAACTTTTTTATCCAATTCATTTTATTTATTTATTTATTTTATGCTACTTAAAACTATTGGTTATTCTAATTCTTTATTTATTTTTTTTGGGAATAGATTTTTAATCCATTTGAAAGCATTATAAAAAAATAATAAAAAGGAATTAACCATTTTTCTTTCTTACAGCAAACCTTACAATAAGCCAAAAGAAAAGTCCTCCACAAATCATTGCAAAAATAATATGCCAAGTTTTAAAACCAGTTTCTGTATTTATTGTGTTATCAACTGGAAGTTCTATTATCTTTTCTATTTCTACTTCCTTATCTATATATTTTGGAACATAGATAGTTTGATTTTGAATTTCTATTATATCTATATATTTAGTTCTTCTACTGCCACTCCTATAAACTATTTTTTCATTTGTAATATTATCAAAGAAGATCAGAGTAAAGTTATCTGGTTTAAAATTAACTACAGTTGATATTGTAATGTTTTTACTATTACTATCAAATGTTATATTCATTCCAGTAAGATTTGATGAATTTCCTGTTACTACATAAACTGGATTTGTAAAATTAGTTTCAAAAGGATAAGTTTCTCCTCCATACATTATTTGAGCAGACGCTAAACTAAGTAAACATATCCCCAATATTGTTATTGTTGTTTTTCTTTCCATGAGTATGAACTCCGAACTTTCATCGGAGGTGTTTTTTTAAAAAAATAAAATAATAAATTTGTTTTGTTTTACTTAATCGGCAGGATTAATTATCATTTGTGCTACAAACTTATAATTTGTAGGATCAACTGCTCCAAATGTAACTCTAACTGGATATTCATACGTAGTCTCTTCTAATAATGAGTTAATAGGAATATTATAGTAAATACTTCCATTTTCATTCGATTTACATAATCCCATTCCAGCTAATTGCTGATAACCTTTTGCTAATTGAATTGGTGTTGCAGTATCTAAAAATTCAAGACTTGTAATGTCGTTACAAGTAACGTCATTATTTGTATCAGAAACAGTCACTTCTAAAATTTTACCTTCAATTCTAACATCAGCATTATTAATAATTTGTACTCCTGCTTCTATTGTGCTTAATTGTGTTGTATCCATTTCTAAATAATTTGCCCAAGCACTAAGTACATCTAAAGTTGGCATAGGACTATAATCACCAGCATCTTCAGCCTCTATATTAGCAAAAGAAACAATGGTGGCATAATCTACCTTCACATCAAGTTCAGCAGTATCACTTAAATAATTTACAACTACAGCACTAACCATAGCAACTGCAAATAAACCCAATAATCCAAAAATCATATATTTTTTATTCATCTTCTTTTATAACCTCCTTCTCAGCACTATTAATTTTCTTTTTCTTTTTACATGCTTCTACATGAGTATTATAATTATATTCTAATTGAGAATTATAAAGAGATTCAATAACCTTTTCGCAGTAAGGACAGATTTTCTTTTTTACTTCCATGTTTTTTATAGTGTAGGGTAGTATTTAAATATGTCGGTTATTATACATTGTATAATTTCTCATAAACATTTCTATAATGAACTGATACCAACACTATGCCAATAAGCAATACTAATTAAAATCCTATTATCCCCCATAACATATCAGTCATTTTACAGCCACCGATTTATATTCATAAGCTATGCTTCTGAAAATTAATCTTGAAAATAATTTATCGATTATCCAAAAACATCTTGAAAGTTGTCTAGCTAATCTATCATATTTAACACAATGAATCTGCCCACATTCTTCTATATAAAAGTCATCTTCTGCTTTAAATATTTTAATAAAATTCCCCCATAAATACCAGAACAAAATATTACTCCCATTGTTTTCTTTTATTTCTAATACATAAAACTTATTCAATATTTTAAATAAGTCTTTTTTATCCCATTGTGTTTTATGGAAGCCACGACAAACATCTCTGCAAAATACATCATTATGTTTACATAAAAATACTTCCATTTCTTTTGAAGGAACATCGCAATATAAAACTCCGCCCTCTCTTAATACTCTATAAATTTCACTTACTGCTTTAATCGGATTATCAACATGCTCTAAAACATGAGTAAAAAAAACTTTATCAAAAGTATTATCTTCAAATGGCATATCTTCTACATTCGCTTTTACATAAATATTTTCTGGTCTATATTCTTTTGCCTTATCTAAATACTCTTGAGATATATCTATTGCTGTTATTGGATAATCAAACATTTTTACTTGTCTTATCCCAGAGCCTACTATTAATGTTTTCATTTTATTTTTAATTTAGAGTAATAATTTTCCATTTTCCCATTTTGCCCTCTTTTCAATAACGAGCCTACTAACATATCGTGTAACCTCTTTAATTCTTTTTTATCCATATCTTTTGTCTCAAAAGTCATACCACCCTCATATTGTCCCGCAATATTAAAATACTGTTCCCAATCTTCTGATAATTTAGTAATCCCATATTTTTCTGGATTCTTCCATGTATCTGAACCTGGTAGTGGGACAAATCCAAATACTGTAAATTTATCTGGATATGCTTCATTCATAAATTTTATTGTTTCATTGATTGTTTCTTCTGTCTCTCCTGGAAATCCTGATATTAAATAAGATTTAGTTGTAATACCTGCTCTTTTTGCATCTCTAATCGCTTGATAATTCTTTTTTAAAGTTGTTCCTTTCCCCATATTAATTAATTGAGATGGTGAACCAGATTCTATCCCAAATGCAATTTCTTCACAACCTGAATCTGCTAACATTTTAAATTCCTCATAATTATTTATTCCTGCTCTTCCATTACAACGATAAGTAACTCCTCTTTCTTTTAATTTATCTGTTATTTTTTTTAGCCTTCCACCTTTATTAAATGTAAAAATATCATCATAAAATAAAAAATTATTTATTTTATCTTCTTTCATAACTTGGTCTATTTCTTCCATAAAATTTGGTATAGACCGAAATTTTACTTCTTTCCCATGAACATCTTTACAACAAAACTTACAACTAAATGGGCAACCTCTTGAAGAAATTGCTGTTGTTGCCATCTCTCCATTTACTTTTCTACTATATGATTTTAAATCTACTAACTTTCTATCTGGAAAAAGTAATTCATCAATATTGCCTATTGGTTGTGCCTGAATTATTTGAGGTATAGATTGTATGTCTGCTTTTTCTTCTAATGATTCTACTAATTTTGGTAATTCGTATTCTCCTGCTCCCCTTATTACATAATTAAAATTTCCATCTTTTATAGTTTGTATTGGTAAAGATGTGGCATGAGGACCACCTGCTACCATAACCGCATTAGAATTATTTTCCTTGGCTATTTCATTTATTTCTTTACATAAATAAAATGAAGGCGTAAAAATAGTTGTTCCATAGACATCTGCATAGCCAATTTTTTCTTTCCATTGACTTTTCGGGGTATCTGCTAAATCTGTAATTCTTGCTTCTATCCCTTTCGATTTTAATGATGCACCTATATACATTAATCCTAATGGTGGGTCAAGCCTATCGTCTAATGAGGCTGGTTGTGGTGGACTTATTAAATTTACTTTCATTTTAATTTATCCTATAATCCTGTTTTTTTAGTATAAATGCTCTTATAAAAAATAGTCCATAAGTTGTTGGATGCCTAACACACATGATTAATGCTCTTAGCCATTTTGGATTTTGGATTCCCCATATTCTAAACAATGCTCCGTTAATACTTCCATTCTGTTTTCTTTTTCCTATAGTTTTATTTCCTAGATAACCTTTATGTGTATGTAACAATGTAGTGTCAACTCTGACTATATCTCCAAGTTTTTTCATCTTTATCCATAAATCTACATCTTCTCCTCCAGTAAAAAAAATCTTTTCGTCAAAATAATTTATTTCTTCTAAAACAGATTTTCTATAAGCAACAAATTTACTATCTGGTGGAATAGGATAATATCTTTTTTTTGTTTCATCATCAAGAATCCAAGAATAAGCCATAACAACTTTCTTATCTTTGAATGGTTTGATTAACTTTTCGATAGAAGTTTCTTCTAATGGAACACAATCTTGATGTAAAGTAATTACAATTTCTCCTTTAGCTTCTTTTATTGCCTTGTTAACTGTTTTTGCTTGTCCTGCTGAACCTTCAATTTCTATTATTTCAGCATCCTTTGCATATTTTTTTATATAATTTCTTGTTCTATTAAATAATTCTTTATTTGGCTTATAATAAGGAATGATTATTGAAACATTTTTAAAAGTATTCATTCTTCTTCCTCCTTTGGAAGAAACCAAATTACAAAAATATCTGCTATCCTGCTAAATATATTCATCTGCTCAACAAAAAATATTTAATTCCCCTACCTTCAAATACTAAATCTCTCGCTTTATTGTAATTAACATCTTTTTTAATATACGTGATTAATTTTATTAATCCTGTAAATTTTAAAAATTTGTAATAAGGGTATAATCTTAAAGGCAAATCTTCAATCATAAAATCAATATTAAAATCTTCTCTTTTGAATAATTCTAATAATTCTAATGTCTTTTCTTCTCCCATTAAATCAGTATGAAATTCTAAACATATTTTCTTGACATCTTTTGGGATTCCGTATCTAAATATTTCATATTCATAACCCTCTACGTCCATCCTTAATAAAGTTGATTCATATTTTTCGCATAATTCTTTTAATGTTTCACTTTCTACAAGAACTCCATTCTCTGAAACCTTTGATAAATTAACGTGATCTGTTACTTCTATTTTTACATTCTCTCCAACTGCTTTATTTATCACAATAGCATTAATATTATTATCTTTGAGATTTTGTTTTAGAACTGACATACATTCCTTTACTGGTTCTACGCATATTAATTTTTTAGCTTTTGAAGATAATATTGAAAATAATCCTATGTTTGCTCCTATGTCTAAAACCACATCGTCTTCTTCTACATAATCATAATAAGTTTTCCAATTCAATGGTTCTCTGAATCCAAAAACTCTTAATTGTTTAGATAATCCCTTGTCTCCTTTTATCGTATTAAAGTAAAATTTTTTATTTATTCCAATGTTACTTAGGTCTAATCTCATTTCATTATCATCTACTGGTTTAGACATTCTCTTTTTATATAATTTCCAAGAGAGAGTATCTGGTATTCCGTCATTCATCCTTTATCCTCCACGGAAACTTTCATATCTTTCTGTGTTTCTCTACACAAAATTCCATTTTCATTTACATAAGTTCTTATTGTTTTTTCTTTCATTCAAACTCCCTTCTTTTGCCACAATATCCATCTGCATCAGATTCATGATTACAAGTATATCCTTCTTTCTCATAATGTTCACATATTTTCCAATATCTACATTTCATTTTGTCTACACTGTACTTTTAATTGGTCTATTTTGCAATTCGTTTTGTCGTCCCATATTACTGCCCATCTATGAGCAGGTTGAACATTCTCTATTCCATTGTTTCTGATAGTAGTTGAATTATATCCTAATTTTTCCCCCAAAAATTCATATAATTTTGCGTAATTGTAACAATCTCCACCTTTCTCTTTTAAGGTTTCTATATCAAAATAAGACTCATTATTTATATTATAAAAATAAAAAGTTTTTATATTATCTTTTAAGCAATTTGCTGTTTCTGTTAAACTTAAATTTTCACAATCATTTATTATTTCTTGTTCTGAAATTGGAATAATATATTGTTCTTCTTGCCCTTCTTTAAAAATGAAATTTTCAATATTATCTGAATCTATTATCATAACTAAAGTTCCACCTAATAACATTGCCATTATTGTAATACTTATAAAAAATAAAATATCTATATTAGATTGTTTCATTCTTTTCCTCCTTCCTTATTCCATCTATCAATAGCATAAGCACAAGATCTTGGACAATATTCCGAATCATATGCTTTACAATATAGATGATTTAATCCCCAATCATCACATCGTCCTTGCTGTTGAGCAATTCTTACTGCTTTTTCTTCAGCTGTTATTTTCTGTTCTAATTTTTCCATTATTCTTTATCCTCCTGTTCTGTTTCTATATTTTGAACAATATTATCAAATGAAATTTGTGAAATAATATCGCAATCTTCGTCTTTCTTTAGAGTTAAATCTAAAAAATTGGCTTCTTCTTGTGGAGCATTTGTTTCTTCCTCACCTTGACAAGTTATTGGTTCAGGTTGTTGGCTTTGAAATTCATATAAAACATCTTTAGAAAAAGAATTACTCATAACTTTAACACATTCTTCTGGTTGCTTAGAGCTATCACTTTCATCTTCATAATTTCTAAATATAGCCCATCCCCAAATAAAACCACAAATAAGCCAAAATATATGATCCATCCAATAATAAATTAAAGTATTCATTGCTTTTCCTCCTGTTTTACAAATTCTAACATCTTGAATACTTCATACTATTTAATTTTATGAATCCATAACCTATCAAGATAATTAATCCTAAGCTAATTATCCCTACCCCAACATATCCAGTCCATTTTAATATCTCAGGAAAGCATCTCACAAAATCTATTTCTCTTGTAAAAACATAAATCTGAGTTATTGCTGAAAATATCATCAAAACTTCTAATAAAGCTTCACCTTTTCTTGATAGTGTATGCTTGATTAAGTCTTTCTTTTTTACCTTTTCTTTTGGAGATAACCAGTAAAAGATTTCTACAAATAATATTATTCCAAAAATTAATAACAATATTGGAATTACTCCATTAATAAATGGTAATGCTTCTGTGAGCTTTATTAATATAACAACAAATCCAACAGCTAGTTCAGCAACGAGTCCATAAACGAGTCCAGCAACGAGTCCAATAACGAGTCCAACAACAAGTCCACCGAAGAGTCCAGCAGCTAATCCAGCAACGAGTCCATAAACGAGTCCAGCAACGAGTCCAGCAACGAGTCCATCAACAAGTCCAGCAACGAGTCCAATAACGAGTCCACCGAAGAGTCCAGCAGCTAATCCAGCAACTATATCTTTTTTATATGAACTGCTTAATTTATTGTATATTGAACTTAATATCATTGTTGCTCCTCCAATTCATGGTCTGCGTCTTCTTTAGCTTCACATTCTTTACATAATAATATTTTATTATTGAATCCAATATCCCCACATAAAGTATATGGGCTTAGTTCTTTTCTGCAACCCTTCATTTTTTCGCTCCCGTATTTTCATGTAAGGCGAACTGCTCTACTAAACATATAGTATCATTATGGTCTCCATTATGGCAAACTAAACAAATTCCTATCTTCTCAAATCCTCTACCTTTCCCCATACCAACAGAATCATATCCAAAATGGATTATTCTTCCATCCTCATTCAAAACTCTTTTCATAATATTCTTTATCTTAGTAAGACTTCCAACATATTTCCCATCATATTTTTCTCTTGATTTTCTTAAATTATATGGTGGGTCAAAAATTATAGTATCAAACTTCATATTAGTATTTTTAATAAATTCATAAGCATCTCCAACAAAATCAGGATTAAATTCATCTGATATATCAACTCTAAATTCATCACAATCCATTTTTGTTTGACCTGCAAATAAATTAAGAACCTTCCCATAACACCAATCTTCTGTCCATAGTTTTAACTTTGGTTGTTCAAAAGTCCATTTCTTTGGTGGTTGTGCTAAATATGTAAATTTAACCATTTGTTCTTTTTACCTCTTTAATTATATCTTCTTGAGTTATTTCTTCGCTATTATTTAAATAGTTACAAAAATCTCTTATAGCCTTTCCATAATCATTTAAATCATCATAAGCATAATTATAAATAATCTTTTCTATTTTTTCTATTTTTTTATTCATTTTCCACCCCCTTTTCCTCTTTGACATTTAATGCGTCTTTAGTTTTCTCTGGAAGTGTTGGCTTATTTTCTGGATGAACAATTATATTAGTCTTTTCAAATTGTTTCTTCAAATCATCATAAGAATCATTTTCTATATTTCCAATAAAACAAGCTAATGTATTCATAATTACTTGTTGATTTTCTAATATTAATATTTCATTATTCATCTTTTTAATTCTCCTTTTAATTTACCATTCTTATCATTCCAAACTATAACATCTTTTTTAGTAACCTTATGTTTAGTAACTAACTTTTTAGGGATTGTTGCTCTTGTTTGGGTTTTATCTTGTGTAACTTTTGTTGTTGCTTCCATGTTAATATTCTTAGGTATTCGGACTATATAAATGTATGTATTTTAGTCCGAATACTTAATCTCATTCCGAAGCGTCGTTTAGAATTAATTGGTATAGCTTAATGATCTCTCTATCTCGTAGCTTTTGTTCTTTCCTTCTAACTTTTTAATAGAAGCCTCACTAAGTGTTACTGTAACTTTTCTTTTCTCCCATGGAAAACAATTGTTCTCATCAAAGAACTCCAAAGCATCAGTACATTCTTTTACAAATTGGGGTGTTATTTTTTCGTACATCTTCTTAATCTCTTTTCTATTTTAGTTAAGTTTCCTTCTCCGTCTCTTGACATTTTAATCATTGCCTTTACAAGTTTTTTTCTATCAGCCTTAAATCCAGCATCTCTTAATTCCGATGATATTGCAGTTACTGCTGTTCTTTTATTTCCATCTGAAAAAGAATGGCTAGATACCATTGCTCTTGTTATGTGAGATATTTTTTTAAATGGTTTTTTTTGTTTTGATGCCATTTCCATTTCAAAATCAAAGTCTCCTTTATTCACTAGCTGTCCTCCGAATACACGATTAGTATCAATTAACTTTCTTTTTAATTTTTGTTTTTTTATCATGTTTTATACATATCTTTCTAGGTATTTAAATGTTTTGTTTTTATTTCTTGTGTTTATTCTAATACGAATAGTTCCTTTAAAAATAAAAGGAAAAAATAATAAATTGTTTGATTATTCAACTTTCTTCCAGTTTGAACTATATTCTTCACATTCATACATTCCAACCTCAAACTTCCCAGTAGCTAATGCTATCTGTAATACTGTTTCTGTCTCTTCATGTAATTGTGTTAATTCGTCGTTCAATTCCTCTGGTATCTCAAAGTCATCAACATCCATATTATATGTTCTATCTCCAATCTGCATAACTGCTTTTGGTTCTCCATATAATATTTCAAACATATCTTCCACAACAGACGAATTTCCATATGGTCTTTTACAGTCTATTGATGGTGCTCCAAATTCACAATCTTCCCATCTAACATAAGCTCTCTTTAAAAGTTTAAGATGTTCTAACTTTACTTCAAATTTCTTTTTATCCATTTTACCTCCATTATATTTAGTTTAAATTTCATTACGACTGTTATTAAGGCGTAGGTGAAATCCATTTAATTATTAAAAATAAAAATCCTGTAAAACAAATACTATAAAAAATGAATGTATTTTCTTCTGTGTATTTCATTCCAAGTAAGCAAATCCATAACATTCCCCA
>Ga0222683_1000593_pt1 | contig 11425 bp, 9 predicted proteins | sample AntAcemetage1073_FD_179841 | JGI IMG/M metagenome (GOLD analysis project Ga0222683, IMG submission 179841) | Saline water microbial communities from Ace Lake, Antarctica - #1073 | ecosystem: Environmental > Aquatic > Non-marine Saline and Alkaline > Saline | place: Antarctica: Ace Lake... | reverse complement strand
ACAGCTACGCCAAGATCATACGTTGTTTCTTCTTTGAAAAAGCCGTGAACTACAGCTCCCAATGAGAGATAATCAGTGGGGCGGATCAAGATCGATTCCTCGATATTACCTTTTTTAAAAAACTTATTTTTCCAATCCCAGGATAAACCCAGGTAAACATTTGGCAATAGATCTGTTTTCGTACTGCTCATTGCTAAACGGTGATAATTATTATCTCCAATTTTATCCAGTACATAACCAAAATTATTCCCGCCGAATATGATTGAATAATAATCTTCATAAAAACCGTCTTTATCATAGTTACCTATAAAGGTCAATCCGCCGCTATTTCCCACTCCCATCGCTGCTGGATTTGATTTAACAGCCATGAAATTATCAGTTGCTGCGATTGATGTTTGCGCATTCAAAGTAAATGCAAATACCAATATTACTAATAATACAATTCCTCGTTTCATTTTACTTTTCTCCTTATATTAATTTATCTTATTATCAATTTCTGCAAAATTAATAATCGATTAAAAGATACGTCGTTTTGATATTTCCTATGTTTTTTAGAGTTACAGATCATTCAATACTGTTGATTAGAATTAGCAAAAGGTTTTCAAGCATCTGGTTTGCTGATAAAACTCACAAAGACACTTTTTTACTTTATTAACTAAAACTCTTAATTTTGCAGATTTCATCTATTTCTCCAGTTTATAAAACTTTATACTTCCATTACTGGTATTAGCCGTGATCTTCTTTCCACCTCTATTTATCTTACCTGATACACTATCTTTTGAGAATTTTGATGTAGTAATCTCAATCCCATTAAGATCAATGCTGGAATTGGATGTAGAAGCATCAACATTCAAATCTAAGGACGGATCGAGAGATATCTTGATAGAACCATTAGATGTAGAAAGATAGATGTCATTCTTTATTTTCTCTTCAATTTCAAGAGTTATCTTTCCATTAGAAGTAACTCCTTTCTTGAATCCGGGAGTTCTAACAACTCGAATTTTTCCATTTGATGTGTAAGCTTCTGCTTTTCCACTCAAATTGACAAACTCAATCCCACCATTACTACTATTTGCAATAAATTTTCCTTTTGAATCAAACACTTCAATTCTTCCATTGCTTGTATCCAGGTTCATGTCACCTTCGCAATCAATGATAAGAATTGTACCATTTATAGAATTGATCTCACTGACCTTCACACTTTTAGGTATTTTAATCTCATAATTCACACTAACTTTCGGATTCTTCTCCAAAGTTGTTGTTTTAATTGTGCAGCCATCTTCATCTATAACTTCGATTTTGATTTTATCAAATTCATCTTCAGATTTATTGGTTTCAAGAATTGCTGAAATATCGATATGATCTTCTTTCCAACTATTTATCTCAACCTTACCATTAATGTTGAGAACATTAAGTTTGCATCCTTTTATCGGATTGAAAGTTTCATGAAACTCTTTTGTCATTTTATCTCCATCAGAAAAATCAAAATTCATTTTAACTCCTCCAGCATAATCATCATCGTTTATAATATGTTTAATTATGAAACCGGGATTATTCCCTATCCAACCAACTGAATGTCTAGTTATAAAGTTAATTGCGCCACCCAGAAGTTGACCCCAGAATCCAGTGATATGCTGATTTTCATCAGAAGATTCTACAATAATACCACGTGAACTGATCTCTACATGTTCATCAGCATCATTTACAATGATACCCTCTGAACTGATCTCTACAGTCTCATCATTATCTGTCACAAAAAGTCCACCATCACGAAATTCGACAACTTTTTCTTCACCTTCAATGATAGTAACCCTGTTTTCATTAAATTCAATTTTTCCACCATCTTCAAAAAAAGTATATATCTTTTCTAATGGTAATAATAGATTGATCTTGGCAGTCTTATCTGCTTTGAAGATTATTTTGTTTTTTTCTTTTACAATTTCCACATCAGTATTTTTGGTATGTTCAATTTCGATCTTATTTCCATCGATGAATTCAATATCTTTAATGTGAATATTCTCAAATTCTAAAGTTACGTTCTTTTCATTAACAAAAACATCCTGTGTAACTGCCGACAGTGTTAATACTGCCGTTATCATAATCATAACTAAAATAGATTTCATCATTTCTCCTCCTATGATCTATTTGATCTCTCTACTTTTATATATCAACGTTGCCCCTACAAACAGAACTCCGCTAACACCAATTTGTAACAAAGTATTCCAATTAATTAAAATTCTTTTCCAAACTTCATTAATGTAATAGCTTACATTCTCACTAAAAATTTCTGGTTCTATAGATGTAGGTGTAGATGCGTTTATTAATTTCATTAAATAGCTAAGTGGAAGTGGAAGATGCCACTGCATGAGCGCATTGAGAATTATAAATAGGAATTGAACTCCCACTATAATAGCCAATCCCTGCAAAAAAGCTTTATCTTTGAACACTGCTGAAAAGAAAAACGTAATACTTCCAATGATCAACCCAGTTTTCATAAAGGAAATAACAGATTGCAACATTCCTGCAAAAGCTATCGTGAAAATGAATTTGTTAGCTACAGCTAATATTATTGCTACAATTATGAAATTAAAGATAGAAATAGCAAAGAGTACAAACCAATTTCCAGCAATTCCAACAATATATCTGGAAGCTGATTGATACCAGATCGAAACAGGTTGAGAACGGTGAAATAGTTCGCTATTGTTTTTTATATTCTCATTTAATGCACCTTGAGTAAGAATTATTATGAAAATCAAACTAATAAGTCCTGGAAATCCCATTATCGCAAGATTTGCAATGTAATTTATCATCTCGGAAGGTGGTGTTCCCTGAATATCACCAAGATTCAGATTTAAATCTCCACTGAAATATGCAACAGCAGTAATTAAGAGAATCAGCAGGTAGAATCCGGCTGTGATCCATAATGGGATCATGAGTGTTTTTTTACTTATCTGAAGGTCTTTTTTTAAGAGTGCTTTAAATTTAGTCATTTTGAACCTCCTACTTTCTCCATGAACAGATCTGAAAGTGTAGGTCTATTTACTTCAGCATTTGTAATCTCGATTTTGCTATCTAATACTGCACTAACGTGACCTAAAGTTTTATTTATTACTTTAGGATTATACTGCTCAAGTTTTTCCTTTTGATCTGAAGGAACTGTGAAAATTGAAAATTGATTTTTCAGCTCTTCAATATCCTGCTGAAGAATGATCTTTCCCTCATCGATGAATATTATATCCTGTAAAATCTGTTCTACTTCCTCAACCTGATGTGTAGAAATTATGATTGTTTTATTTTCATCGTAAAATTCACCGAGAATCGTATTGAAGAATTCTTTTCTGAAAACTATATCCAGGCCAAGTGTAGGTTCATCTAACAATAAAACCTTCACATCCAGAGAAAGTGTAATGAGAAGATAAAGTTTTGTCTTCATACCTTTGGAAAGAGTTCCAACTCTTTGATTTGGTTTGAGATCACTACTGGTAAGTAATTCTGTAGCTTTTTCATTATTCCAAGAACTATTTATTGCAGAGACATAATCCATTGTTTGCTTAACAGTTAATCTGTCATCCAAACTGTTCACGTCAGGAATGAATGCTATATTTTCATGTATTGATTCCTGGTGTCTTTTTATTGGTTTTCCCAAAATTTCAATCTCTCCTTCATGTTTTAAAAAACCAAGAATGCATCTCATAAAAGTTGACTTACCCGCTCCATTTTTGCCAAGTAAACCAATAATTCTTCCCTCGGGAATTTCTAACTCAATATTATCAAGTGCTTTGAGCTTCCCGTAATATTTTGTCAGGTTATTTACTTTAATCACATTTTCTTGTATCACTTCTCCCCTCCTTTGTCATAGGAATTTTCAATCAAATTAAGTAGTTCTTTTTTTGAAATGTCAAGTGATCTACTTTTTGTTACCATATTTTGTAGGTCAGTTTCAACGAATTCCTCATAAGTTTTTACCTTCAATTTCTTTTGTGCACCTTTCTCCACAAACATGCCAATCCCTCTCTTCTTAAATAGAATTCCTTCATTAAGAAGCTCGCTTATTGCATTGGAAATTGTTTGCGGATTTAATCTGTATTGCTTTGCCATAATGCGAATTGAATCAATTGCTTTTTCTTCTTCGATGGATTTATTTATTATTGCATTCTCTATCTCTTTTTTAATTTGAAGATAGATTGGAGTACTTTCATCAAACTTCATTTTACCTCCTCCTGTTTTACTGTATGGGTCAAGTGGTACACTATGAATCTAACTGTCAAGAACTTTTTTTTCTTACATGTAAAAAAGCCCTGAATAATCAGGGCATTTTAAAAGGTTAAGATGTATATTTAAATACGTTTACATCATTTCAATAATTCAGTAATAATTTTTTTTGAAGCTTCACCATTTCCGTATAAATTAATATTGTAGTCTTTTTTAATTTGGCTCATCTCTTGGTAACCGAAAATAATTTTATTTTCATCAGCTCCAACAATTTTATTAAATCCGTTTTCCACAAGTTCAACCCATTCGGTCTCATCCCTTAAGGTCACACATGGTTTCCCAAAGAAAAATGCTTCTTTCTGCAAACCCCCGCTATCAGTAATTACCAAGGAACAATTTTTTAAAAGATAGATTATTTCAAGGTAGCCAATCGGTTCTACCAATTTTAAATTTTCAATTTTAAATTTTAAATTTTCAATTATTTTTTTGGTGCGTGGATGAAGTGGAAGAATGATCGGGATATCATTAGAAATTTCAACAAGAGCATTAAATATTGATGTTAAACGTTTAGGATCATCTGTATTTTCTGCACGATGTATTGTTGCTAAGATGAATTGTTTGGGAATATCCATTTCTAGTTTTTGTGCCAAGTCTGAATATAAGAGGGCAGCATCCTGCATTACATCTCCACATTTGACAATTCGAGCAAGGGAGTTTTTTCCGATTCCTTCATGTTCCAAATTTCGTACTGCCGTATCTGTCGGACAAAATAATATATCACTGATTTTATCTGTTAGGATTCTATTGATCTCTTCCGGCATGTTTCTATTGTAAGAACGTAATCCAGCTTCTACATGAGCAACTTTAATATGTAATTTCTTTGCAGCGAGAGAACCGGCTATAGTAGAATTAGTATCTCCATAAACCAATACCCAATCCGGTTGTTCATTTAACAGTACTTCTTCGATCCGCTCAATCATCCTGCCTGTCATTGCACCATGCGAGAGACTATTGATCTCCAGATTGTAATCAGGTTTTGGAATTTCCATCTGTTTAAAGAAGATCTCGCTCATATTCGTATCAAAATGTTGACCAGTATGAACGATGATTTCTTCAATATTTTTGTGTTTAGCTATTTCTCTGCTAACAGCAGCAGCTTTTATGAATTGTGGTCTAGCCCCGATTATGGTTATTAGTTTCATTTGTTATTTACCATAGTTTGTTTCCCAGATATTTTGTTGTTTACCCATAATAAATTTAATAAAAGCTACAAAAGCAGCATAATTCATTGCTACCCAATATCCAGGAAGTTTAAAAAGTTTTATTGTTTTACCTTCTCTACTTATATATAGTTCTAGAATTCCAATTACGTATATTACAATGTGCAACAGCATAAAAGCTTTATAAAAAGAAATATTCAATAAAAATAGATTTGAAACAAAAATACTAATCGAAAATAATGGTATTAGCCATCGAATAAGCTTATGTGATATTAAGACAAAGCTTTCTTCAGGAAAAACAAAAGGATTTAATAGCTTAGCGTGACGGAACAATGCAAACCATTCTCTGGAAATAACTCTTATCTTTCTTTGAATTTCATCAGTATTTTTATTTTCAAGGAATTCAGTTACTAATGATTCCGTTTCATAGTATGCTTGGAAACCATTCTCCATTACAATTAAAGTTCTCTCAAAATCATCAGGTGAGGCAGGATGTATTTGCGTAAAAAGTTCTCTTCGTAAAGCAAATAGTGCCCCACTAGAAACAGATATTGAATGAAATTCAGATTCTAAATATCGTAACCAAGTTTCGTATTTCCAATATAGTCCTTCTCCACTACTGATACCTTTTTCCTTTTCTACATAAATAAGTTTTGAGGCAACCAATCCAATTTTGGAATTCTGAAAATGTCTTATTAATTTTCTAAGAGAATCTTTTTTTAATATAGATGAAGCATCACTTAACAAAACGATTTCACTTTTTATTGTTGGTTCCACAAGATTTTGAGCAGATGGTTTTCCAGCTCTTGGTTTTTGAACAACAAGTTTAATATTATCATATTTTTTTTCATAATTACGAACAATTGTGTTTGTATCATCTTTAGAATCATCAGAAATGAATATCAAATTTATTTTATCTTTAGGATAATCAACTTTTAAGAAAGATTCAATTTTTTCTGCGATTTTTTCTTCTTCATTATAAGCTGGACAAATCATTGTGGCAGTTGGGAAAAATTCCATTATTGGCAATTGATCTATTTTTGTTGATTTAATTAATATTTTTAAGATCAAACCATACAATACGATGTGGTAAAAAACGACAAAACAAGCTATCCAGAAAACAAACATCATTATAATTCTCCTTTTTCTTCAATTATTTGTTCCCAAATTTTTAAATAGCTTTTTACTGATTTATTGGAATTAAATTTCTCTTTCACATAAGAGTTTGCTAACTTAACAGCATTATTTCTATATTCAGTATTGTTAATAACTTTTCTTAACTCTTTTATTGCACTTCCATTATCTCCAATACTAATAATACTTCCTGAAATGTTATTTTTAATCAATTCAGAAATCCCTTCTGTTTCACTTACAATACAATAACAATTACATAACATTGCCTCTTTAACAACATTTGGGATTTTTTCTTTATGCTGACTCAAAAAAAGAAATAATTCAGATTTTGACATTTCCTTAAAAACTTGTTCATGAGATACGTGACCTTTGAATGAAACATTTATTATTCCATTTTTATGAACATAACTCTCTATTTTCTCTCTTTGGTCACCATCACCCAAAACAACCAATGAAAGATTCTTAATTTCCTTTTGAACTTCTTCAAAAACTTTGATAACATCAATAATTCTTTTATCCTTCGTTAAAGCACCTGCAGTAATAATTCTATTCTCAATTTTTTCAATATTATTGTAATTACAAAATCTAGTGTCTACGCCTCTATAGATTACTTTTATTTTTTCTTTTCTAACACCAAAATTAAGAATTATCGGGGCATCCACTTCAGCAATTGTAACGACAGCGTCAGCTTCCTTTGCTAATAATATACTTCCTTTAAACCGCATATTTAAATCGTAAGCACAAAATGACATTGTCAAAACTATATCAGGTAAGTACTTTTTTACTAAGAAACCTAATAAAGAAGGATAATGAGACCAATAAAGATGGATTACATCTGGAGAGTTTTTTTTTATATTAGTAAATAAAGACATTACCCGAGGTAACAAAATTATACTCTTAACAAGATGATTAAAATTGTAATAATGATTATAAATTATAAACCACAAGAGAGAGAAAAATATTCTAGGATAAAATACACAACAGAGCAAACCTATAAAACTTTGATGAAAATTGTTATGGGAAATTTTAATATTATTAAGTTCTCTATCTAATATCAAAGATTTATTCTGTTTATGCTTAAATCTTAAACTATGCACTTGTACTTTTAAACCAGCTCTTATAAAAGCCTTAATATCACTACTGGCAAAAGCCTCCCTATGATTGGGGAATTGCATAATAATAAACCATACATTCATAAATTAACCATCAATAATTTTTTTAAAAAAAACTAATTTATTTATTTCCAAGATATTAGAATCAATATAATTTTTAATTTCATCATGATGAATTATTCGATTCTTCATTTTTTTACAAAATTCTAGAATTAAGCCTACATTATTGCTAATGTTATTATTTTCATTAGGCAGTTCCAATACCCATTCCGGCAATTTAGAGTTAACAAAAGTTGCGTCTGAATATCCAATAATAATTGGTAATCCATAAGCTAGATATTCTCTTACTTTCAAAGGACAAGCTTCAAACATTTGTTTTCTATGTAAAGCAACTGTACCTAATCCTATATCACATTTTTTTACTATCTCTAAATATTCTTTTTTTTGTAAGTAACCATAGAATTTAATATTCTCGAAATCCGTTCTATATTTATTATTCAAACCAATAATATGAAAATATAATTTACCAACTGTTTTCTTTGCTAAATCAATAATTTTATCTATTCCATTCCATTCATGATCAAGATTACCCATAAATAATATATTGGAAATATTATTACTCTTGCTTATCTTTTGTGTTTTATAATTGTTAATATCAATACTATTGGGGATCGAAATTGAAGGCTTTTTCCATTTTAGAATATGTGGAAGATTTGCAATCTCATCAGTAACAGCCACAAATCCTACAATATTTTTATAGATCAAAGATTTAGTCATATTATAATAATGAAATCGAATTTTTCGATCAAAATTTTTTTTGGAATGTAATTTCATTTCTTTATAATCATTTGTATTCAATTCAACAATTACTTTATAGTTCTTTAAAATCTTGCCTAAGTATGGTTTGTATGGCTCAAACCTAAAATAGATGATATCTGGATTATACTTATTTATATCTTGAATCAATCTTTTTGGACCGTTGAATATATTATTTCGATAGTAAACTTCATTATCTTTAAATGGAGAAAGAGAAATTTGAGATTTTTGAAGACTTATATTACAGATTTTAACTTGATGTCCCAGTTTTTTCCAAATATTCGTTTGAGAGATTACTTTTTTCGTTACTCCAGAATGTTTGATTAAGTCATGGGTAAATAGATAAATTATCTTCATTACAAACTCTCAACAATTTTAATTATTTTTTTTTCTTCATTTCCCCAAGAGTGTTTCTTTCTAACTTTTCTAGAATTTGCTTTATACAGTTCTAGTAACTTTCTATTCTTTGCTAATTTCATAATAATTTCTTTTACTTTTGTTAAGTCTTTATAGTCAACTATTTCACCTATTTTATCCTCTTGTATAATTTTTTTCATCTCGGGGAAATCATTAGAAATCAATGCTATTCCTGCCATTATACATTCAAAGAGTTTATTTGAGATAACTGTGTAATGATTAAAAGTATAATGAAATAGTTGTATTCCAATATCTGCAGAAGCCACGTATTTCAACACCTGATCAGGAAGTACAGCATCTTTGATAAATATTTTTTCTTCAAGTTGATTTTGAATTATATAATCTCGTAAATCGAGTAATCCAGCTCCTTTCCCCATGAAAACTACAGCAATATCATCAATCTCCCGAACTGCATCAACAATATTATAGATACCTCTCGCTTCATGTATCGCACCATGATATATTAGTATTAATTTATTCTCAGCTATTTTAAACTCATCCCTCAATAATGTAGAAGGATGAACTTCCTGGAATCTTGAACAATTCCTGATAGTGTGAACCTTCTTTAAATTATATTCTTTTTTAATATATTCTGCTCTAGTATCAGTTGTCACAATTGTGGCATCAGTTTTTGTTATTAATATTTTTTGAAGAATTCGCCATATCAGTTGATGAAATTTAGAACTATGTATGTACCGATAACCAAAAAACCAGATTTCATGACTATCAAATATTAGCTTTGCTCTACATATTTTTGAAATAAGATAACCCACAGTTAGCGTATCAAGATCATTTGCATATACAATATCAGGTTTGGTATAGATTCCAACAAAGAATAAACCTAAATTGAAGCTAAGCCAATTTAAAAATGCAGTAATATATAATCTAATTTTATTATTCTTAATAAATCTGAATATTGATTCTCTCTGCATTTTTTCTCTAATTTTAGATTCTGAAAATATGTTCTTTGGTTTGGAATAAAGTGAAGAAAATAGCGGAATACGTTTGATTTTCACTTTTCCATTTTCTGAAATAAGTAATCCTTTATATGGTTTTGCAGCAATAACAGTCACATCATACCCGTACTCACTAAAAGACCTAGAGATATTCTTTACTCTTTTATCATGTGTAAATTCATTCCATACTAAAACTGAGATCTTTTTCATTTTATTTTCTAACCTTTTCCATTACCATTTTCCAAAAAGACGAAATTTGAGAATATTTAACTAATCCTGTTAATGGTGTCAAAGATACAATTGTTAAAAACAGAACAAGTTTTAAAATCAAATGTATTTGATAGTAATTCTGAATAACGCTGATTCCTAATAAAACAAAAACGAAACTGCTTACTTTTATAATATCGTAATTAATATGATAATGTTTTTGTGCATTGGAGTAAAGAATTATCGTCCTGATAATGAAAGAAATTAGACTAGCCAGAGCAGCTCCTGTCATTCCAAATTTAGGTATAAAAAGAAGATTAAGAATTATATTCAATATTGCAGCAATAATATTTGCATATGAAATGTATTTTGTATTTTTTGTGAGCGTAACACCTACTGTGAATACCATATATATCCCAAACAATAGTTTTGAAAATGTAAGATATGGAACAACTTTGTAAGCAACAACATAATCTTTATTTTGGGAGATCAAATTCAATATCTCCGGAGAAAACAATGAAATCAGAATAAATAATATTCCACCAATGGCAGTAAAAATATTTAAAATACTTTTGTAAATATTTTTAGCATTTGGATCATTTTGATATGAATACATCAATGCACCCCATGACAACATGAAAGGTGCAACAAGAACAAAATGCAGGAATGATGATATTTTTGCTCCAAGAGAATATAAACCAACTTGAGTTAAGGCAATTTCGTCAGGAAGTAAAAATTTTAGCATATAGCGATCAGTCATATTTAATACCCAGCTTGCTAATCCCCCAATTGCTAAAGGAATTCCAATAACTAAAATCTCTTTTATATAAACATTATTAAATTTCCAATTTATCTTTTTATAAGTAATTATGAAAATAATAATAAATGAAATAATTAGAGCAATCAGTGTTGCTTCTTTTACTCCAATATAATTTCTTTTCAGAGTAGCAACAAATACTATATTCAATCCAATAAATATTAATATTCGAATTATAGAGAAAATTGCATATGTTACAGACTTTTCATTAGCTCTTAATACCGCCAATCCTAATGTGATCAAACCTTCAAAATAAGCACCGACAAGAACTAATAAAAGCAGATATCCACTTCTCTCTCCTCCAATTAAAAAAGGTGATATTAGATCACGAAGAAAAATTAGTGGTAATATTATAATTGCAGCAATAAATAAATAGAAAATTACCACAGTTCCAAGAATTGTTTTTCGATTTTCTTCATCTTCGTCATTGTAATAAACTTTAAACAAAGCCGATGAAGTTCCCATAATTATTATTGTTAATATTATTGAACGAAGAACATTACAAATTTGAAGGACGCCATAATCAGCAGGCGT
>Ga0222683_1000575_pt1 | contig 11622 bp, 9 predicted proteins | sample AntAcemetage1073_FD_179841 | JGI IMG/M metagenome (GOLD analysis project Ga0222683, IMG submission 179841) | Saline water microbial communities from Ace Lake, Antarctica - #1073 | ecosystem: Environmental > Aquatic > Non-marine Saline and Alkaline > Saline | place: Antarctica: Ace Lake... | reverse complement strand
ACCCATGAAGTCTGGGCTAAAGGAGGAGAAGGAGGAATTGAATTGGCAGAAGCAGTAGTAGAGGCTACTAAAAAATCCAATCACTTCCACTATCTCTATCCCCTAGATATATCTATTAAAGAAAAGATTGAGACTATTGCCATCAAGATCTACGGGGCAGCCGGTGTAGACTATACCCGCCTGGCTGAGAAGAAAATTAAGCTCTTCACCGAAGTAGGATTCGACAAACTTCCTATGTGTATGGCCAAGACCCACCTTTCCCTATCTCATGACCCATCAATTAAGGGTAGACCCCGTAATTTCCGTATACCGGTCCGTGATGTCCGTGCCTCGGTGGGGGCAGGATTTCTCTATCCTATCTTAGGGTCTATGATGACTATGCCAGGATTACCTTCCGTACCAGCATCTACTAAAGTAGATATTGATGAGGAGGGGAAGACGGTAGGATTATTTTAAAAATAAAAAAGCATGAGTAGGTGACCTGCGTTAAGTGTTAGAGAATGGGACGTTGTCTCTAAACGAAGGGCTTATAAGGATAAGAGAATTCTTTTTAGGCCTGCGGTAGGTTATCGCGTTCGCTGCTGCATCAAAATGCCCTTTAAGAAATACTCTTCTTGATGTAGCAGATAAGCTATATATTTTATATAAATATTAAAAGCTATATCAAGGAGGGAAAAAATAGAATGAGAATATCATCTCATAAAATTACTAATATGGGTTTTTTAATTGCTTTAAGTATAATTTTGACCCGTGTTGCCAGTTTACGTATTGCTATCGGAGGAGTAGAAGGAATTAGAATAGGCCTGGGAGGATTGCCTATAATTTTAGGAGGAATTATCTTTGGACCGCTGACTGGGGGTATAATAGGAGCTTTTTCTGACCTGTTAGGCTATTTTATAAATCCTATGGGAGCTTACATACCTTGCTTTACTTTAACTTCAGCCTTAACTGGAATAATCCCAGCTGCAATCTTGTACTTTATAAAAAAAGACGAACCTAATGTCTTACAATTAGGTATAGCTATTGCTACCGGGCAGATAATTACTTCTATTATTTTAGTTCCTTACTTTTTGCATATTTTATTTGCTCTTCCCTGGACGATTTTAATAATACCAAGATTAATAGCAGAACCCATTAATGTAATTATTTATACTTTTACAATTAGTTTAATTTTGAAAAGATATTATTATGTCTTTTCTTCTTACAGAGTTTAAATATTGGTAGAGTAAACAATTAAAATTTAAAATTAAAAGTCGGAAAAAGATTTCATATTTTTAATAACAACTTATATATTTCAGTATAATTTTAAAAAATTTAAAAAAGGAGTATTTTACTAAAAGATGATAAAAATAACTTTTTTACCTGATGAAAAAAATATTAAAGTGAATGAAGGAACTACTATGCTGGAAGCGTTGGAAAAGGTAGGAATAAATATTAACACTCCTTGTGGAGGAAAAGGAGTTTGTGGTAAGTGCAAAGTATTAATCAAGAAAGGAATTACTGCAGCTACTCCCATCGAAGAAGTAATTTTATCAAAAGAAGAAATAAAAAAAGGTTTTAGAGAAGCCTGTCAAACTAAGCTTTTTAAGGATACTGTAATAGAGATACCTCCAGAAATTAGGTTGGATTTTAAAAGAGTATTTTCTTCTAATTTAAAAGGAGATATTAATCGCATTAAAAATAATTTTTCTCTTGAAACTAATTTAAAGAAAGTCTTTTTGGATTTGAAAAAACCTTCTTTGGATGACCAGAGATCAGATTGGGGAAGAATTAAAGATGAATTGTCTTCAAAAAAGATAGAAAATGTTTCTAATTTAAAAGTCTCTTTAGAAATATTAAAGAAAATTCCTGTTTTAATTAGAGAAGCTAATTTTAAAATAACAGTTATTTTGCATAATAATGAAATTATTAATGTAGAAAAAGGCGATACTACTAAAAATAGTTATGGTATTGCTTTTGATATCGGAACAACTACAGTAGCAGGATATTTAGTTGATTTAAATACTGGTGAAGAGCTTTCTGCTGTGGCTAAAGCTAACCCTCAAATTATTTATGGTGATGATGTTATTTCCCGAATTGGATTTGCCCAAAAACAAAAAGAGAATTTAGGAATATTACAAAGAAAAATAGTAAATATTCTAAATGAAATAATCAAAGAGAGTGCTAAAAAAGCAGGAGTTAATACAAATAATATATATAAAATAACAATTGCTGGCAATACCTGTATGCATCACTTATTATTAGGGCTTAATCCTTCTTATATTGCACCATCCCCTTATATCCCGGTAATAAAAGAAAATCTTAATTTAAAAGCAAAAGATATTCCAAAATTAATACTTGAGCCAATGGCAAATGTTTATATACTTCCTAATATTTCAGCATTTGTAGGAGCGGATATTGTAGCTGGAATTTTAGCAATTCGTATGTACGAAAATGAGAAAATATTTCTTTTTATCGATTTAGGGACTAATGGAGAGATAGTTTTAGGCTCAAAGAGAAAAATGTGGACTTGCTCTACAGCAGCTGGGCCCGCTTTTGAGGGAGCTCGTATTAGTTCAGGAATGAGAGCAGCGGAAGGGGCTATAGATAAAGTTAAAATGGATAATAAGTCTATTACTTATAGGGTAATAAAGGATGGAAAAGTTAGGGGTATTTGTGGTTCAGGATTAATTGATCTAATTGCTGAATTAGTTAAATTAGGACTAATTGATAAAAGTGGCAAGCTTATAGATAGAGAAGAATGTGACCCCAATTTAAGCAAAGAGATTAAAAAAAGAATTATCAATGGACAAAAAGGTAATAAGTTTCTTATAGCAGAAGGTAAAGAAACAGAAAATGGGAATCCTGTTTATCTTACTCAGAGAGACATTAGAGAAGTACAATTGGCTAAAGCGGCAATACTTGCTGGAATAAAAATACTTTTAAAAGAGGTAAATATTCCTCAGGAGAATATTCAAAAAGTATTATTAGCCGGAGCATTTGGTAATTTTATTGATAAGAAAAGTGCAATAAGAATAGGCTTAATCCCTCATTTGCCTTTAGAAAAGATAGAATCAGTCGGTAATGCAGCAGGAAGAGGGGCAGAGATAACTTTGCTTTCTGAAAAAACGAGGGGAATATGCGAAAAGATATCCAAGGATATTAAATATATAGAACTATCTTCAAGGGCTGATTTTCAAGAAGAATTTGTGGAGGCTATGTTTTTCTAATTTGTCATTTGTCATAGGATATGCTATAGAATTTTAAAACCATTAACTAATAAAGAGATTTATATGAAAATAATAAAAAATATTAAATTAAAAATAAATGAAGAAGAAGTTTTAAGATACCAAGGTTATCATCATAATAAAGCAGTTGAAACTAACGAAATAATTTTACAAATCACACGAGGAGAAATTGAACAAAGTTATTGTCTTTTTGAACCTAAAGGAATTTATTCTAAGGTAATGATTAAAAATATAAGTTCAGAAGGAAGAATTAATTTAGAAAATGGATTATGTTTAGAAATTAATAATTCTATGCTTAATTTGTTAAAAGGAACGAGTTACTTAGCTTTTGGGTTATCAACGATAGGTAATAATTTAGAAGAAAAAGTGGCTGAATTATTTGCTCAGAACGAATATCCTAAGGCCATGGCTCTTGATGCTGTGGGAACAGTAGCGTCTAAATTTTTAAGTAATTATGTTAAAAGTTTAATTTGTCAGGAGGCAAAAGAGCAGAATTTTCAAACTACTAAATATTTTAGTCCTGGTTCCTGCGATTGGAATATAAATCAACAGAAAAAAATTTTTCAAATTATTCCAGCTGATAAAATTGGGGTAAAATTAACCGAGTCTTATATGATGATTCCTAAAAAATCATTATCCTGGGTAATAGGAATAGGGAAAGAGATTATCATACCATCTAAAGGAGATGATTCTTGTAAAACTTGTCTGGCGGAGAATTGTCAATTTAGAAAAACTTTTTGATTGATTTTTTATTGCTTTATCTGCACTAATTTCGAGTAGTGGTTACACTTAACTTAAAATAATTGGTCATGCATGTGATCTTTCCCATAGAATATTAATATTCATAATATTAAAAAATAGGAAGGAGAACAGCTCATATGACCAAAGATGATTGTATTGCCAGTTTCAAGTATCATAATTTTACGGGAGTACAGATCCATAATGGTCGACAGGTAAAGCCAGCCTTCCTGGGTAAAGATATAGGTGATGTCGGCTACCCAGAACTTATTGGGTTTATCTACCTTAAAATTACGATTTAAATAGTTTGCTGCTACCCGAGTACTTGACAAATATTTAATAAAAAAATCTAATTATATTAGATAATAGTTGAAAACTTAAAATAAGTATTAAATAAAGTTAGTATAATATAATTCCATAAATTTAAAAGATTTATGTGATTAAGGAATTCAGTAAATTTTTAAACCATGTAGTTGAATATCTACTTTTAGCAGGATTAGAATCGTGGAATCTAGACGCATTTGCTGAAATTAAAAAATCCTAGATGGTGTTTACTGAATGTTTACGTTCTACCCTAAAAGGGAGGTGAAGAGGTAAGTAGTGTCTAACAAAGGGAAGATTTGCACGGAAAATGAACCATGTCTTTGTAGCTATTATTTGGAGAAATGAAATTTGTTGAAGTGGAGGTTATTAAAGGCAATTCTTGTTAATTACCGAAAGGAAAGAAAAAATAAATTTTAAAGGAGGAATATTATAGTGAGTATTAAAAAAGGAATTGATATTAAATTAAATGTTAAACCAGGTTATTTACATCTTATCCATCAAGAAGCTTATGAAGGCCCATGCAGAACTGGTTCTGGAGAACAATTAACTAAAGAATTTGATATTAAAATTGGAGAAGAAAAGTTTAATAATTTTAAAGAAACATTAGAGACAACATATTCAAGAGAAATTAATATGCTTGAACCATCATACTTAACATGGACAGATGATTTTATTTTTCACGAAAAAGAATTAAATAAATTAATGAAAGATGTTGTAAAAACTGATATTTTTCTTTTTGATGGTGTTTTTCATCAATTTCCAGCAAGTGAAATTGCTACAAAAACTAAAAAAGCAGTAGGAATTATTGGATGTTGTGCTAGTACTGATGGAGTAGCAGCATTGAGAGCAAAAGGATTAGAAGCTTATGGTTTTATAGATCATGATGATGCTAGTAGATATCTAGAATTATTAAGGAGTAAAAAAGCAATTAATAATACGAATGTATTGGTTGTATTAAAGGATGATATAATTTCAAAAGGAGTTTTAAGTACAATTAATCTTGAGGATTTAAAGAATAATTTAGGAGTTCATTTTACATTTATTAATGCAGAAGAAATATTAGATGAGGTTCAAAATCTTAGTAAAGAAGAATTAGATGAAGCTAAAAAAATTACTAATGAATTGATCTTAAATGCTGAAAAAAATTATATGGATAGTAAGTATATATTTAACTCGGTAAATTTTTATGTAACAGTAAAAAAGATGCTTGAAAAGTATGAGTGTAATGCATTTACACTTCCATGTTTTGAAATATGTAGAACTAAACGTCTCAATAAAGAAAAATACACATTTTGTTTAGCACATTCTTTATTAAAAGAAGAAGGAATTCCTTCTGCTTGTGAAGCTGATATAAATGTATTGATGGCAATAAATGTGCTTATTAATCTTACTAAAAAAGCTCCTCATATGGGTAACACTCACCCATTAGCACATGAATTTAAAACGGATCAATCTACGCCATCAGGCTTAGAAATTGTAAAAGAAATAAAAGGCAAGAAAAATATTGTATCAACATGGCATGCGGTTCCAACAAGAAAAATGAAAGGAATTGATAAAGAAATGATGCCATATAGAATTCAATCATTTACTAATAGTGGTTGGGGTGTTACTTTAAGGTATGATTTTAATAGAGATAAAGGAGAAACAATTACACTTTTGAGATTTCATCCAACAGGTAAAAAAATGTTAACTGTTAAAGGAAAAATTGTTGCTGGAGCAGGGGTAGATACTATAGGATGTGCTACGGGAGTTTATTATCAAGTAAATGATGTTAAAGACTTTTTTAAAAAGCAACTTGAATTTGGACATCATTTTGCTTGGGTATATGGAGATTATATTGAAAAGATAAAAAATTTTGGTGACGTAATGGGAATTGAAGTTATAACTGCTTAAATAATTTGTTCTAAAAATATATTCTTAATCTAGGTAAAAAGGGAATTGCACTTCATCAATTCGCCTACTTGACAAATTTCTAATAAAAAAATATAATTATATTAGATGATAGTTGAAAACTTAAAATAAGTATTAAAAATAGTTAGTATAACATAATCACGTAAATTTAAGAAAATTTATGTGATTAAGGAATTCAGTAAATTTTTAAACTATGTAGTTGAATATCTACTTTTAGCAGGATTAGAATCGTGGAATCTAAACGCATTTGCTGAAATTAAAAAATCCTAGATGGTGTTTACTGAATGTTTACGTTCTACACTAAAAGGGAGGTGAAGAGGTAAGTAGTGTCTAACAAAGGGAAGATTTGCACGAAAAACGAACCATGTCTTTATAGCTATTAGTCGGAGAAATAAAATTTGTTGAAAGTGGAGGTTATTAAAGACAACTCTTGTTAATTAGCGAAAAGAAAGGAAAAATAAATTTTAAAGGAGAAGTATAATAATGTATAAAAAAGTAACAATCTTGTTGATTGTCCTTGTTATGTTGTTAGTCGTTTTCTCAGGAAGTGCACTTGCGTACAAATTTGCTTTGGTGGTTCATGTTGCGGGAACACCATTCTGGACTCCAGTGATAAAAGGTGCTGAAGAGGCAGGGAAATTACTGGGGGTTGAAGTACAATTCATGGGGCCTGAGGAGTTCAGTATTGGGAAGGAAGTAGACTATCTTGACAGTGCTATCGCCCAGAGATTTGACGGAATTGGTGTTGCTATCGCTGATGCAGAGGCTTTGGACGAGCCAATTGCCAAAGCAATAAAAATGGGAATACCTGTAGTTGCCTTTAATGTTGATGATCCCTACACCCCAAATGAAAGAATGGCTTTTGTTGGACAGAGCTTTACCATTGCCGGAAACGTTCTCGGTAAAGAGTTATTAAAGGATGAGGTAATTCCAGAAAATGCTGAAGCGGTAGTGTTAATTGGTGAACCTGGCAACGCCGCGCTCGAAGAGAGGTGTACCGGTATCGAGCAGATATTTATTGAGCATGGGATAAAGTCAGAGAGATTCAGTGCCCCACTCGCTGATCCATCAACAGGCGTTGATATGTTGAAATCTTATATCAGATCTCACCCAAATCTTAAAATTATTGCAGCTAGCGAGTTTTCATCCGCATTCGCAGGAATGGCAATGAAAGAATTAGGTATGAAACCTGGCGAGCTTCTTATCGCAGGCTTTGATCTTGTGCCTGACCAGAATCAAATGATAAAGGAAGGTTACGTTAAATTTACAATTGACCAGCAGCCTTATCTGCAGGGATTCCAGACCGTAATGTTACTCTATTTATACAAGGAGTTTGGTCTTTATCCAACAGACATAAATACAGGTGTTGCTGTGGTTGGCATAGATAAAATTGACCAAGCTGTTAAATTGGCTGAAGACGGATATAGGTAAAAAGTAGTAAAGGAGTAATTTGTAAGAGTGCCTGGGAACAAAATATGTTCCCAGGCACTAAAATTTTATAATGAGGGGAAAAAGTATATGGTTGTTACAAAATTAAAAAAAGGTTTTAAAGTGGAAGGTTTTGGAGTTTTAATTGCAGTAATAGTTCTTGCAGTTGTATTTTCTATTGCAAATAGTAGTTTTCTATTACCTTTCAATTTGTTAATTATAATAAGAATGGCAAGTGAACTTGGAATTATTGCTGCAGGAGTGACTCTCTTAATGATCGCTGGAGAGTTTGATCTTTCTGTAGGCTCAATATACGCCCTGTCCCCAATGGTAACTGCAATCTTATATTCAAAATTAAATGTGCCAATAATATTGGCAGTTATAGTAGGTTTAATGCTTGCATTAGCTTTAGGTTTTATTAATGGGTTTATTACTACAAAAGCTGGTATCCCCTCGTTTGTTACAACTCTTGGTACTATGATGATTTATAGAGCATTAGTTCTTGTTCTGGCAGGAGGAATGCCGATTAAGATACGTTCACATAGCCTTATTTCCCAGGCAATCGGTGGAAATATAGGTGGTGTCTTTCCTGCAGCAATAATCTGGTTCTTATTTTTTATTGGAATAAGTTATTATATTCTTAAATACACAAGTTTTGGCAACAAAATGTGTGCTACAGGTGGAAATAAAAAAGCTGCAATCGCAGTTGGGATAAACACAACAATGGTTAAAATTACAACATTTATGTTTACATCTTTCTTGGCAGCTTTTGCAGGGTATGTACAAGCTTTCAGGCTTGGATCTGTTGCTCCCCTCAATGGTAGAGGTTTTGAACTCGCAGCTATCGCGTCGAGTGTTATTGGTGGAACTTCCCTATTGGGAGGGGTTGGTAGTATTATCGGAACAGCTTTCGGAGCTATTATTACCGGTATGATTAGAAATGGTATAGTATTACTGGGTGTATCAGTTTATTGGCAAGATGGTTTTTTGGGAATCATAGTCATTATTGCTGTTATTATAAATATGTTTATTTCTAAAAGAAGAAGGTAGACTAATATTGTTTATGAAAGAAGGGTAAAAATTAATATGCAAAATAAAGTTAACATTGATAATTTCGTATACATGGAAGGTGTAAGTAAGTATTTTGGAAAGGTTATAGCACTGGATGATGTGTATTTTTCTATTAAACCTCGTGAGATTGTTGGTCTGGTGGGTGATAATGGTGCGGGGAAAAGCACGTTAATTAAAATACTTTCAGGACTCTATTCTCCTACAAAAGGAGTTATATATTTCGAAGGGAAAAAAGTAAACTTTTCTTCTCCAAGAGATGCGATAAATGTTGGTATTGAAACTACCCATCAGGATCTTGCCTTGGTTGATGATTTAGAGATACACAGAAATATCTTTATGGGACGGGAGCCAAATAGATTGCTGGGAGGATTTATCCCTTGTCTCGATAAACAGAGAATGATACGTGAAGCAGAAAAGGCCTTAGAAAATATTGGAATTCAGGGTGATAATGTATCCGTAGAAGATACCGTAAGAAACCTTTCGGGAGGAGAAAAGCAGGCAGTTGCGATTGGAAGAGCAGCATATTTTAAGGCAAAACTTGTTATCATGGATGAACCGACAGCAGCAATGTCACTTAAAGAAACGAAGAAAATATTGGAGCTTATGGTAAGGTTAAAGGAGACCGGTTCCGCAATAATATTTATTAGCCATAATATTCATCATGTTTTTTCTATAGCTGACAGATTAACAATATTGAGTCGTGGAAAAAAGATTGCAGACTTAAAAAAAAGCGAAACAACAGAGCACGAAATTTCAACTATAATAATGAATAATTAGGGTAATTACAATAAAAAAGATAAGGAGGAGGAGATATGATTTCACGGGAAAGAGTAAGGCTTGCTATCAATCATAAAGAAGCTGATAGAATTCCCCTTGATTTAGGAAGTACACTTGTAACAGGAATAGAGGCAAGTATTTACGCTAAATTGAGAAATGTATTAGGCATATCAAAGGGATTGATTAAAGTATATGATCCATTTCAGATGCTTGCGGAAGTAGAGGATGAGGTCAAACAATTGCTGGGAGTAGACACATATGGTATTCAATTGCCCGTAACAATATTTGGATACAAAAATGAAAATTGGAAAAAATTCAAAATGTTTGATGGTACAAATATCTTAATCTCAGGAAATTTTGAGTATGATGTGCTTAAAAACGGAGATATTGTTCAGTATCCGAAAGGAGACAGGAGTGCCCCTCCATCCGGAAAGATGCCGAAAGGAGGTTATTATTTTGACACAATAATAAGGCAAGAACCAATTGATGAGAAGAAGCTCGATCCTAAAGAATGGGTTGAGCAAGCATATTCCTTATATACAGATGAGGATCTGGAATATCTGGAGAAAACCTCTAAATGGTATTATGAGAATACTGACTATTCCTTGATAGGTAATTTCTGGGGAGCAGGATTTGGAGATATAGCATTTGTTATGGGTCCCCATATCCCACATCCGAAGGGGATTAGAGCTCCAGAGGAATGGTATATGTCTTTAGTAACAAGGAAACAGTATATAAAAGAGATATTTCAATATCAACTTGAGCTTCAGATGAAGAATCTTAAGATGTACAAGCAGGCAGTCCAAGATCGGATAGACGTAATTGTGATGAGTGGTACAGACTTTGGATCTCAGAGAGGCCCTTTTATATCACCAAATCTGTACAGAGAGGTTTTTAAACCCCTCCATAAAACAATGAATGATTGGGTTCACAAAAATACAAATTGGAAAACCTTTTATCATAGCTGTGGCTCCGATGTAGATTTTCTAGACGATTTTGTAAGTGCTGGGGTTGATATATTAAACCCTGTTCAGATATCAGCAGCTGGCATGAATCCCAATTTTCTAAAGAAAAACTATGGAGATAAACTTGTATTTTGGGGCGGAGGTGTTGATACACAAAAAACCTTACCTTTTGGAACTCCTGAAAATGTAAAAGAAGAAGTTGAAAATAATATGCACATATTCGGTAAAAACGGAGGGTTTGTATTTAATACCGTACATAACATACAGGCTACTGTTCCCGTAGATAATCTCGTAACAATGTTTAAAACTGTGCGCGAAAAAGGCAGTTATGATTATTTAGAGAAACGAAGTCTTAAGAAATAGTTTTTCCTATAGTTATAAATAAATTAGAAAAAGAAGGAATAAATTTTACATAATGAAAAAAAGCAAAGTTATATTGGGAAATTCGATTGCAATTAGAAAATGGAATTTAAGTAATATTTTTAAGCTAATTCGCAAGCGAGGTCCTATTTCTCGTATAGAATTAACTAAAATTAGTGGGTGTAGTGCTGGTACAGCATCTAATCATGTTAGGACTCTAATTGAAAAAGGCTTCGTGATTGAAACTAAAAAAGGTATTTCTTCCGGTGGCAGAAAACCGATACAATTAATGGTTAATCCCAACAAAGCTTATATTTTTAGTATTGAGATTGAAGTTAATAAAATAAAGATGGTGCTGTTTGATTTAGAATTAAAAGTGGTAACGAAGAATATTATTCCTATAACTTACAAGAATGATTACAGGAAGACTTTAGAAGAAGTATTTTTTAAGATAGATAAAATGATGGAAGAAAAGAATTTAGAATTAGATAATCTCCTGGGGATAGGAGTAGCAGTGCCCGGCTTGATTGATAAAGTAAAAGGTATATTAGAATTTGCGCCTAATTTAGGATGGGAAAATGTCCCTATTTTAAATATTTTTAAAGACAAATATGGTATTCCTATAGTCTTAAACAATGAAGCAAAAGCGGCAGCTATTGGGGAAAGAGAATCTATTTATCCTAACATAAATAATATGGTATTTGTCTCTATTAATGAAGGGATAGGTTGCGGGATTTTTTTTAATGGTGGATTATACAGAGGAGCTAGTGGAAATGCCGGGGAATTCGGTCATATAATTATTGATACTAATGGTCCAGTAT
>Ga0222683_1000565_pt1 | contig 11744 bp, 14 predicted proteins | sample AntAcemetage1073_FD_179841 | JGI IMG/M metagenome (GOLD analysis project Ga0222683, IMG submission 179841) | Saline water microbial communities from Ace Lake, Antarctica - #1073 | ecosystem: Environmental > Aquatic > Non-marine Saline and Alkaline > Saline | place: Antarctica: Ace Lake... | reverse complement strand
CGTACCTGCGCCCTCTCTACGACGCGATCTTCGACATGATCCCCACGACGGAATTTGAGAAGCTGACGGAGTACGGTCGGATCGAGATGGCCCCGCTTGCGTTCATGCGTGGGAGAACGCTAAACAACAGCTTCGTCATCCTCGACGAGGCCCAGAACACCACCTCGATTCAGATGAAGATGTTTCTCACGCGCCTGGGGTTCAACTCCAAGGCGGTAATCACAGGCGACGTCACCCAGGTTGACCTTGAGGATGGAGTATCGGGGCTAGCGAGCGTGCACGCGATCCTCAATGGAGTACGAGGGATCTCCTTTGTCAACCTGGATAAGTCTGACGTCGTCCGTCACCCGCTCGTGGCGCGCATCATTGAAGCCTACGAACAAGATGAGCAGCGCAAGGCGCGTGCGCGAGACGCTGAAGAGAAAGCACGTCGCAACGGTGCCTGATCTCCTTCACAGAATCGCCACATCTTTGCAGCTTCTCCTTCACCGATGAGCGATAGCATATCGGTAAATCGATAAGGGAGGTTCATCATGAAAAGAGCAAGATTGACATTGGCAGTTGCGGTTGCCATAGGGTTATTTGCAGCCATACCGGCTATCGCTCAGAGAACTGTAGCAGCAAACGCGGACGAACTGAGGATCGCGATCACGATCAACAAGCTTGAACTGACGCCTACGCAGATGCAGCAGGTACACGATACCCTCGGCGGCGTCCTCTCCGAAAGCAATGCACTGAAGGAGAAAAGGGACGCGTTCGCCAAGCAGATGATTGAATTCACCGGAAGCTCCACCGACCTAGAGACGGCGCTTGAAAACTTCAAGTCGCAGATGGCGGATCAGACGCAGGCGTTCCAAGAGAACGTGATGCAGGCGCTCGATCAGCTCAAGGGAATCCTGACAATTGAGCAGGGCGAGATACTGCGAAGTGCGTTCTTGAAGGGCGCCAATTTCGGGCTTGAGGGAAAGCTCCCCGTAGGCATGGGGCCGCGATCACCGGCGATGAAGCCTGGAGATCAGGAAGCGGAACCGAACGGGACCAGGATGGAGCGGCAACCTCAAGACCAGCGTGGAAATGATGCGGACAATCAAGAGAACAAGCCCGCGCGGATGCAGCAGATGATGGCCGACCATCCAGAGTTCGCCGATCGGATGGCGCAGCGCTTTGACACCATGAACCAGCAGCAGGATCAAACTGCAGCAAGGCAGCCGTTAGCTCGCTTCCAATCGCAGGATGGGAAGTCCGGGTTCGGTAAGCTGGGAAACGGTGAGCTTCTCGATACGCTGCAGAAGGTCGTCGATATCCTTGGAACGAAGCTTCAGTACGTACAGCAGTAGACTGGAACACTAGAACACATCAGCGATCCACCGCATTATGCGGTGGATCGCGTTTCTTGGGTGTGCATCCTTGCATTTCTCCTTTCACAATGGTGCAGTGCTGCCATTTCTTGCCATATCGTCCACCGATTGCCATTATTGGGGGTAGCTTGATCATCGGGTGGAGGGGAAGAGATGAGCACTGTATTCTTGCTGCTAGTCTTTGTGTGGGTCGCACTGACGCAGACTGTCGATGTCGCAATCCTCTCAGTTGGGATCGGTGCGTCAGCGGGGATCACGCTCCTCCAACACCACCTCTTCCCCTCGATTCATATCCCATCGCTCGTAAGACTGCTCGGCCGTCTCCACCTTCTCATTCTGTTCGTCGCTGTCCTATCTTTGCGGTTTATGATCTCCACTCTGTACACGTGCAGGCTCATACTCAGCGGTAGAGAGGAGGGGAGAATCGTTGCTCTGCCGGTTCGTATTGAGGACCCTGTAGGACAGTTTATCCTGCTTAACTCGATAACTTTCACTCCTTCAACGATCTCGCTTCTGCTGGAGGGAGACATCCTATACGTGCACTGGCTGCGCGCGCGAGGACACAAAGGAGATTGGCAGACGATCAAGGAGTCCCTCGAACAGAGACTCCTGCCTATCTTCGCCAGGAGTAAAGAATGATCATTGCCGAAAGCCTCCTCTTGCTATCGCTCCTTGCTGTTCTGTACCTCTTCGTTCGCGGGCCACATGCTTGGGATCGGCTGTTGGGGTATAATGCCGCCAGCAACCGCATATTCGTCCTCCTGGCCCTCATCTCAGTCATTAGCAAACGCCACGTTTATCTCGATGCGACGATAGTCTACGCTGCACTGAGCTTCCTCGGGGTGGTCATCCTCGCGCGGTTCATGGAACGAGGAGGAGGACATCGATGATCAGTGATGTTCTCATTGGGATTGGTCTGTTGTTCGTCATCATAGGAACGATCGGTATCCTGCGCTTTCGCGATGTCTATTCTCGTTTGCAGGCAAGCGGGGTATCGGATAACGCCGGCCTCGGTCTGATTCTAATCGGTCTGATCGTACGAAACGGACTCTCCAGCGATGACCTGAAGCTGGGGCTTCTGTTAGTCCTTCTCCTCCTAACCAATCCGATCATTACCCACAGCATCGCCAAGAGCGCGTTTGTGAGGCGACATGGGCCTGGAGATGGTGCGGAATGACTGCGCGTATAGCACTTCTTCTCCTTTTACCCGCGCTTGCGATCTTTTCCCTATCGCAACGGCGCCGGCTGACAGCGGTGATGGGAATGGGATTGTTCAGCCTTGTCCTTGCCGCTACATATCTCTTCTCCCATGCCCCGGATGTAGCAATTACGGAGACGGCGATCGGAGCAGCGCTAGTCACGTTCACTTACGTCCTGGTTATTCGTAAGACAGGCCGCCTCGTGGTTGTCTGCGATGAGGTGCCACGGCTGATTTCTCGCGAGGGAGAAAGCATTGTCGGGCTGGAGGAGGAGATCCTTGCAGGCTTTGCCCGGGAGATCGGCCTCGACCTTGTCATACGCATTGTCCCTCGTGATGATGTGAACGCTGAGCTCAAGCGCGGGGAGGCAGACGTTGGCGCCGGTGGGATCATCAGGGAGGTGCGTGATAAAGCAGAGTTGATCACAGCGAGATTCCTCCCCTCCGCACTATATCGCGTTTCGCGCGAAGAGGCACACGATCCCCAGCAGCGCAAGCGCGAGGAGTACTTTGAGGACACGTTGGAGGACATTCGCGAGAACAGGCCGCTATCTGTCACGCTGGATCTAGCCCGCTTTCTCGCCGTTTCTCGCTTGAACCCCTCCGGCTACACGGTCGAGCGCGTAGAAGGGGAGTTTTCCTATGGATTTCTCGTCTCCCCGGATCAGCCGAAGCTTCTCACGCAGTTGAACGCTTACTTAGGGCATTTGTCGAGCAGCGGAGAGATGGAGAGGATCATTGGGAGGCACCTGTCATGAGGCGCACCGCGCTAGTGATCTTTGCAGTATTACTCGTGTTAGGCTTCTGCACGCTTCTGCTTATGACATCAGGGTATGAGGGTGCGAGAGGAAGCTCGGGGAACCCATACCTAACCGTGGGAGCATCTGAGACTGGCGCCGTGAACCTGGTTAGTGGGATCTATCTCAACTACCGCCTGTACGATTCACTCTTTGAGCTCCTGATCTTCTCCATGGCCGTGCTCGGTGTTCGTTTCTATTTGAACATCAATGAGAGTAAGAAGCCAAACGTGGCGAGGATCGCGGAATCGCCGGTAGTGCGGATAGCTGCCGACCTGCTGTTTGGTCCGATTGTCATGATTGGCCTGTATCTCATCATTTTCGGGCACCTGTCTCCTGGTGGAGGGTTCAGTGGAGGAGCGGTCGGCGGTACCGGGCTCCTCTTGTGCGCAGCCGCGCTGGGAGCCGAGGTAGTGGCACAGAGGTTCCACGAGCAGATTATCGAGCAGATTGAATGGGGGATTCTGGTTGTGATACTGATGTTTTCGATCGCACCTGTTTTCTTTGAGCACATGCCGCTTACCGATCTCCTCCCACTGGGTCAGGCAGGAGCTCTGCTCAGTGGAGGAACAATCCCCATCTATAACATATTGATCGGGATCAAGGTATTTATAGGTGCCTGGGTTGTCATTTATTCGTTTGTCCACCACAGGGGGGAGATCTGATGGGACCGATAAGCGGTGTGACAATTGCGATAGTCCTATTTGGAATCGGATTAGTTGCTCTTGTTATCCGTCGCGATCTGGTGGTCAAGCTTCTCGCACTCGGGTTGGTCAACAGTAGCAGTGTCCTCTTTCTCATCTCGCTCAACGCAGACAGGAATGGGATCGCGCCGATCGTACACGGGCCAGCCGTCAACTACGTCGATCCCCTCCCACAGGCGCTCGTCATCTCCGCAATCGTAATCAATTTCGCTCTCCTCGCGCTGGCGCTCGTATTCGTGATGCTCCTCGTCGAGCGCTACCACACTACAGACTCGGTTCGCATTGCTCGCGAAGTTGAGAAGGAGAAGAAGTCATGATCATTGCCCTTCTCCCTCTCGGCCACTTCATGCTCGGTGTGCTGAGCCTCCTCTGGCAGCGTGGAGCACGCGGGCTCGTTCCCTTTGCACTGTTGGCCGATGCTGGACTGATTGGCTCTCTTTTGGCTCGGGTGGCAGGAGGGACATCTGTCTCCATTGTCCTTGGAGGCTGGGGTCGGGATCTCGGGATCGAGCTTGTGGCAGATGAGATCAGCGTCGGTTTCTCTTTGCTTGCGCTTCTCCTCACCCTTGCGGTGACTGTCTACCTGTGGCGAGAACGACTGCGACCGTACTTCTACGTTCTTCTTCATTTTCTTCTTGCTTCCGTGTTTGCTCTCGTATTCGCCAGGGACCTATTCAATATCTACGTTATTGTCGAGATTCTGACACTGGTGAGCTTCCTCCTTGTCGGCTATGAACGAAAGGCTCAACAGATATGGGCGAGCCTGAATTACCTGATCCTCGCTGCTCTCGGGATGGCGATGTACCTGTTCGGGGTGGGCATCATCTACTACCACACAGGAACACTTAACCTCACGCTCCTCGCAGAGCGGATTGCTGGGATGCACGATCATATGTGGTTGATTACCGCTTCCACGCTCCTTGTTGTCGGAGCCTCAATCAAAGCAGGCGTGTTCGTCTTCTCTCTATGGCTTCCTGCCGCACACGCCAGCGCCTCACCCGCGGTTTCGGCTCTTCTCTCCGGCCTAGTGATCAAGATGGGGGTTGTCGTCCTGTTCCGTCTATCGACCGTTCTTGATATATCCCTTCCCCTCATGGTGCTGGGGGGGATAACTGGGGTTGTGGGTGCTGTGTACGCCACATTCACCTATGAGTTGAAGCGGATGCTTGCATTTAGCACCCTCTCACAAGTTGGCTACCTACTAGTTGGAATAGGGATTGGTACACCGCTGGCGATTGCTGGCACGCTCGCCTATGCTGTCGCCCATGGATTGTTCAAGGGACTGTTGTTCCTTGCCGCGGGGCAGGTCGTGCGTACGACCGGAAGCGCATTCATCCCTGAGCAAATCGCTCGGCAGGAGAAGATTCCCCGCGCGACGCGCACTGCCCTCCTTATCGGTACATTGGCGATCATTGGCCTCCCTCCACTGGCAGGGTTCTGCGCCAAGGGACTCCTCAGCGCTGCTACTGATTCTTTGCCTTTGCGCCTGCTTCTTGTCTTCGTATCTTTGGGGACAGTGGTCGCCTTCTCCAAGCTCACTCCGCTTCTCAATCCACGGCGCGGGTGTTCCGATGAGCGGGCAAAGGCCATCTCGTACAGCATCCTTGTATTACCGATTCTCGCGTTTCTCCTACTGTCGTTTCCGTTTGTCTCTCGGATTCAGATACTCTCCTCGCTCAGCCTCCTTCAGGCAGGCGAGAGTGTAGCTATTATCGGTGCGGGATTCCTTGTGTATCTCGTTCTCCGTGGGCATCCGGTGCATCTGTCCCAGCGGATATTTCGTCTTGAAGAGGCGATTCTCACAATTCTCTCCATGTTCTTTGTTGTTTTCTTGTTGCTGGCAGTTCTGTAGATGCAAGTGCGGTCACTTCTTGCGTATTATTCGAACATGGAAAACGAAGAGCTTCAGTCCTACCGTGTTTTTCTTCTTGATGTCGATGGCGTCCTCGTACGTGGCGGTGAAGTTATCCCCGGAGCAATCGAGGGGGTACTGAAATTGCAGGAGACAGGAAAGGTACTATTACTATCAAACAACTCAACGCGCACTCGTCATCAAGTGGCGCAGAATCTCCGGAACGCAGGCTTCCACATCGGTGTAGAAGAGATCGTAACGAGTGCGTTCATCGCTTCGGTGTATCTACGTGAGCACCACGGGCCTGTGCGCGTGTGGACACTGGGAGAAGAGGGATTGGACCAGGAACTAGTGGCGGCTGGGCACAAACTCGTGCCTCCATGTGAAGCAGATTGGGTTGTGGCGGGGATGGATCGTAAGCTCAACTATGAATGCCTAGCGCAGGGATTGCGTGCCCTCTTGGCGGGTGCAATGCTGCTTGCGACGAACGACGATGCGACGTTCCCTACTCCTGAGGGGCCACAACCTGGTGCAGGGGCTGTGATCGGAGCGTTCGGAGGAATGGGATTCTCTCCCCATGCTGTCGTCGGTAAGCCATCAATGATCGCGTTTCAGATCGCACTTGAGAAGGCAGGTTGCGGACCCGAAGAAGCGCTGATGATCGGCGATCGTCTGGAGACAGACATCCTTGGAGCGCGCGATGCGGGGATCGACAGCGCCCTTGTCCTTACTGGGGTTACACGAAGAGAGATGATTGAGCCTGATGTTCCTACCCCGCGTTTTGTGGCTGGCTCCATACTGGACCTTGCCGAGGGCAGATTTGAAGTGCGACCTTAAGTTGCACAAACCCTGACACTATACCGGTTTACATGGACCGAAAAGGAGAGCCAAGGCTCGAACGTTCCGAGACCTTGGCTCTACCACATTTACGCCACAGAAGTGTGGCGTGTCCTTACCAGTTAACTTGCCAACCTATAGTTATCTGCCAGATGGGAGCTACAGCACGAAAGTTGAAGCCAATTGAAAAGCGGACGGCATTTGTAAGAACCTCCGTAGCACTGATCGATGTCATCCCCCAGTCAAAGAGCGTCGTGCTTGTGCACTGGAAGTAGGTGCGAATCTGCCAGCTACCCGGCGATCCACAACATGATTCGGTCGGGCCTGACAGGGTGAGTCGTTCGAAGAATTCAGAGTACCCGGTGAGCGATGCGTTCTTCTCCTCCGAGAAGGCAGTATCGTCCCGAATGCTCACCCCTCCCGGGAAGGTTGTCTGAAACCGCAAACCGTACAAAGAGATCCCATTGATGCTTAGACCGTCACCACCGATCACCTCGCACAGTACGTGGAAGCAATCGAGCCAGTCAGACTTACAGTAGATGGTGGCATCGAGGTCCTTGCTAGTTACAGTAAAGGTCGTCTTCACTCGCAGGAAGATGCCAAACCCGATTACATCGGTTGGGAGGATGGAGATGTCGCGGAATGTGACGGAGAAAGAATCGAATCCCTGCTGCACTATGGAAACCTGCGCGTCGATATCGATGTCGCAATCCACCCATGTCCAGCGTGCCGTTACGGTTTCGCTTGCGAAGCAGAAATTCAGACCGGAGAGCCGCGTGGTGCTGGTAACGGACATGTCGTCTATCTTCCATGTGGCAACGAAGAGGTTGTACGAATTGGTTTGGATGGCGGCAAGGTAGAAGGTGTGTGAGAGGTTGAAGTCAAAGAGCGTGGAACGCGTCGTTGTCTGCCAGTAACGGAAGTAGTCGGGTCCCATCGGGTCAAACGACAGGCTGGACGTGATGGAAAGCTCACCTAGCGGGAAGGTCGTGTTAAAGCTGAGGGAAGTGAAGGAGTCCATAGACCAGCTAGCTGTTGCCTGCGTGCGGAACGATCCGATCTGATATACAGCAGCAATGCTTGTGGTGAATGCGGTGAAAGAGAACGACTGGCCATCGAAGGTGAACGACCCTGTCCACCTGCCGGAGAGGATGCCTGTTTCAGGAGGGACTCCTACTTTAACATAGATCTGTGCCGTGCCAACAGCACCGCCAATGTCGGTAACGGAAAAGGTGATGTCGTCATCTCCGGAGTAGCCGGTGTCAGGTGTATACGTGAGCGTCACGATGGCGGTGTGTGGTGTCTCATAAGTTACCTGTGTCAGGTCTCCGTCGATCGTTCCATGTCTTGGCCCATTGACGATAGCAAACGCAAGCGAATCATCTTCGGGGTAGAATGTATCGAGCTCCGGATCGGTTACCTGTAGCGTAATTATAACGGGAGTGTCGGCTTCAGTGGCAAAGAGGTTATCCACCAATACAGGAGCATCATTCACCGAAGCTACGGTAACGGTGACCTGTGCCGTCGATGTTTGGTGGTCGAGATCTTCAACTTGATAGGTGAAGGTATCCGTGCCGTTGAAGTTGGTGACAGGCTCATAGGTGATCGTGTTCAGGTTGACAACCGTTGTTCCGAAGCTCGGCCCCGAGGCGATGGTGATCGTAATCGGTGTATCGTCAAGGCCCGTGTCATTTTCAAGGACAGCGATCGTCACAGGTGAGTCCTCTGCGGTGATGACGCTGTCATCGACTGCACTTGGCGTGGCGGCCAGCCCCAACACTCCGATCGACAGCATGGAAACAAACAGGACTATGCACAGAATTCTTCCGTTGGTGTTCATCATAAAAAGAGGGTAGCAGAAAGGTACGCGGGGCTTGATTACTGTTGAGAAGCAAGTACGGGAGGCTTTTCTTGCACGGAGCGGACTGATTTCCGTAATGTGCATCACGGCGGAACCGCCGCTGTCAGCCCAGACCGAAGTGACCCCGGGGTCTGTTCTTCACAGGTTCGAGCAATCTTGAGCTCGGGAACCCTCTTGCGATGGCACTTGGTTCATGCCCTCGCAGTACAAAGCAAATCGCCCTGGCGCCTACATCTAAGGCGAGAGGGTAGGAATGTTTACGCGAGGCTGCTCTCTGTTGTCAGCGGGATCATGGTGTGACGACACCAGTACGGAGTAATCGGTGATCGTAATAGGCACCATCTTGACATGCTCTGCCACTCTTGCCGTAGCAGGTATTGGTGGTGAAAGGATCGCCCTGGGGGACGTTGCTGCAGGCCGGTGCCCACGCGGGGCGAATGTCTGCCAGCCACGCAGTCTGTCGCACGTCATGGATTGTCCTTGACGAAGAAGACGAAATGTGCTAGGGTGGCATATCTCCAAGAAGAAGAGGTGGTAATGATGCAAGCATGCCGTATCGCAAAGATATGTTTCAAGTGTGACCCCAAGGTCATCCGCGTCAATAATCCCTTCTTCTCTGTGCATAATCCAAACGCCTCTTTCTGAGGCGCTAAACCCCCAACGGTTTGTCTTCACCCTCTACCCTATTGAGGGATTCCCGCGTTTGTGCCTGTGAGGCATATACACAACGAAATGAGTTACTGATGCACATATAAGGAGATATATAATGTCCAGTTTTACAGGGAGCCAACTTGTTGATGTACTGAAAGTCAAAGATGAAATCATGCACGCGGCGCGCGAATACCTGCGCGAAGAGGCGTTCACCGAGATCTTGCCAGTGATCCTATCTCCAATCACCGACCCACTACACCACGACACGTTTGATGGAATCGTCAGTTTCTATGGTTCTCCCTATCAGCTTACAAAGAGCATGATCCTGCATAAGCAGATCGCCCTGCGAACGCTTCCCCGCATCTACAGCATCTCACCTAACGTGCGCATGGAGCCTGCACAGCGAGCTTCCCTAGGACGATACCTGGCCGAGTTTGTCCAGCTCGATCTGGAGGTTCGCGACGCCTCGCGCGACGAGATTATGAAGATTGGGGAGGGACTGCTGGTGCACGTATTGACAGCGATCGCTGGACGCTGCACTGCGGAATTGGCGCATCTGGGACGACAACTGGCCATCCCCGAAACGCCGTTTCAGCGCGTCACGTTTCAACAGGCACAAGACAAATTCGGAAAAGGATTCGACGATCGCCTGTCGGCGTCGCTCTCCACGCCGGCATGGGTGATCGACTTTCCCCGCGCGGTTCGCGAGTTCTACGATCGTGAGGATCCTGCGCGGCCAGAGATCCTCCTCGACATGGACCTGCTCTATCCGGAAGGCTATGGTGAGGCCCTCTCCGGCGGCGAACGCGAGCATGCACTGCCACGGATTGTACGCCGGCTAGAGCAAGATGGAATAGAGAAAGAGCGCTTCTCTCAGTATCTATCGTTGGTTGAAGAGGGAATTCCCGCTTCGGCCGGGTTTGGTATCGGCATCGAGCGACTGACCAGATTCATCTGTGGGCTCAATAGCGTGGAACAGGCACGTCTCTTCCCCAAGCTCCCAGGAAAGGTGGGAGCCATCTAGTTGACTGTGAGCTATGTCGACTGAACGTGCAAAATGACAGGCGGGCTGGTCTGGTCCTGGCCCGCCTCTCTGCACCGTGGAGCTTACGTTTCGTTTTGTGCGCCGCCATCGCTATAATGCTTCCATCCTTTTTTGGGGGAGATGAGTGATGAAACTGGTACGGGGATTGATGACAGGCGGTGGAATCGGGGCTTTCTTCTTTTTCAGCTGGATCATCCAGATGCTGTGGAACAGCATCGTCGTCGGCCACCTGGGGCTCTTTAAGACCCTGAGTTACTGGCAGGCAGCGGGACTGTGGTTCATGATCATTCTGCTCTTTGCCTGGACGGGTATCGGGGTGAGTAGCAGTATCTTCCGGAAGTGGCACTCCTACGATTGAGAGAGTTTTCTTGTTGCCGGAAGGACGGCGCGCAGGCCACTTGCATCGCTGATCGTCTCAAATTCAAGGCCATAGGCCTCCTCTAGCAACTTTGGGGCGATGACATCCTCTGGTGAACCTTGGGCGATCAATTGCCCGGCAGCCAGGAGAGCTACGCGCTTGCCGTATAGAAGAGCATTGTTGGGGTTGTGTGAGCTGATGGCGAACGTGAAGCCTTCAGGTACCAAATCGACGATGCGGGTAAACACGTTGTGCTGATGGCGCGGATCTAGGTGCGCATCCGGCTCATCCATCAGCAGGTACTTCGCCCCTTGCGTCAGACCGCGCGCGATCAGGGTGAGCCGCTGTTCTCCGCCGCTGATCTGCGTGTAGGGCCGATCGCGCAAGTCCCACAGATCCAGGGCTTGCAGTGCCTGCGCCACACGCTCGTGATCGGCCTTCTGTGGTGCGCTGAATGGGCCTAAGTAGGGGGCGCGCCCCATCAGCACGACTTGGTAGACGCTGTATGTGAAGACAGGTTCGTGAATCTGTGGCACAAACCCGATCGATCTCGCCCGCTGCAGTGGATGAATCCTGCGCAGATCCTTCCCATCGATCTGTACCGATCCAGACTGTGGAGACCTGATTCCACACAGGCATTGGATCAGCGTCGTCTTTCCCGAACCGTTCCCTCCCAGGATGAACGTGGTTGCGCTTTCAGCTAGCGAAAGGGTGATATCACGTAGCGCGAGTTTGCCAGGGATATAGGAATAAGATAAGTCTGTCGCGCTAAGGCTCATCTCCATCCTCCCCTCTCGCGAAGGAGACGCATGAACAGTAGGAGGAATACGGGTATCCCAATGAGACCAGCGAGGATTCCAAGTGGAATCTCGGTGGACATGGCGGTGCGCGAGATATCGTCTAGAATGAGGAGGATGAACGCTCCGATCCCTATCGATGCTGGGATGAGGCGCGCATGGTCCGGCCCGACGATTGCCCGCGCGGCGTGCGGGACGATGAGGCCGATCCAACCGATCACTCCGCTCATAGCAACAGATGAGGCTACGAGGAGCGCAGAGACGAAAAGAACAACGAATCTGCTCC
>Ga0222683_1000563_pt1 | contig 11767 bp, 7 predicted proteins | sample AntAcemetage1073_FD_179841 | JGI IMG/M metagenome (GOLD analysis project Ga0222683, IMG submission 179841) | Saline water microbial communities from Ace Lake, Antarctica - #1073 | ecosystem: Environmental > Aquatic > Non-marine Saline and Alkaline > Saline | place: Antarctica: Ace Lake... | reverse complement strand
TTAACCTCTTTCCAAAGAGGTTCGTATCTTTTGTAAAATACATCTTTTCATCCCATCCATGAGGATGGAAAATGATGTTACCATCTAATTGTTTTTTGTATCAAAATCAAAAAGTGCAAAAGTCTTGTTTATAGTTTTTCAGAAGATAAGAATAAAATCATCTTTTCATTACCAAATGGAATCATAACGTTTTATAAAAAACAATAAAATTGATGGAGCATCCTGGTTCATATGTGACGGTGGGGGTTTATGACATGATCTACCAACAATGTATGAATTTACGTTTTGTATGTATTGATTATAGCGAAATAAATCAAGTATCGCATAAATAAAAAATACACAAAAAACTCTCCCTTTTTTTATTTTTTTTGAAAGGATATGTACTCCTGTTTTCCTAATTGTAGGATTTAGTGAAATAAGGGGCTAGCCTCTCCTTTTCACATTTGGGCGTGTAGGAAAAATTTAAATTCTCTTAGCGTATATAAAATGCTAGGTGAAAAGAAAATGAACAGTATATTTTATAAAAAAATATCAATATTTGTAATATCAATATTGTTTTTTGGGGCAATTATCGCTCCAAGTATCAATGCAAGTGTAGCGGAACAATGCAATACACAAGATGGGATGGTTTCAGTGTTAGCAATTGGGCCTGACCTTGTTTATTCTCCGACATCTCATGATTTTGGAAATGTTGCCGAAGGACAACTTTATGAAACAACTTTTGAAATTTGGAATGGTGGAACTGGAACATTAACATGGAGTCTTGGAATCATTCACACATGGATTTCTCCAAACCCAACTCATGGTAAATCCGATGGATATTGGGATAAAGTAACTGTTACTGTAACGATTGATACAACAGGGCTCTCTCTTGGGTCTCATTCAGGATTTGTTAGTATTACAGCAAATGATGGAGGAGGAGTACGGTATTTTAACATAGATTGTAATGTTGTTACAAATAATCCGCCGAATACTCCAAGTCAACTTTCCGGTCCATCTTATGGAAATGTGGATGATATACTGTCCTATACTTCAAGTACTACAGATCCTGAAGGCGATAATATTTGGTACGGTTTGGATTATACTGGTGACGGTAATGTTGATCACTGGTCGAGCAATTATTATCCCTCTGGATTTTTATATACTATTCAAATCACATTTGGTAGTGCTGGCATATATCACTTAAGGTTAAAAGCTAAAGATATATATGGTGCCGAAAGTGGTTGGTCGCCTCCTAAAACGGTGACCATTAGTGACAATGATCCACCTAATACACCAAGTACACCGACTGGTCCAGCAATAGGAAATGTCGATACGTCTTATTCGTATTCTATTTCTACGACTGACCCTGATGGTGATGATGTCAAATATGGCTGGGATTGGGACGGAGATGGAAATGTTGATGAGTGGAGTGGATTTTACAGCTCAGGATCATCCTGTTCAATGCCACATTCATGGACTGGTGCCGGTATATATCAAGTAAAAGTAAAAGTTCAAGATGTACATGGTGCCGAAAGTGGTTGGTCATCTGCCCTCACAGTCACTATTTCTGCGGGAAATAATGCACCAACTAAACCAAGTACACCAACGGGTCCAACCTCTGGAAAAACAGGTACCTCATGCAGTTATTCATCATCCACCACTGATATAGATGGAGATAAAGTGTACTATAAGTGGGATTGGGGAGACGAAATCAGCGGTTGGGACGGGCCATATAATTCTGGAGATCCAGTTACTGCATCTCACATATGGTCAAATCAAGGAACATATGCAGTTAAAGTAAAAGCCAAAGACGACCCCAACGGCGATGGTGATTTATCCGATGGTACTGAGAGTGTCTGGTCAGATCCACTCAGTGTTAGCATGCCGAAAAACAAAACAACCAACCGCCCGCTACTCGATTTCCTGGAGAACTATCCATATCTATTCCAACTGCTACATCAATTACTGGGGCTTTAGGCCCCAAATCTATTTTTTCTTTTTATTACATCCTTCCTAGAATTAGCTAACTTCTGGCTACATGTTTTAAAAGCTATTACAACCCAGCGATGCAAGCAAATTTTTGTCATTTTATTCTGAAGATCAAATTATTGTCAATTTCTCCAATGATTGGATAATTATTTATAGAGTTACATTAATATATTGCATTATAACTATATAAAAAGGTAATAGGATATATGTGCCATAAAAAAATCGCTGTTCTTTTGAGCATAATAATCCTCCTAGGAATGTGTGTTGTTCCAGGGATATCAAATACTATCTATAAAAATAAAACTAAAGATGATGAGTTTATAGTGGAGGCTGTTGATATTTTTTCTCATATCAATACTGGAAACTCATCTTATGCGAATGCCAATTGGTGGCCTATGTTTCGCCACGATACCTTCCACACCGGTTACTCTACAGGTGATGCACCCAACACAGGCATCTTAAAATGGCATTATATAACTGAAGGAAACATTGAATCGTCGCCTTCAGTCGCAAATGATAAACTATACATATCCTCTAACGATTTCTACATATATTGCTTGGATATTTGGGATGGGGACAAGATCTGGCAGTATAAGACAGGACAAGATGTTTTTTCTTCCCCTGCAGTGGTAAACGGGATGGTTTATGTAGGTTCAAACGATCAAAAAGTTTATTGTTTAGACGCCGAGCAAGGAAATTTCATATGGAGTTTTTCTACAGGCGGCGAAGTACGGGCAAGTCCAGCAATAGTTGATGGAAATGTCTATGTTGGATCCAGAGATGGATACATATATTGTTTAGATAAAGAAACAGGTTCCAAAATATGGAGTTATCAAACAGATGATCAAATATATTCTTCATCTGCATTTTATAATGGTAAAGTGTATGTTGGCTCTAAGGATGGTAAGGTGTATTGTTTAGACGCTGAGCAGGGCGATGCAATATGGACTTACCAGACAAGCGATTATGTGACGTCTTCCCCTGCTATTGCTGATGGAAAAGTGTACGTAGGAAGTTGGGACAACAAAGTGTATTGTTTAGATGCAGAGACAGGAAATAAAATGTGGGTGTATATTACTGGAGGAAATGTGGTTTCTTCCCCTGCTTTGGCCAGTGGGATGGTGTATATTGGTTCAAGGGATGATAATGTATATTGTCTTGATGCAAAAAATGGCACTCAAATATGGTCTTTTGAAGCAGATGGTTCTATCAGATCCTCACCAGCTGTAGCTGATGGCAAGGTTTACTTCAGCTCGTGGGACAACAAAGTGTATTGTTTAGATGCTGCAGAAGGATATAAAATATGGAGTTACAAAACAAACGCTCCTGTGATATCTTCCCCTGCTATTGCATATGGGCAAATTTACGTTGGTTCATGGGATAATAATGTGTATTGTCTTGGTGAAGAAAATAAAGCACCATGTGCAAATTTCACTTATGCTCCCTTGTTTCCCTATAGTTTGGAGATAATATTTTTTAATGACACTTCCTATGATCAAGATGGATATATAGCTTCAAGGCACTGGGATTTTGGCGATGGTAACACTTCTTCTGAGCAAAATATGACACATTATTATAAAGATAATGGGATCTACGTGGTTTCCCTGACGGTAACTGACAATGACAATACCTCTGAAACAATAATCCATAATATCACAATTGAAAACCTTCCTCCTGTAGCAGTTAATGATGCAGCGATTACCTCAGTTAACACCTCAATTGATATTGATGTAACAGAGAATGATCATGATGAGGATGGAACTATTGATGTGACTTCTGTTAATGTCAGTATTGATTCGACGAATGGAAATACAAGTGTTAATCATTCCACCGGTAGCATCAATTATGTCCCAAATCTAGGTTTTTCAGGTGATGATTTCATTGTGTATGCAGTAATGGATGATGATGGTAGCATTTCTAATGATGCTATTGTAAACATTACAGTTACTGCTATTGTGCCGCCAAATGCTGCTTTTACCTTTAGTCCTAGTGATCCAACCACTGCTGATGCTATTGAATTTATTGACGAATCCACCGATGATGGTACCATTGTCTCCTGGTTGTGGGATTTTGGGGATAGCGATACATCGGCAACTCAGAACCCAATACATAGCTATGGTAATGATGGAATATATATAGTAAATCTTACGGTTACCGATGATGATAATGCCACTGATTCTGTAGAAAAGAATGTAACGGTTGCTAACATACCTCCAATGGCTGTGAATGATTCAACGAGCACGTTAAAGGATATATCAGTTGATATCGAGATTCTAAATAATGACTATGATACAGATGGCAGCATTAATGTAAGTACTGTAGATATTGTTTCAGATGTACATAATGGGAGCAGTAGTATAGAATCTGGTGTTGTGATTTATTCGCCTGACAGTAATTTTGTCGGCAATGATGATTTTTCTTACACAGTTATGGATGATGATGGCGACGTTTCTAATATTGCTATTGTAAATATCACAGTTGTTAATAGTGAGCCTCCTATTGCTAAATTTTCATATGTTCCTAATAGTCCTTCCACTACCAGTAATGTTGAGTTTACAGATGAATCTACCGATGATGGTACCATTGTTTCATGGTTATGGGACTTCGACGATCATAACACTTCAACAAAAAAGAATCCAACACATAAGTATGCGACCAGTGGAACGTATAGGGTGAAATTACGTGTTACTGATAATCACGATTTAACAGATGTGACTAGAAAGAAGATAACTGTTGTAAGCGAATCCTCATCATTAACTGTTAAAATTATCCATCCTCTGCAGAACGATATGGTGAATGGTACGATCAATATATCCGGAACTGCAGCATCAGATAACCCAATTCAAAAGGTAGAAATTAGGATAGGCTCTGATTCATGGTATGCAGCTGAAGGAACAAAATCTTGGAAATATCAATGGGATACAACTACTGTAGACAATGGGGATTATACGATATATGCAAGATGTTATGATGGGGAGAGATATTCAGATGTAGCAAGCGTAGATGTTACTGTGTCCAATTATGTTATTAGTGAAAACGAAAAGCCGCATGTGACAATATCATTCCCAAAAAAAGATAGCATTCTCTCTGGTAATGTTGAAGTTAGAGGTACTTCTTTTGATTCTGATGGAGTCATTCAAAAAGTTGAGATTAAAATAAACGATGGATCATGGATCTTAGCTAATGGAACAACATTGTGGAGATATCAATGGAATACCACTATGATTGCCGATGGCAATCATTCTATCAATGCAAGAAGCTTTGATGGAGAGGACTATTCACTTGAAGATATAGTAATGGTGGCGGTTCAAAACATTCAAGAGACTGATGATGGTGAAACAGGTGACAACATCTCACCTGAAAAAAAGGATTCGTCTGCGTCATCTATAACCCTGTTTATTGTCATTATGTTAATTGCATGCATAGCAGGGGCAATACCTATTGCATATATCATTAAAATCTAATTTCTCAAATATGTTAATTTCTTACTATATTTCTTTTAAAACATCAAAAGCCTTACGCCCTTCTACAAAATTGAAAAAGTTGATTATTTATAGCTATGCATACAAAATGATGTATTGGTGAAAATTGATGATACAAAATATTGTATGTATTTTGATTGCAATGTAGTTATATATCATGTTCAATAATAAATATAATATTATAGTTTGAGACACAACTTATTTATAAAATAATTTGTTACATTATTGCATGACTAAAAAATATGTTACTGATGTGAAGAGATGGTTAACACAAAAGGAGCTGGTGGGAAAGATAAAAGATAAAAAAGTTGAAGTACGGATATTTCAACGGTTGTTATTTATCAAACACCTATATGAAGGAGACAGCGTACCGCAAGCATCAGACAAAGTGGAAGTAACGCTCCCAGTAGGATACGAATGGCGTAAACGGTGGAATGAACAAGGGTATGAGGGTTTGATCCCTCAGTTTGATGGCGGTGCTCCATCAAGGCTTTCGCAAGAAGATAAAGAGGATCTTATTGACGTACTGAAGCAGCGTGATGATTGGACAACCAAAGAAATACGACGTTTGATACAGGATTGGTTTAATGTTTCATATACAAAACGGCATGTGAGCCGGTTGTTGAGATTATTTGGGATGAATCATGGGAAACCATTTATGCACGATTACCGTCGTCCAGATGATGCTGAGAAACAGTTAAAAAAAACTCGATAAAACATTCTCAACAGTAGAGAACATAGATGATGTGGTTTTAGGGTTTTTTGATGAATGTTCTTCACAAACCACTGCTAATACACAGCGATTATGGTCGTTTGGAAAACCAAAAATTCGGAAGGATACTACAAAAATACGGGCTAACACCTTTGGTTTTTACCCATTAAATGGTAATAGTGTCATTGATTTCAAAGAGAATTCAAAACAGGAAAGTGTCTGTGAATTTTTTGAACTGATCGGAGAGCAGAACGCGGGGAAAGACATCATCCTGATCTTGGATAATTTCCGTTCACATTGGGCAAAGAAAACAAGAAGGAAAGCTGAAGAATTGGATATTACGCTTGTGTTTCTGCCACCTTATTCTCCTGATCTTAATCCTATTGAATACATTTGGAAAAGTATCAAGAGAGGATTATCTCCTCTTTTGATTGAATCAGCAGAACATTTCAAAGGAGTAATCAGAGATTTATTCAAACGATTGAGTAGAAGGCTCAGTTTCGCATCTGGATGGATAAAACAATTTCTCATAAATTAATAAAAAAGTTATGTCTTAAACTATAATTTTCATTTGTCTTCATATCTTGGAGTTTGTTCTATGGCTGCCTGACCCGAAAAATTTATATTATACTTAATCATTATATAATAATAGTTGGAATAATGAATAATAGAATCATTCTAGGAACTATGTTAGCTATTTTCTTAATGCTTACTGTACCGACGGTCTCAGCGGTAGAATTTAACATGGTAAAAGAAACATACGAATCAAATCTGTTAAATGATTTAAAAAAAGGAGATATTGAGGGACTAAAAGACATGCTCCAAAGTGTTGATTTTTCCAAATTGAAAAAGGTAATAAGAGATATTAAGGCGAAAGATGAAGTCTCAAAATTAAAAGATCAACGCACGGATGATCCTGTTCAACCACTCTGTTTCCCGATATTGGGCATCGTTTTTTATGGAATAATTTTACTAATCATTCTAAGTATTATATTTGGTATAATTAATACAATTTCCACATTTATAAAATTGATAATTAGCATGGTTGTTGCTATCATAACGGGTATAGTTGGTACAATTGTTGAAATGGTGCTTTCTGTAGTAAATGTATTCATTTTGCTGTTAACCTTCATATTTAACGTAATTGTCTTCCTATTAGATGGCACTATCAATACAATGGGAAAAATCTTCAATTTATTCATAAATATATTTGGTATAATACTAGATATAATTTTATCTATTGCTGGGAACATGAGGAATGCTTTAGGTATATTTGTAGGGTTGATATTAGAAATCCTAACCTTAATACACGATACGATATTTCAGCCAGATGGCACAGCAGCATTTATCAAATAATATTGAAAATAACTAATAATTGAGGCTGACCAATAACTAAATATTGTAAAAAACCAGTGCCTAAAAAGCCATTTTCTTAATGAAAATCCAGGATTTTTATGCAGAGAATTTGTTTTAAGCAACTCGATTTATCAAAACGAGGGTTATTGGTCAGCCTCAATTCACTTTAAATTTCGTTCATAAAAATAGAGAACTTTTGATCTATTGAGAAAGCAACTCTTTTTTAAAAACAAATCCACATATCCTAAAGATATACAACAAAACATATCAAAAAATAATAAAAATGGGAACTAATTTCAATGCTCCACATAATTCAAATGGATAGAAAAACTTAAATACCGTATACCTATAATTTTAGTTGTAAAGCTTTTTAGGGGTTAAAATATATGGAAGAAAAAAAGAGGGTCGGAGGTAGTATTTTTCTAGTTTTTATTATGGTGGCTTCTATTTTTGTAGGTGCTGTACAATTTGATTTTGATGGATCTATTGCTCAAAAGACTGAAACTGTCAACACTTTTGATGTTACTAACTGTTACAACGCTGAATGCGGCCTGCCTGCAATAGAGGTGGAGAAAAAAGTATGGAACAGTAGTTCTGGTTGGTCAGAATATGCGGAGGTATATGAGGGAGATACAGTTCAATTCAATGTCTCAATTTATAATCCTTATTGTGAGTATACAATACAGTTTAGCGGTTTAGTAAAGGATGAATTGCCATGTAATCTAAGATATGTTAACGGCAGTTCAACGATTTATCAAATAAGTGGCGGGGATGATTGGCCTAATTTGGAAGAAGTGTTCTGGGATACCAACACAGTTCTATGGATAAAACCTCCTGACATTCCTCCTCTTCAGTATCTTAATTTTACATATAGTGCCATTGCTGTCTGTGATTGCGGATCTGAATATGAAAGTAATTATCTTCTTTCATCGCCTGATGTACTTGTAAATATATATAATTCATCAGATTTCATAATTAACGATGGTTCATTAAATGTTTCAGACAATGCCAATGTCAAAGTAATATGTGAAGAACCGCACTATGTTGATGTCACAAAGTACGTTAAAAAAGATGGTTGTACTTATGACTATGAGAAATATATTTCATTTGATTACGGAGACTTTTCTTATGTAACTTTCAAGTTGTATGTTAACCTGACTGGATCTTTTGATGAAGTTGTGGTTAAGGATTGTTTACCTTCTCATTTATCATACAAGCCTGGCTATGCAGAGGTGGATGGTGTTTCTGATGAACCAACTCTATGTGGCAGTAATTGTTACTGTTGGGAGTTCAATTCGGTACCTGATGATAAGCATTATGTTATTACCTTCCGTGCTAATGTTGATGATTGCGGAGATGCGCCGAATCATGTGAATGTTTCTGCGAAGTACGATTGTTGCAATTGGTTATATGATGACGATGAAGCAACAGTTGATGTAGTATGTCAGTCAAGTATTGTTGTTGATAAAAAAACATCATTAGATGGAATAGTATGGTTTGATGAGATAACTGCCTATGTAGGTGACGACATTGAGTTTAAACTTGTTGTGACAAATACTGGAGAAATGAATCTAACCAGCGTTACAGTGGCTGATGATTTACCTAGCTTTTTAATTTATAATGATGATGCGAATATAACACCCTCTGTTTCTTCTGATCATCATATTGAGTGGAACCTTGGAACATTAATATTTGGAAGTAGTAAAGAGATAATATTTAGTGCTCATGCAGCTTCACCTGGAACTGGAGACAACATTGCTGGAGTGACCACTTGCCAAGGTGTTAGTGATCAAGATGATGTGCATGTAATTGTTGCCGGTATGATTGTTGAAAAGGAAGTATGGGATCCATGTATTTCTGCATGGATGGAAGAGATTGACGCATCTGTTGGGGAAACCGTCCGCTTCATGATTACCATTTACTATTATGGTAACGGGACATACGATCTTTACAATATTAGAGTGAGAGATGAACTGCCAGAATGTCTTGATTATGATAATAATGCAGATCCAACAGAAACAGATGTTTCATCAGATGGAAAGACTATCTGGTGGAATCTTAGTACCCACGTTTCTGCAGGCGATAGTACAGAAATTGAATTTGATGCTTTGATTACGGAGACTAGCGGTTGTGGTCCCTGTATCAACTGGGTGAATGTTACTGCCAGTGAATGTAGTGGTGAGACTTTTTACTGGGAGGACTCTGCAACGGTTAATGCTGAATGTCCTGTTGTGGCGGATGCAGGTGGACCTTACTTTGGGGAGATAGATGAATATATACACATAGGAGGTTCTGCGATGGGTGGAACGTCTCCCTACGTATTTAGATGGGATTTGGATGATGACGATTATTATGATGATGCCACTGGCCAATCAGTCTCTCGTTCTTGGGATGAAGAAGGAACATATGTTATCAGTTTAAAAGTAACAGATGATGATGGTAGATGGGATACCGATGACACTACTGTAACAATATCTTCTCCCGATAATAACCCTCCAGATGAGCCATTAAGACCATCGGGTACAACTTCTGGCGACACAGGGGTCTCGTATACATATACTACACATACAACCGATCCAGATGATAACAATGTAATGTATGGATGGGATTGGAATGGAGATGGCAGCGTTGATGAATGGACAGGGCTTTACGATTCTGGTCAAACTGTTTCCACTTCCCACTCTTGGAGTGTAGCCAATACATACAATGTGAAGGTTAAAGCAAAGGACGAATATGGTGCCAAAAGTGGGTGGTCATCTGTTCTCACAGTTACGGTTTCTGCTGCAAACAGCCCACCGAGTAAACCTAGTATGCCTTCAGGACCAACATCTGGAAAAGCTGGGAAATCTTATACTTATTCGTCATCAACTTATGACTCAGATGCTGATAAAGTCTATTTTATGTTTGACTGGGGTGATGGAAGCAATTCTGGTTGGATTGGTCCTTATAACTCAGGGCAAATTGTGAGTGCATCACACATATGGAATACAAAAGGTAGCTACAGTATTAAAGTAAAAGCCAAAGATGACCCCAACGGTGATGGTGATTTATCTGATGGTACTGAGAGTGTCTGGTCAGATCCGCTCAGTATAAGTATGCCAAAAAACAAACTATATATCAATACACTATTCCTTCGTATCTTTGAAAACCATCCATATTTGTTCCCACTACTTAGATTTCTGCTGAGACTATAGAGATTATATCCGATTAGCATATTTCTCCAAGCTTCTTAATCCAAGTAAACTGATAATGCTCATAACCACTCCAGAAGGCACCTTTTGGATATCTCTTTCGAAATCCAGGATGTTTTTCAAAAATCCTTTTTTGAGGTCTCTGATTTCAAAATAATCTCTATATCCTCAATAGATACTTTTTTGGGGATGTTCACCTGAAAATAGACATGATTTACAGCAAATCCAAATTCACCAAATTCAAAACCCAGATATTCCAATTCCCTGAACCTTTCTTTACATGTTTCAATATGTGACTGCTTTCGAAAACACCTACACCTTTTCTTGGTGACAAACATCATGGTCACCCAATTATTTCGGGTATCGCCCGAAATCTTTTTAGTGGCGGATCCATGATACCATGTTCTTTACAATATTAAATATTGAAATAGCTTTAACAATTTGAAATGATTATTCAAGAATCTCAGTAGGTTACACTTTTCCAAAAATCTCAAACCATAAAATTATTCCACAATCACTATAATATTTGTGTGGTTGATGTTAGCTATATCCTTTTACAGTTCCCCTCAAAGATTTTTATCTATTCAACAACATTAAAATGATTGAGGGGGATGGAGGGAGATAGATCCCTAAATTAGATTAGGGTATTGCACAGGAAACATGCATTATGATTACTTATGAGGTTTTCCGTCAAACCTCTAAAATTCTAGATGGTTGTATTTTCCATTTTTCAAAAAATGGTGATAACAGATGCAAGACGAATCGTTTGAACTGTCTGATATCAGCCCTTCTCAAATAACGAGAGATATTTCTAAGACCATCAAGGAAAAGCCCGACCATTCTTGTTTTTCCTTTTGGTGGTTTACGGATATCTTCACCAGCTATCTCCTTTCGTTCACATTCAATCATACAAAAAACATAAGCGAATGCAATAGGGATCAGCATGATTTCTATTATAGAATTAGGATATTAAACCTTATTATATTATTGTTAAATATTCAATATTTTTGCTTATGAAGTAAATTATGAAGTAAAAAAGGATTATATATAGTAAA
>Ga0222683_1000559_pt1 | contig 11830 bp, 20 predicted proteins | sample AntAcemetage1073_FD_179841 | JGI IMG/M metagenome (GOLD analysis project Ga0222683, IMG submission 179841) | Saline water microbial communities from Ace Lake, Antarctica - #1073 | ecosystem: Environmental > Aquatic > Non-marine Saline and Alkaline > Saline | place: Antarctica: Ace Lake... | reverse complement strand
GCATATAAAGCTCAATATCACTCATGGTCTTATCATTAAAATGTCCTTTACTACAATATATGCCTTTACCTTTACCACTTTTACAATTAAAACAATTTTTACATAATAGTATCCTTGGATTTTTCTGGTTTGTTTTGATGTTTTTACCTCTCATATAATTTACCTTCGCATCATTTTCTATTATGTTACGTATATCAGATGGAAACAACCTAAAAAATGAATCTATTCCGCCTCTAAAATCACCCTTAGGTAAATATAACATTTCTAACATAGTAACAGCCGCATCAAATGCTGATAATTCTTTATCTTTTTCCATTAACTTATGAAAAAAACTACCCATTGCGTTTTTCAATGCATTTGAAACATTCTGCCTTGTGATATTAATATTTGTTTGCTTAAATATTTCACTTGTTATTTCATTTCCATCCATGGGTATATCATTAGAAACCTTAATACTATCCCATTTTATCCGCTGATTTTCTACCATACCAATCCTCCACAATTTGATTGAAACATTATACACCATTTAATATTAAAAATCAACCACATTTTGATTCGCCGCAATTCTGACAAACAGCGCATCCCTCTATTTTCATTACAGAATATGTTCCACACTTATCACAAAGAGTTCCAGTGCCTGTGGGTTCTACTTCTGTTTTACCAGTATAGTACCTTTTAAGCAATTTTGCAAGCGCATCTGGTATAGAAAGTATTTGGGTTGGCTTTTTATCGGTCTCCTCAAATCTATACCATGCTACTCGGTCCGAATTGATTCCATCCAATGTTGCTATAAGGTCATCTACTGATACACCTTGCTGCAATGCTATCGATATGGTTCGCCCCAGCGCCTCTGAGAACACGTTAAATGTTTGTCCTGACTTCCCCATGTTCATGAAAACTTCAACCGGCTTACCATTATATGCTGACACCGTAATATATAATTTACCATTACCGGTCTCAACTGTATGTACATTGGCGGTCAATTTTGTTGGACGATTAAATACTACCTTCGTATTACCTTCCGGTGTCTTTGTGAATGTAACTGGTTGAGATTTCTTACAACCATCTCTGTATATTGTGATACCTTTTAATTCCTTTTCATAAGCATATTTGTATATACTTGAGATTTCTTCAACTGTTGCTGTACTAGGTAAATTAATTGTGCTTGAAATGGCGCTCGAGATATGTTTTTGGAGAATGGACTGCATATCAATTCTATCTTTGTATTTAATATCATGGGCTACCACAAATACATCACGTACTTCCTTAGGTACACCTCGTATACCTTTTAGAGAGCCGCCATTGGCTGCTATTTTGGTTAATAATGACTCGCTAAACCATTCTTCCTCTTCGTATTTTTCACGGAATACCGGGTTAACCATGTGCATTGTTCCGCCATCAATAAGATTCTTCTGAAAGACAAGGCCAAAACATGGTTCAATTCCATACGAGCAATCACATGATAGTGCTGTGGAACCTGTTGGTGCTGCTGTGGTATGGGTAATGTTACGTAATCCATTCTCTCTAACGGATTCCATTATTACATCATCACCATTTACCAGTTTACTAATTATTTCTTCCGTGTCTTCTCTGACTAAATCATAATCAGCGAATTTACCACGTTCTTTAGCTAAATGCGAACTACATAAAATACAAGCAGATGTTATTGTTTTCATCATCTTACCTGCAAGTTCTCTACCTTCTACACTGTCATATTTAACATTTAACATGTATAAGGCATCGGATAAACCCATAGGACCAATACCAGTAGGTCTATATTTTGTTACATTTTTCTTAAATTCATCCGTTGGAAAATCCATCTTATCAATTAGATTATCCATCAGTGTCATTACATTATATGCGGTATCGGATAATTTATCATAATTATAATTACCATCATCATCAATAAATTTTGTAAGATTTATGGCACTTAGGTTGCAAGATTGCCCAGGCAAAATTACCTGTTCCCCACATGGGTTTGACGTTTCTATGAGTTTTATTTTCTTTAGTGGATTCATCCTATTAACAGTATCAATAAACAGTACACCTGGATCACCTGACTTCCATGCCATTTCAGCCAACGTTTCCCACATATCTTTGGCATTAAGTTCACCAATAGTTTTATTACCATTAGGTGAAATCAGTGTATAGGTAACATTATCATCCAATGCCTTCATGAATTTATCATCAATAACAACCGATATATTCATATTACTTAAATGTCCATCAACTTCCTTACATTTAATAAAGTCCATGATATCTGGATGTGAAATAGGCATAGCACACATTATCGCCGCACGTCTGGAACGGCCTCCACTTTTTGTGGTCTCACCTACAGCATCAAACAGTGTCATAAATGATATAGGTCCTGATGATTTACCAATTGGTTCCTTATCTGGTTTTTGTTCAAATATAAACGCATCCTTTTCCCTTAAATTACCAACAGGTATACCTATACCAGCGCCATATTGAAATATTTTTCTCGCTGAATCAACAACATCATATATACCATCCATGCTATCTTCTAATGCTGTCACCCAACATGCCGAGAATAATTTTATTTTACCACCTGAATTAAAAAATACAGGTGAATTTGGACGCCAGATATTATCTTTTTGTAAATCAAAGGCGATTTTACAGCATCCATCATCTTTATCCTTTGAAAATTCCTGTGATGTCCTCATAAAAACATCATCTATTTCTTCACCAGGTAAACTATATAATTTGGTGAAAATTTCTTTAGCGTTATTACTGAGCAAATGTTCATCCTCCTTTTAATGGTACAGATAAGTACCTTTGTATACAATAATACTTTCGCCATATTTGATGTATTCAATAACGTATTCCCTTACGTTAATAACTTCTGTTTTGTATTCATATTGTTCTTGCAGGTCCTTTAGATATCCAAGAGCATCGATGAATTTGTTAAATAATACGGCATTGGCATAGCCATAAGGTATCAAGTTCTTTTTTTCAAAATTAATCCTATCCACATAATTACTTACTGCATACATGTTTTTCTCCTTTTAGTACAAAGTTAACAGTTTGTTTTCTACATTGCCCATATCATCCAAGTACGTGTTAAATTTGTTCTTTGTGAAAAATGGATATATTTTATCTGGGTCTGGCATTTTATAACTATTATAGGTATTCAATATAGTGGAGCGTATTATCTTTGGTATCTTATTGAAATCCATAAGAATTCTGTTTGCCTCAAAACGTTCCTCTAACCCATTATCTTTTAACCATTTTTCGTAGCCTTCGTTCATTACTTTGGTGGCCGCTACTTCACCAAATCCAGGTTTACGTTTATCCTCTGGCCAATCTAACGGTGTTTTGATGTTGAATATACCATCTTTGGCCTGTCCTGTCAAGCACTTCTTTATAATAAATTCATCAGTATTTTCACAGGTCACATAGCACTGTTTCTTATAGTGTGTATTATATAAGAGTATGTTATCACTACATAATTGTTTGAAATCTTCATCAACTGACATTATAACATAGTTATTTGGTATGTCTTTGCTTATAACAGCAATAATATCATCACCTTCGCAATGCTTAACCTGTATTACCTTAAATGGTAAACTTTCTTGTATATCATTTACTAGTTCTTGTAATTTTGAATGGTAGAAATTCCAATCAACATCGGATTTGTCTCTCGTCTTCTTTCTGTTTTCTTTATACCTTGGCCAGTACAATTTACGCCATGATTTATTATCATCAACAGCCAGTATAACTTCATCAGTATTTGTTTTATAAAGTGCTTGATAGATATTGTCAATCACATTAAAACGCCACAAAGGTATATCTGGATTTGTGGCGTCTAAAGCGAAATAACATCTTGCTGATAAATTGTGAAAATCCCATAGTGTTACATTTTTCATTACTTCCTCCACATATTAATTTTATTATTAACCGATTAACTTCTCCCAAAATGTTTTATCTTCAGGAATATCCTCGGGATTTCTTTCTGCTCTTTCAATTGCTTCATCGATTTGGTTTCTTGTGAATAGGGCATTTTCAGAATACCCTAACTTACCGCTTATTTCTATTTTACAGGGATAATATTTTATATCGCTTCCAAATTTACGTTCTGTGTTTTCGACAACTTCATCTATAACTATTTTCGATTCCATATTACACCTCTTTTTATTTTATTTTACTTTTCTCATATAATCTCCGTCCTTTACTTTGATCCAAAATGGCTTAGCGTATTTTGTCTTACGCATATAATCGGAAACATTAAGTTCCGGTGAGAACCTTATACGTTTCCTGTTCATTTTCATGTTCTTATAAAAATCATTTTCTGGGACTTCAAACACTGGGATATTATCTTTCAGTCCATCAGCAAATACATCTGCGACATCTGTTTCAATTTTTCCTGGCTCAAGGTCGACCTTTCTTTTTGCATCCTCTGCATCTTGCGTTGGTACTCTACCTGATGTAAATTCACCTGCCATAACTCCTCCCCACACTTTATTAAGTAAGCGCTTTTTTGACTCTATCTTTTATTTTTGCTATCAATCCTGCAATACCTTTCTTCTTTTTATCGTCTGGTTTTATCTCTATTGTTGATGCGCCTTTACTTTTGTCCACTCTGAACACATCCTTAATACGTTTATATTGTATACGTTTACCTGACCCCATACTCATATAATATTTCATTAAAAATGGTCGCATACCTTTTCTGTTCATAATTTCCATGAGTACATTAAAATCTTCATTATACTCTGGTCCAATAACATCATCAGGATTCATTAATTTATCAAGTAAGAATGATGCTGTTAAGTCTGCAAATTCAGATGCTTTTACTACTAACCTTGGCATGGCAAATCCTCAATTATTTCTGGTGTAACTATACTGAAAAACTCTATCATATCATAAAAGGTAACTGATGTTAAATCATCGAATCTTAATGTTATTGATTCTGGTAATTTTATCTGTTTCTTCAATATTGTTCGTAACTTACAATCAATGCCAACTATAGCATTAAGACCTTGTTTTTTAAATATCAACATAGGGTATTTAGATGATTTTGTGGCATCTGATAAACATTGAATCCAGAATTTTTTTATCTGAAACCCCTTTGTGTGCTTCAAGTGTTGATGAAAATTTGTATGAGGATAACCATTCTTACATTCCACGGAAATTTTCTGCATCATGGGTATAGCTATAGGTAACATAGCCCTAATGTCACCACTCATATCACCACATTCTTCAAAAATAGTGAAGATACCACCGCTTGCTGGCTGCCTGTAGAAGGCATATGGTCGATCTTTGCCGGTTAGCCATCGTGTCAAAAATTTGGCCGTATATCTCTCGAAGGAACTACCCTTTTGTTTTCCACCACCACGTTTCATTATATAAATTCCTGTATAATCTTTAATATAACCATAAGACATCTGATGCATTATTAATATTATTATCAAAATGTATAAATTTTTTATGAATACCTATTCTAGTAAAACCAGCTTTAATTAATGAATTAATTATTATAAACCTCTGTCTACTTGTTATTGCTTGTACGTCCATGGCAACACCTAGTGGGTGGTTATCGGAAGTTGACCCTATGTCTTTATTATGTTTAACACATCTAAATCCACTATTAACAATAAATGGTATATTGGCTATTTCACGTGCGAGATTGGCTTTTTGCATAAAAACAGAATCCATATCACAACTACCACATCCACATTTACATGTAAGTTCATTCAAGCTAAAATAATTCATTATCAATATCCTCTCTTTTATCAAGTATAGTTCTCGCTGTTTTACCTAAAATATACATTTCATCGGATGTAAAAATATTATTTCTAATAATATTACAAACATAACAACAAGGAACAACATTATCAATCATATGACCGACATTGTTATCAATTCTATCGGCACCAATACTTTTTTCACATCCACAATAATTACATGTTTTTGTTAATATATTTTCTATAAACCAATCAATTGTTAAATTACATGTCATACCATGTTTTCGGTCACGTAACTTATATTGAGCAATCATTTTAGATGATTTATTTCTTTTTTTCTGCGCGTTTAGTTTGGATTGGTCTACTATTTCTCTCTTTTTACATAATAGTTTACCAAATATTATTTCTTTTGGTGTGTAATTTTTACCTCTATAATATCGTTGGCGTATACCATTATATGGTAAATCATAAAACATTGACCATTCTTTTATAGTTTTAATTTCATTATTATATTCAATTGTTGGTGTATTAGGTTTCAAAGCTGATATTTCTTTATTTGTCATCCACCTACAATTTTTTAATGAATATGGGTTTGTTTTATTAACTCGACCTAACTTCATACCACTAATATATGAACCAATCATATCATTATAAAAATCGTTAAATTTATCCCATTTAGAATTCCAACCTATTTTCTTTCCTTTTTTTGTAAATTTTATTCCGCGCCAGCAATTATATAAATATGAGTATTTTTTATCACCAATACGATCTTTGCGTGTTTCCCATGCTTTTACTGCCGATTTGGTACGTTTTAATTTTTCTTCTATATTATCCATGTACCTATTTATACCCGCCAGACAAAAAAGCCACCAATAAAGGTGGCTTTATTTTTTATTTATGCGATTTACATATTTTCAAGTTCCGCTAAAAGAGCCGCATCTGAATCTTCCTCGGCAACTGAACTTGCTTCCTCACTTACTGGTGGTACTGAACCAAAGTCAGGAACATCATCCGCATCATCATCGGTACCGTTTTCATTAGCGGTCGTGGGGAAGGTTTGACTCTTCTCTTCCTCTACACCTACATTACCCTTATACCTTTTCCATTCATCCTCCACCATTTCCCACAACATTTCACTTTTCAACATAGTCATAATATCCATATCACTCTTAATCTGACCTTGCAAATAATCATCCAGACTTATTGTTGATTCCATAATGGCTTTTACTTTTTCATCGTCACCAAGTGATGTGGCCTTTCTTGCGAATACTGAGTCCGAATAATCAGGAAATATTTTACCGTCTGCTGATGCTTTTGTTGACTTGACTTTTATTATGAAATTATAACCATCAACCGGATCAAATATAGCATCACCTGCTCCATCATGTGCCGTATCAAGGGTTTCCTGTGTTATCTTAGATTCAAGTTTATCAGGAAACTCATATAACTTTACCTTATTGGATGATTTCTGGTCATCATCGGATATTTTTTCATCTCTTGGGTCATTGATAACATAAAAATTAGTAATATGTTTCTGCTTCCTTTTATAATTTGATGCCATTGACTTGTCTGATGCTGAACCCTTATATAACTTCTGTGTTATCGAGCAAAATGGACACCAAGCACTGAAATCAAATGTCTTTGGACACAGTGAAAAAAGCCAATTCTCACCTGACTTAAACATATGATAATAATATTTACGGGTAAATTTACCTTTAGGGTCTGGTAATAGTCGTCCTTCATAAATATTGGGTGTGTCTGAACTACCTTTATCGGGATTCTTCCAAACAAGTGCTGACCTATTATTTTCGTACTGTGGCACATTTGCCTTTTCTTCTTCCTTTTCTCTCACATATTCTGAAAATAGTGATTTGTTTATCCATTTTGATGCCATATATTTTCTCCTTTTATAAAAAATTATTTGTTAACTTAAAAGATGTTGATGTAAACATGGATTCAATAACAATCAACAGCAACGGTTTTAGCATATACACATAACCTTACAATTCAACAACAATACCGAATAATGCTATGCGTATTACAAGCTCTGTATAGTAATCCACCTAATATTTCCCCTTCCTCTAGGAAAGAGGTGCCAAAAGGCCGTCCACATCAACATCCATATCAATGCTTGTGATTGAATTGGACATTTTAATCTTCATGTCTGCCTTCACGATGAAATTCTGCAGGTCTGTTATCTTTCTGTCTACCAATTTAACATCGTATTCAGGCTCCTTGGTGCTCTCCACATTACCAAAATATCTATCGGATGTGGACACTTTTAATCTTAATTCTTTCAGGTCATGCATACGGTCCCTAATTGTGTGCATTACAACCATTAATTCATTAACTGTTATTGTGTTTAAAATCATCATATACCTCTTTTTGTTTTTATTCTATTATATATTATTGGTTGTTTATTGTAAATTTGCTTTTTGCTTATTAAACCAAGCATCTAATTTTTTTGCTTGTTCAGGTGAATAATCATAATCATCTATACAGCCACCATCCATACAAACAGGACATTCATGTACTTCATAATATCCAGATTCCCAGTCACCATCTTGTACCACGTTACACTCAGAAATAGGTCCACGCCATCCACATTCAGAACATACAGCAATATCGCCATTGGGTTTATTTTGCTCATTGTCTACTAACTTAAAAATATCAATTTTCATTATTAGCCTGTTCCCTCAGATTAGCCTCATATTCCAATAGTTTTTTTGCCTCATATTCCTTTATTCGTTTCTTTCGTTCTTTTTCTGTTTCATTGCCAAGTATCATACCTGAAGGAGATTTTGATGTGGTCCATAATTTATTTTTAGTGTTATCTGCCGTTATCATAATTATCTTCCTCTTTTTTCCCTTCTTCTGTTAGTTCCTTAGGTGCATGAAGTTTGCAGTAATAGGGATAATAAATATAATCTTTTGATTCACCATGACCGCTACCGCCACCGCTACCGCCACCATCACCAGCATGTACATAATATCCACCATTACCTGCATATCCAACAGAATAAGGAGGAATATAATATGCTATTTCGGTCTTTACTATTCCTTTACCCTTAATGGCCTTTCCAATCTTGATAGCGCATCCGCAAACTTCACATGTCACAATATCAGAACATGTAACCTTATTATTGATATTATTATTCATGTATGATAACCGGGCCTCAGCATCAACTATCCTACGTTTAAGTATATCCACATCTTTGCTTAATTTACTCATAACATGTTCTCCTTTTATTCACCCGTTTTAATAATGTTAAATGGTCCTCTAACTCCTATACTGAATTTCTCGGCTGCTTTTAATGCCTTTATTATTTTTTCTTCCGGTGTCATATTAGTATCTTGGAGGGCATATAAACAACCTTTTGCATATTCTTCACCACATCCTACTGAGAAATAAGGATCACAATGTTCGGCTACCTGATAATTATATTCAATCATAAAGAGGTGTCCTTTGAATCCTACCAAGAATGTTCCACCAGATTCTTCTTCCTTTTCCTTCTGTGCGTAACCACCTTCTTTTAGGCACCTTCTTATAGCATCCACAAAATCGGTAACCATATATTTGTACAGGTCAACATCTGTATAATATGGTGGAGGATTAAAGGCATATCGCAATAGTTGTCCCATGCGAAATGATGACGTAAACCCAAAGATAAATTCACCATTCCCAAAAACCTTTTCATCTTTCCTTCCGGCTATTGAATATGCCGCCATGTTAACACCAGCCGAATCCCCTCCAATATAAACTTCACCACCATCCAATAATCCTACAATACACGTCATACATTCTCCTTTTATTCATTGTTTAATTTATCTATGCCTGTCTTTGTGTTCTTTATATTATTATTTACCTGGTTAAGCAATTCTTTTATCTCTGCATCATCCGGCCTGGACACCTGCATTATTTTAAGTCGCATCTTCTGGTCAATCAGTTCATTGTAACGTGTATATAAATATCTTGCGTCCAATGATTTCCTAAATGATTCTAATGACTGGACTGTTTGCTGTTCTATTTGCTCAAGGGCTGACACACTAGCATATCTTGAATCAATAGCAAATATACCAGCCACTAAGCCAATAATTAGAGCTATGGTTGTTATTATTTTAAGTACGTTTTTACTCATAGTTAACGTCTCCTGATTATTCTAGCTTTTTACACTTCATTACCCCCAGACATCCCAACCTTCTGTTTCCTGCCGGGCGAAAAGTTCGATTCTCGGTAAATCGCCACATAATTTTACTATTTCACACCTTATTTCATCTGGCTTTCTTGAGTGTTCTCTCTTTTGGTGATGCTGTAGCTGTCTCACGCTAGCACTTACCCTTTTTGGTTTTCCTTTAGTAGCTAACAGGCACATCTCTGGATTTTTTCTTGTCCACATTCCAACGCCGAAATGATCTTTTCCGGTTATCGTTTCTTTTGCCCAAGTAAACCCAACTGTTTTATATGTAAAACCCCACGACCCGATAACGTCTTTAGCCTCAAATAATTGAGTGTCAACAATCCATAACAACAGAATGCAGTCGTCGTCTGCTATGTCATTAACGGGCAACCTCTTAATATCTTCTAATGTCATAAGCGGGTAATGTTGCTTATTTCCCTTTTTCTTATCTCTTCCAAATTGAGAGTTACTACTCCACGGTGGGTCTGCATATATTATCTGATACTTCTTATCTGGAAATGGTATCATATCAATTCCTCTATAAATTGACAGGCATCATCACCGAATTTAGACGTAATAAAATCACTCATAGACCCATGCTTATCCTCATTATATCCTTTATGCGTGTGTAACCAATCATCAAATTTTATTATGTTCAATGAATACTTACCTGTAACCTTTGATATTATAACATCATTAAACAGATCCCTAACACCAAAGTATCTGATAAATTGTTTACTTTTATCCATATTACTCATATCCTCTCCCCCATTTTACCTTAAACATATCAAGTGCATCTAATATGGCACGTACATGATTACCTGTTGCTCCAGAATATAAGTTACCATCAACCTCTGGTACATTTATATCCCATGTCTTAATGCAATTCCACACAGCTTTAAATTCAGGGGTTTCTAACATTTCTGGTGTAGGGTCTTGCCATGGTATAGTATTTACCGGTTTATCAGAAGAATATACCTTATCAGGCTCGTCTATTTCACTTGAGTCCTGTGTTAATTCTACCTCAATGGCTTTGTGAATATCTTCTTCCACCAATCCCCACCTAATAAATCCATCAGATGTTCTATATTTAGGTATACTACCATTTACAGCACCCATCATTATACCACTAACCTTCTTTTTTATTCCTTCTGCTATCATTAAGTAAGCATCCATTACACATCCTCCAATAAAGACTTGAATTCTTTTACTTGGTCCACATATTCCCTATAATTATCAACAATTAAAGGTATCAACATTCGGTCACCATCACTTAATGTTAAATACTTCTTGTTTATTATCCATGCAATAACTAACCTATCAATATTGTTATTTAAATAATGTTTTATTGGTGCCTTTATTCCGTCCACTTCAAGATTACAGTATCGTAACCAAAAGGAAACAGGTGACTTTTCCTGCTTACTCATATATTCGTGTGCAAAATTAAGTGATTTGGTTATTTGTTCTCTGGTTATTTCAAGGTCACGCTTCTTTATTTTATCTCTCGTTATATAAAAATTGTGCACTCGATTGTCAAAAAACTTACAGTAAGTAAACTTTTTACCCATCAGGTCGAATCCATACCCAAAGAAATCCAGTGGATTAATATTTTTCCACTTAGAATTAAACCACTTAGTTATAATTATTAGGGATTCTCTGTTTATCTTGGACATTCGGTTAAGCAGGAAGCTATTGAAATCTTTAGGCAACCTATAAGGTCGTGAGGCGTAGATTGATTGAGCTTTTCTGAACATCACATATATATCTTCTTCCGTGTACACTTAATCCTCCATCTTTTTGTTGAATAAACCTAAGTAAGAATTGACATATTTCTTAATGTTATCATGCTCTTCCCAGAATAATTGCTCTTTTACCACATTATAGTCATGGTCATATACTTTATTTCTTACACTAATATCGGATGCAAGTGACTCTATTCTGTCTATC
>Ga0222683_1000555_pt1 | contig 11860 bp, 9 predicted proteins | sample AntAcemetage1073_FD_179841 | JGI IMG/M metagenome (GOLD analysis project Ga0222683, IMG submission 179841) | Saline water microbial communities from Ace Lake, Antarctica - #1073 | ecosystem: Environmental > Aquatic > Non-marine Saline and Alkaline > Saline | place: Antarctica: Ace Lake... | reverse complement strand
TAAGTTCTTCTTTGCTTAATTTAAAGACATTTTCCCCTTCAAAATATACTTCTCCAGCAGTGGGCTCTAAAAGCCTGGTAATCGTTCTCCCCGCAGTAGTTTTACCACAGCCTGATTCTCCCACCAAACCCAAAGTTTCTCCCTCTTTAATATCAAAACTTATATCGTCTACCGCCTGGACATATCCTATTACCCTGGATAATATCCCCCCTCTTACGGGAAAATATTTTTTTAAATTTTTCACCTTGAGCAACACATTATCTTCCAAACCTTTTTCCTCCCGTTTCTTACCTTAAATTAGCCATTAGTCGTTAGCATTTAGTTAGCTAATTAACGAGATACTAATTAGGACTTACATAAAAAAGGAAATGCCTATGCAATTAAATTATATTAATCCTGGGTGATGCCTGCTATTTCTTGCTTAGTTTTAAAGTCTTTTGCTTTATTTTTATTATACATCCAGCATCGAACAATATGGTTATCTTCTATCTTTTCGAGTTTGGGTTCTTCTCTCTTGCAAATATCTGTGGCAAACTTACAACGAGGATGAAACTTGCATCCGGAAGGCAAAGCTAAAGGATCAGGAATCCCACCCTGAATAACTTCCAGTTTTTTCCCCTGTTTATCTGTAAGACGAGGAATAGAGTTTAGGAGAGCCATAGTATAAGGATGCCGCGGATTTTTAAAGATGGTTTTCACATCTGCATATTCTACCGCTTTACCCGCATATACAACTACCACATCATCCGATACTTCAGCAATTACTCCCAAATCATGAGTAATCATCAAAACTGACATGCCAATTTCATCTTTCAATTTCTTTATCAGTTCTAAAATTTGAGCCTGGATGGTAACATCTAAGGCAGTTGTTGGTTCGTCTGCAATCAATAAATCCGGATTACAAGACAAAGCCATGGCAATCATTACTCTCTGTCTTTGCCCTCCACTTAATTCGTGAGGATATTCATGAACTCTGGTTTCGGGAGAAGGTATGCTTACTAATCTTAACATCTCCACTGTTTTCTTTAAGGCTTTTCCCTTATCTAATTTTTGATGTAGCACTATGGCCTCTGAAATCTGTTCACCAATAGTGTATACAGGGTTTAGGGAGGTCATCGGCTCTTGAAATATCATGGAAATATTGTTCCCTCTAATCTTTCTCATTTCTTCGGGTTTTTTCTTTAATAATTCTTCACCTTTAAACCAAATTTCACCACTAACGATCTTCCCCGGTGGTTCCTGAATTAATCTTAATACGGAAAGGGCGGTAACACTTTTCCCGCAGCCTGACTCACCTACCATACCTAGTGTTTCCCCTTTTCTTATCGTAAAATCAACACCATCAACTGCTTTAACTACACCATCATCAGTATAAAAATAGGTCCTTAAGTCTTTAACTTGTAACAGTGAATCCTCCATTTACCTTTTCCCTTTCTAATCCACTTATCTTTTATTTAATTCGTTTTAATTTTCGAATGTTCCAAATTTCATGATCTTTTCATTTTTCATCATTATTTTACCTTTAGCAATAACATACTTTATTTGAAGAGAGTCCTTATCTAAAACTAATAGATCTGCATCTTTACCTTCTTTTATTTCTCCTTTTTGCTCTAATTTTAGATGATTAGCAATATTCGTAGAACTTACTCTTACTGCGTCTTGTACAGACATTTTTTCTTTTTTTATTATATCTATAAATTCTTTATGTAAGGAAGAGACTGAAGCAATAGTCATACCAGTAATTTCTTTCTTTTCATTAAATGTAGGTATACTACCATTTCCATCAGTACTCATGGTAATTCTTTCGATAGAAACTCCATTTTCAATTAATCTTTTAACGGCTTTACTTGATTTTGGGGTAGTTAAATCTATATACCCGCCCATTTTACCAAACGATATAGCACTTTTAAACAAATCTTCATTTCTATTTAAATGGGTTGGCGCGAACTGCTCTATCGGTATTTCAGTATTTTTTATAATCTCAAATAGTGGATTTAACCCTATTTTTTCGCTTCCCATATGAATATGGACAATACCCGCTTTTCCTGCTAACATCCCACCAACTCTTGCTTTAGATATCATCTTTTTTAATTCATCTACTGTAGGATGAGAAGATCTGTGATCTGATAAGGCAATTTTTACTCCGATTACTTTATCTATCAACATTATATCAGATAATATATCTCCAGTAATTGTTGGTGAAGGATATTGATAAGCTCCGGTATATATCCATGTACTTATACCTTCATTTTCCAATCCTTTCGCTTTCATTAAAAGAGATTTCAACGATCTCGCAAAACCATCTGTGCCCAATAATCCTATTACTGAGGTTATTCCTGCTTTAATAAGTTCACTTAATTGAATTGGTGGCGTGCGGTATTGAGGACCACCTTCTCCCCCAGCACCATTAATGTGGACATGCTGATCAATAAAACCAGGAATAACTATACACTTTGAAGCATCAATTATTTTTATATTTTTATCTAATATATGCACAGTTGATTCTGCAATATTTTGGCCAATTAAGAATATTTTATCATTTACGACAAGTATATCTTTATTTCCGCTATATTCAGGTGCGTAGATCTCTCCATTTTTTATTAATATAAAACTCATTTCAACCTCCACATATTTTTCAACTCTTTCTCAATAATTATTTTAAACTTTTATAAGCAAAAATAAATAAATCCTACCTTTTATTCGCTCACTTTACCTTTCATAATTTTAGGATTAATTTCTTCCCTTAACCAATCTGCTAATAAATTGACACCAAATACTATTAATACTAATGCTACTCCGGGAAAAACAACGAGCCACCACTTACCGGCGTAGATATAGTTTTTCCCTATAGATATCATCATTCCAAGAGATGGCTTATTCATTGGAACTCCCACACCAAGAAAACTTAATGTAGCCTCCAACATAACTGCAGCTCCAAAATCGACAGCAGCAACTACCAGTATGGGAGGTATTGCATTAGAAAGAATATGTTTAAACATAATCCTTAAATCATTAGCTCCAATCGCTCTAGCGGCACTAACGTAATCCTCTTCTTTTACACTGAGAACGGATCCTCTCATTGTTCTCGCATATCTTACCCAATCGGTGATAATTATAGCTAAGATCACAGTTCCAACGCCATGGTTTTTTAGAACTCCTAAAAATAACATAGCTATCAGCGTAGTAGAAAATGAAAATATAGCATCTGCTAATCTCATTGTTACTGCATCTAATAGACCTCTATAAAACCCTGCCAAAAGGCCAATAGTTACGCCAATTATTCCAGCGATAATAATCACGCTAAAACCAACAGTAAATGATGTTCGACACCCATAAAGTATAGTACTTAATATATCTCTTCCTTGATCATCGGTACCTAAAATAAAAGGAGCTTCCCCGCCTTCCATCCAAATGGGTGGTTTTAAGGAATTTTCCAAATAAAGACCTTCCATATCATATGGATTTTGTGGAGCAATTATAGGAGCAAAAACAGCTGCAATTAACATAATTACAAGAATTAAAGAACCCGTTACTGCCGATAAATCTTTAATATAATGATAAAATCTTTTTGATTTAAAAATTCTGACCATAATTCATATCCTATTCATATCTTATTTTAGGGTTAATATACCCATATAGAATGTCTACAACCAGGTTTACACAGAGAATAAGAATAGAAGTAATCATCACGTAGGCCACTATAACCGGATGATCTGTTTCGTATACTGCTGTTAGTAGTAAATTTCCTGCCCCAGGCCATTGAAATATACTCTCTGTTACTATCGAAAATGCTATTAATTCCCCAAATTGCAGACCTGCCATTGTCACTACTGGTATAAGCGCATTTCTCAACGCGTGTTTAAATATTATAATTTTTGGTGGCAAGCCTTTTGCCCAAGCAGTTCTTATATAATCCTCTCTTAACACTTCTACCATTCCTCCTCTGGTTAATCGGAGAAGTACTGCAAGTTGATAAATGCCTAAGGTAAAAGCTGGGAGAATTAAATGCCGAAGTCCACCTATTGTAAAAAAGCCAGTTCTCCAATTTCCTGCTATTTTCATTACTTCACCCCGCCCAAAGGTAGGTAAGAATCTCAATTTAACTGCAAAAATCATAATAAGTAATATTCCAATTAAAAAGGTAGGAAGTGAAATCCCAAAAAGTGATCCGGCCATAATAAGCCTATTTATAAAGTATCGAGGATTTAATGATACTAATACTCCGAGACCAATTCCGAATATAAGAGCTATGATCATGGCACTAATAGCCAGTTCAAGACTTGCTGGTAACCTTTCCAGGATAAGTCCAAGAACAGGAGTTTGAGCAACATAAGATAATCCGAAATCGCCATGGAGAGCATTCTTCAAAAAAACAAAATATTGAATGTAAAAAGGTTTGTCCAAACCCATTTTATTCCTAACTTCTTCCTGTTGCGCCTGTGTAGCATAGCGACCTGCCAAGGTAAGCACAGGGTCTCCAAAAAATTGGAAGATGCCAAAACACACAAACGAAACAACAAGAAGCACCACAACTCCTTGTGTTAATCTTGCAATAACGCATTTAGCCATAATAAAATAAAAGGTGGTTGAGGTTAATACTGACTAACATAATTAGAAATTATTAGCCTCAACCACTATTTTGCCCCCTATTTCTTAAGTGAAATTTCTCTGAAAAGTATCCAGGTGTCTGCCCGAGGTGTAAACTCTATACCTCGCCCTTTATAAACAGCATACGAATCTTCTTGATAGTGAAGGGGAATATATGCTATCTTATCATCCATAGCAATTCTGCTTAACAGCCTTAACTTATCCGCCCTTACTTCAGGATCGACTATTAGAGCAGATTCTTCGAGAAGCTTATCCAATGTTGCATCACTATATCCAACACCATTCAAACCGCCATAACCTTTCTCTACATTAACGCTATGTATTAATTTGGTAAAAGAACGGCCATAATCATAAGATCCGTCAAACCACCCTATCAGATAGAAATCCAGTATATGTTCATCTACTTCAGGGAAGAAGATTGCTTTTGGCTTAGTGTCGAGCTCTACTTTAATTCCAACTTTCGAAAGTTGCTTTGCTACTGCCTCACAAATCTGTGCATCTCGAACATATCTGTCATTGGGACCAGTAAGTTTTATCTTAAAACCATCGGAATATCCCGCTTCAGCAAGCAATAATTTCGCCCTTTCAGGATCGTAAGCTGGATGTTTAAGCGAAGAATCATAACCAACGGTTGGTGGATCTGGAATCTGAGCAGCTGGAAATGCATGTCCGAACATCACCTTTTCAATTATCTCGTCTTCATTGATTGCCAGGTATATTGCTTTTCTTACTCTAATATCACTGGCTGGAAAACCCGGTTCGTTTCTAAGGCCTAAGTATATGGCTCTTCTCGCAGGACGAGTAACTACTTCTATATTAGCATTACTCGCAACGGTTTCAAAAAGTTCGACAGGTACATCCTGCAGAATATCTACTTGTCCGGTTGCAATAGCAGCTAAACGGGTAGATGGTTCCGTAATTGGAGTAATTTCGGCATTCTTAATCGAAGGTGCTTCACCCCAATAATTTTCATTTGCGGTTAATTTAAGATAAGAGCCTTTTACCCATTCAACAAATTTATAAGGGCCAGTTCCAATTGGGTTTTGTCCTATCTCTCCAACAGAACGGGATTCAGTAGATTCCTTATCCATAATAAAGACTTGATGTAGGTTTTGCACAAAGTAAGGAATCGGTATTGTTGTTTTTACATCTATGGTCCATGGATCGCCATTAACTGTTTCAACCGATTTCATTATTCCTCCAAAGGCTAAAAATTCTGACACTGGATAGGGTTCTTTTAATCTATTGAATGTAAATTTGACATCCTCCCAGGTAAAATCGTTACCATTGTGAAATTTTACTCCCTTTCTTAAAATAAACCTCCAGGTTATATCATCTACTCTTTCCCAAGAAGTTGCTAATCCAGGCCCAATTTCACCTGCAGCATCCCTATATAAAAGACCTTCAAATATATTGCCCATCACACCTAGGTTAGCATCAGAATCTGATCCATGAGGATTCATGGTTTGTGGGGGTGAACCCACTGCAACGTTTATACTATCTTTATCGGCAGCAATTGAATTTATCCCGAAAGTCATGAACAATCCTAATACTAAAAACATTGTAACTATAACAAATATTAACTTTTTCATTTTTTTCTCCTTTATTTTAATTTAACTCTAAAAACTTACTTGAATAGAAAATAATATAGATTATCACCTCCCTTAAACTATTGATTTTTTCTCCAGGTTGTATCATATTTTTTAATCTCCTTCCTTTGGTAAGACCATTTGAACTTTTATCACCGCCTCTATTATTTAATACTCAAGTATTTTGGAATTTACTTTTTTTCTTCTCGGGAATTTTTTTAATAGTAATACCAAATTGACTTGTATTCTTCAATATTCTCTCCTCTTTTCTTTAATTCTTGGAGATATTTATAAATAGAAACATCTTTATAGACAAAGGGTTCTACCGGGGCAATTCCCTTTTCCCAAGGATGCCACATATAAATTCTTCTCCCCTCTTTACTTATTCCTATTAACTCTCTGTCTTGTCCTGCCCTTACATGATTTTTTCCCAAACGAGGGACATTAAATACTGGCTCATCTGTCCGAAAAATACCAGGTATTAATCTTGCTTCTTCTTTTCTCTCTTGCCATAAGCGGGCTACTGGAATAAGATAATCCTTTTGTTCTTCTTTTCCTTTAGGATAAAAAGTGTAATAAGGGTCTACTCCCGCCTTTTTCATATTTATTCTATTAGATACGGTTTGGAATCTTCTGCTAGTTTCTAAGGTAAAAACTTGCTGATTATATACATAAATTCCCCGATTCCTTAGCTTAGTAACTGCCTCTGTTAACTCAGGGGTAACCTCAGATGCGCTCTCAATGTGAGTAACTACACAGACATTTCTCTTTCCAGGTTTTATATAACCAGCTAATAAATCAACTAATTTATCAGTTATTCTTTGAGGAAGAGTAACTAAAACTCTACTACCCCATCTAATATTAATTACGTATTCCTTTTGGCATAATTTATCCATTATATATTTTATTCGATTATTATTTAAAGCAAATGGGTCGCCACCAGTTACCAATACATCGGTCATAGCCGAATGCTGCCCAAACCATTGTAAAGCTCTATCCATAGATTCCTTACTGGGCATACCATCAGCCTTCATCGGACCAGTTATTTCCCAGTTTCTCTGACAATAGACACAAATTTGGGGGCAGGTATCATAGGCTTTTAAGATAGAAATCATGGGATATCTTCTGGTAATGAATTCTTCGGGAGAAGTATCATGTTCACCCATAAAATCAAAATAATATGATTTTTCTTTCCGATGTTCTATCATCAATTTAACATAATGCATAGGAGGAATAACCTGAGATCTCACTTGATAATCATATTTTCTATCACTACGAGAAAAATCGAATAAAGAAAGATAGTAAGGAGTAATACCGAAAGGTATTTTATTTTCTATAGCAATCTCAATAGCTTCAATATCCTCCTCAGTAAGAGGAATTAATTTTTTAAGATCTTCTATATCTTCTTTATCCTGGAAAATATGTTTTAGGTGCCACTTATAATCATTCCAATTGTCTAATGTTGCTCTAAAATAATCTAATATCTTTTGGCGATTCTCTTCTCTTTCCCTAACCAATTTAGGATCAAGCCCAAAAGGATAACGGTTAATAAAAGTTTGTACTTTTTCATAGAGTTTATCTAAGTAATTGGAACGGGTTCTCCCTGCTTCTCTACCTTTAACTTTGGCAAAATTTACATTCTTAATACCATCTTTTTCCAATAAAGGACTTAACCATCCTGAGGAAGTATCTGCTTTTCCCTTTATCGCCTTAAAAAGATGAATAAATTCTTCTAAAAAACCTTCGCTGATTTCTTCTGTTATTTCTTGATTGTCTTTAGTAAGACTCCATAAATAATTTAAAGTGCTAAAACCAGCGATTTTCTCATTTCGAGGGGAAATAAAATTACTAAATACTTTTATGGCTTCTAATGCAGTAGCATAATCTAATTTATGTAATTCTTCTTCTCCTTCTCTATACTTCCATTCCAAATCCTTAGAAAATTTAAAAAGACTCTGCCGAGCTTTTTCTAAATCCTCACTTTCCTTTAATAATTTAAAAATTTCTGGGTTCTCTTTCCACAGCTCTTTTATTAAGCTCTTACTCATTTTAATTTATTTTTTCCCTTTCTATAAAATAATTTGTTTATAATGTTTATTTCTTTAATATTAAGTTAAAAAAATTTACAATATAAATCTTAATAAAATACCTTATACTTTTCCCAAATTTCTTCTAATTCAGATAAAGATTCTAAGTTTTCCTTTCTTCTTCTTACTCCTACTGCAGTTACTAAAGCATTTATCAAACTAAGAGGAGCAGTAAAAGAATCGATAAAAGAATTAAGATTGCTTTCAGCAAATACGCTAACATCAGCAAGTTGAGCTAAAGGAGATAATACACTATCGGTAATTGCAGCTGTCTTTGCTCCTTTCTTTTTGGCATATTCCATAATTTCTACAGTCTTTAGAGTATATCGAGGGAAAGTAATGCCTAGTATCAGGTCTTTTTCATTTATATTAATCAACCTTTCAAAGAGATCGCTAACTCCAAAAGTTATGGTAGTTACATTTTTTAAAATCAAATGGAGAGTATAACCCATAAAATAAGCTAATGAAGTGGCAGTTCGAAGACCTACAATATATATACAATCTGCATCCAACATTTCTTTTACCAATTTATTAAAAGATTCTCGAGATATATTATCCATAGTTTTTTGGATATTATCAATATCATTACGGAAAACTTCGTACAAAATACTTTCCCCACTGTTAGCTATTTTTATAGATCTTTTTAGCCGGCTAACGGTATTTAATTTGTTTTTGATTCTATTCTGCAAGTCCTTTTGTAAGGCTGGGTAACCTTCATAGCCTAAAAAATCAGCAAATCTTACAACAGTGGATTCACTGACTCCCACTACTTTTCCTAAATTAGCAGCAGTAAAAAAAGCAGCTTTATCGGAATGTTTCAATAGATAGGTAGCAATTAATTTTTGACCTTCACTGAATTTTTTAAAATTGTCTTTTATGCGTGAGGGTAAATCAATATAATTCTTCTCTTCTTCTGGATTCAATTTATATCTCCATAAATTTCAATTATTAAACAGTAATGATAATGCAAGAATTGCACCAATATAATTTTTTAATGCAGTTTTTCCTTCTATTATATACTGTACTACATAAATTTAAAAAGTCAATATTTTTTTAAAAATTGTCATTTAAGAATCAAAAGTGCACTGTTTTTTAATGATTTAAAATTCAAAAGTGCACTAACCTGAAATGTTAAAAAGATGTAATCTAGAACTAAATTCTAAAGAGAAAAGAGGTTCTAAATTATGTCTACGCAATTACACAAAAACTTTACCGATGGTCAGGTTAAATCATTCTTAAAAAGTTATCTGGATAAAGAAATCAAGATTAATTATATTTTGCAAATGCTTAAAATCAAAAGAAGTAGATTCTTTAAATTGTTAGCAAAATATCGCAAAGATCCGGATAACTTTTCTATCCAGTATGAAAGAAAAACAATTAATCGAAAAATAAATCCAGATATTGAGAAAAATATTGTAAAAGAACTAAAGATAGAAAAAGATTTAATCAAAGCAAAAGAAGTACCGATTAAGTATTATAACTACAGTTACATAAAAGATCTTTTAGAACAAAAATATGGTCAGAAGGTATCTTTGCCTACCATAATCGACCGAGCCAAGAGAAATAATTTTTACTTTTTAAGACCGAAGAGAAAAGCTCATGATAGAGAAGTCATAACTAACTATCCGGGAGAACTTATCCAACACGATTCTTCTCATCATCTGTTTGCCCCTTATGCTGGTAGTAAATGGTATCTGATTACCTCAATCGATGATTACAGCAGGTTGATCTTGTATGCTGTCTTAGTAGAAAGAGAGACTACCTGGGAACATATCCTGGCCTTAGAGGCAGTTTTATTAAAATATGGATTCCCTCTGGCCTATTATGTAGATAGCCATTCCATCTTTCGCTTTGTACAGGGTAGAGATTCCTTCTGGCGAAATCACTACAAGTTGACTGATGAGGCCAATCCGCAGTGGAAACAAGTTTTGGATGACTGTAGGGTAAAGGTAACCTATGCGCTATCTCCGCAGGCCAAGGGTAAAATTGAAAGACCCTACAGGTGGATACAAGACCGATTGGTCAGGACCTGTTATAGAGAAAATATTAGAGATATTAAAAAAGCTCAATTAATCTTGAATTACCTTGTTAGAAGATACAATTACAGGATAGTTCATTCAACCACCGGGGAGATACCTTATATTAGATTTCAAAGAGCAATAAGGGAAAAGAGAACTTTATTTAGAGAATTTAGGATAATGCCACCTTTTTTATCAACCAAGGATATTTTTTGTTTAAGGGTTGATAGAATGGTAAATTCTTATCGTAAAATTTCTATAAATAATTTAGAATTAAAAGTACCTGGTGCACCACTACATGAGAGGATACAACTTCGGATAGTACCGGATAAAGAATCCGGTGTATCGGAAGTAAGATTCTGGCATAGAGATAATTTTTTAGGTAAGCAAAAAGTTAAAAATAGTGAGCTTAATTTAGTGCACTTTTGAAATTTAACTAACATTTTATTTAAATAGCGATAATAGGGCCAGACACCTATTTATCAGCTTTCTTCTTAAGTCTTTTTTAGGACGTCTATCTATGATAATACCTAAAGCCTCAATTATCCGGTTAAGACACTTCTCGAGTCCTATAGGTTTTCCGTTAAACATTACCGAATTATTAACCTGACACAGCTTCTCTATTTATTTAATTTAAAACTAAAATATTAATTGTCTAAGAAAATGGGTGTCTGTCCTTATTATTTCCCCTTATTATTTCCCCTTACAGCTTTTCTGCCAAGCACGATACTTCCTCCTATCACTTAGCAACCTTTTAAAAAAATGAGGTCTATCCCAACTTGAATCCTAAAACAACTTATAAATTTTTTGTTTTAAATCATTTATTACCAATTTAAACGGGGGTAAGTCTGGAACCAGAGGGCCTAACCATTGTTCCCAGGTTTTGGCAATATAATCTAATAAAATATTATCAAAAAATTCTTCTGGATTAGTAAATTCTACTTCTTTAACTTTGCATTTTTCTAAAAAAAGCGTTGATATAATTTCCATCCTTAACGCATTCGAGTAACTATTTAATATTCTCCAGGTATCGTAATAATCTCTTGCTCTCGATCGGGTCCACCCGCGTTCTTTTAATTTTTTAAAATGCTGCAATATTGCCCGCATCTTCTCTGCTATAATCTCTTCGAGAGAATAGACGTTTATTTCCTGAAATATTTCCTCTTCATAACCATGAAGTATAAACTTTTTTATCGGTTCAATCTGTATCGGTTCATCCATAGTAATTTCAACCATCACTTTTGGTAGGAATTGACGATGCCAGGGGAATTTCCCTCTTAAAAGAGAATAATAGGAGAATAATAGGGACAGACACCTATTTATCAGCTTTCTTCTTAAGTCTTTTTTAGGACGTCTATCTATGATAAGACTTAAAGCCTCAACTATCTAAATATGGAACTCCTCTACTTCTTTGGATTTTCCCTTAAAAAATACCGAATTACGGAACTAGTTTAATCTTCTCCTATCACCTTGCAGAAGTGATATCAGTAAAAATAGGTGTCTGTCCCTATTAATCCTTCACTATTAATCCTTCAGGTCTTACAATATCACTTTTTAT
>Ga0222683_1000549_pt1 | contig 11951 bp, 10 predicted proteins | sample AntAcemetage1073_FD_179841 | JGI IMG/M metagenome (GOLD analysis project Ga0222683, IMG submission 179841) | Saline water microbial communities from Ace Lake, Antarctica - #1073 | ecosystem: Environmental > Aquatic > Non-marine Saline and Alkaline > Saline | place: Antarctica: Ace Lake... | reverse complement strand
TCAACAATGATGTTAGGGGAAAAGGAGTATACGAAATTACAAGGATATATCGGTCATCATTATGCACTAAAAAGTGGTATAAAGAAGAATATTGCTCTTGCAATCGAAGAACATTATTTCCCACGTAGTGAAAAAGATAATCTACCAACTGCTATTGAGGGATCCATTGTTGCCATTGCAGATAAAATGGATACGGTTTGTGGAATAATTGGTGTTGATATGATCCCGACAGGATCGAAAGATCCTTTTGCACTGCGTAGAGCAGGTAATGGGATTGTGCAAATTATAGCAAATCAGAAGTTTGAGATTGATCTTTATAAATTAGTAGATAAAGCTTTTGACAAACTTGATACAAAATTAACTAAACCCAATCGCAATAAAAATATAGTTTATGATTTTTTCGAACAACGTGTAAATTGGCTTCTTAAGCAAAAACAGATAGATTATGATATTATTGATAGTGTTATGCATATTGATCATTCCAATATTCCCGCTCTTGTCACCAGAGCGGAAGCATTGCAGGAACTAAAAAAACGTGATGATTTTATAAAACTGGTTCTTGGTTTTAAACGTGTTTCAAATATTATTGCAGAAGTGAAAGAAATTTCGAATGTGAAACAGGAAATGCTACAGGAAGAAATGGAACAAAACCTTTATACACAATATCTGGATTTAAAAATTAAGATCGAAAAACTGCTTCCAGATAAAAATTACAAAAAGATCCTGGAAAAGCTTGTTGAATACGGTAGCACAATTGATAATTTCTTTGATAAAGTTCTGGTTAATGTTAAGGATGAAGAGATCAAACAAAACAGATACAACATTCTTACCAATATCCGTGAATTGTTTTTACAAGTAGCGGATCTTTCCAAACTTGTTGTTGAAGGTGCAAAAAAATAATTTAGAGTAGAAAGAGGTAAAAAGATGTCGATTCAAATTTCTCATCGGGCAAAGGCAATAAAGCCTTCTCCTACACTCATGGTTTCTAATCTAGCTAAAGAAATGATAGCAAAAGGTATCGATGTTATTAATTTTGGTGTAGGTGAACCTGATTTTGACACACCTGAATATATTAAAGATGAAGCACATAAAGCAATTAATGAGAACTTTACGCGTTACACCGCATCTTCAGGTATCATTGAACTACGAGAAGCAATTTCTGCTAAATTAAAACGTGATAACAATCTTGACTGTAATCCAAATGATATCCTTGTTTCTCCTGGTGCAAAGGCTTCTATCTTTTTTCTGCTGATGACTATTTGCGATCCGAGGGATGAAGTTTTAATCCCTTCTCCATATTGGGTGAGTTATACTTCACAAGTAGAAATGGTTGATGCTTTTCCAATCTTACTTCCTACCCGTGCTGCCCATAATTTTAAGATTTCCGCAGAACAATTGGAAGAAACACTGGAATCTTTGAGCAATCCTAAAGCTCTTATTTTAAACTCTCCTAATAATCCGACTGGCTCTATTTATAATAGAAAGGAATTAGAAAAAATAGCCGCTGTTTGTGTTAAACATAATATTATGATTATATCGGATGAAATATACGAAAAGCTGATCTATGATGAAAAAAAACATATTTCTATTGCTACAATAAGTGATGAAGTTCGCGAATATACTGTCGTGATAAATGGAGTTTCTAAAGCCTATGCTATGACGGGATGGCGGCTTGGCTATGCCGCTGGTCCTACGGATATTATAAGACGGGCTGCTAGAATTCAAAGTCATACAACTTCCTGTGTAAATTCGATAACTCAAAAAGCTGCTATAGTTGCTTTGAATGAATGTGATGGAAGTGTAGCTGAAATGCGCAATGAATTCCAAAAACGCCGTGACTTCATAGTAGATGAGTTGAATAAAATTCCAAATTTAAAATGTCGTTTACCGCGAGGGGCTTTTTATGCAATGCCAAATATTTCTTATTACCTTTATAATAATAAACTGGGAATTAAAAATTGCGTGGAGATGTGTGAATATCTTTTAAAGAAATATAAAGTTGCAATTGTTCCCGGCTCGGCATTTGGAGCAGATAAATATGTACGTTTTTCTTATGCAACGAGCATGGAAAATATTAAAGAAGGTTTAAAAAGATTTAAGAAAGGATTAATCGATAGTATCAGCTAATATTATATGAAAGAGTTTAAAGAGGAGATAGAAAAAAGACGTCAGGTGAGAAGGAACATGCGAAGCTCTACCTGGATAAATCTCATTATTCGTATTCTCGCTCTTATTTTTGTCGTAATGATCATAAGATACTTTTCAGATGCAAATCCTGAAAAATTTAGAAGTTGGATTACATCTACAAAAACAGATTCAATTCCAGTTCAGGAGAATAGATGAGTTTACTTATTGTAGGTTCAATTGCTTTAGATAATGTAGAAACTCCTCATGGAAAAGTTGTTCATTCTTTGGGTGGATCCGCAATATTTACCTCTATGGCAAGTAAAAACTTTTGTAGAAGCAATATTGTAGGAATCGTTGGAGAGGATTTTCCAAAAGAACATTTAAAACTTCTTACAGATAATGAAATAGATACTCAAGACCTAAAGGTAGTTTCCGGAAAAACTTTTCACTGGGATGGGAAATACAATAATCTGAATAAAGCCGAAACACTTGATACTCAACTTAATGTATTTGCCGATTTTGATCCTCAACTTTGTGAAGATAATAAAAAATGTGATTACTTATTCTTGGGGAATATTGATCCGATTTTGCAATTGAGAGTTTTAAAGCAAATGGATAAAACCAAAATTACTGCTTGTGATACAATGAATTTTTGGATATCTGGTTCAAGATCAAAATTAGTAGAAGTTATTAATAATGTTGATATTCTCTTTATTAATGAAGATGAATTAAGAATGCTAACTGGGGCACAAAATATTTTTGAAGCAGTTCAAAAAACTAAAGAAATGGGTCCCAAATTGATTGTTGTTAAACGTGGAGAAAATGGGTCTTTTGCATATTCAGATGAATTTATTTTTTTTGCTCCTGCTTATCCGATAAGAAAGGTTATTGATCCAACAGGTGCAGGTGATAGTTTTGCTGGGGGATTTATGGGTTACCTTGCTTCTGTTGGTAATTTTGAAGAGATTACAATTAAGAAGGCCATGATCTTTGGTACTATCACGGCGTCATTTTGCGTAGAATCTTTTAGCGTGAACAAATTGAAAGAAATTAGCATTGATGATATTTTAGTAAGAAAAGAAGTAATAGAAAGAAGTATTCAATTTTAAGGATGGGAAAATGAATAATAATTCAACAATTAGGGTTTTTGCTCGAGAATCGCTATCTGGGAACTGGCTAAATGCAGTTTTAGCATACTTGATCATTATCGGGATCGTATCGGTTATTAGTACATTGCAGGTAATTACGTGGGTTATTTTGGGTTCATTAACTTATGGTTTATATCTGTATTACATTGTTTTAATAAGAGAGAAGGCAGGTGATTTTAATTTACTATTTAAAGCTTTTTCATTTTCTGGAAAAAATCTTGGTCTATTCGGGAAAACTTTAGGGGCATATTTGCTTATGAGCCTGTATATTTTTCTCTGGTCTTTGCTTCTAATTGTACCCGGTATTATTGCAGCATATTCTTATCGAATGACGTTTTATCTATTAATTGATAATCCTGATATCGGAGTGTCGGAAGCATTGAGACAAAGCAAAGAAATGATGTACGGATATAAATCGAAGCTTTTCTGTTTAGACCTAAGTTTTATTGGCTGGGCATTACTATGTATTCTTACTTTAGGTATTGGTATCCTCTGGTTGACTCCTTATATGATAACTTCCCAAACGATTTTTTATGAGGAATTACGCAATAAACACGGACTTACTTATAAAAGTAAAGATGAGAAAGTTGATAACAATGAAGAAATTGATTCCAAGGTTGATAAAATTGTTGAATAACTAAATTGATTATCCAGAAGGGCATTATGCGGAATTCTATACGCAGAATACAATTTGTTTTAGAATTAACAATACCAACAGAAAATAACAGTATATTGTTATTGTAGGCAGGGTTAACGTAATTAAGGGGAATTATCTTCTTAAGAGGAATATTAAATGCAGTATATTAACAATATAATTATAGTCAAAATATGAAATGGCGTTTTTTAATATCGGGGAAGTTGAGCTCATCTGAAAATATGGCAATTGATGAGGCTATATTCAAATGTGTTCAAGATAAACGTTCAATACCCACAATAAGATTTTATAACTGGGAACCTTCTACAGTTTCCTGTGGTTATAATCAGGAAGCGGATAAAGAAGTGGATTTTATAGCTTTAAAAGAATATGGTTTTGGTTTTGTGCGAAGACCCACAGGTGGCAGAGTGGTTCTTCATGATAATGAAGTTACATATGCTGTAATAAGTCCTACTATAGGAAGATTATCTGGGAATGTAACGGAATCATATTCTGAAATAAGTAAAGCATTAGCCAAAGGACTTGAACTTATGGGTATTAATGTTGATTTTGAGAAAGGCAACTTATCGTCAAAGCATCAAAGACAGACTGTTAACCCATGTTTTACAAGTAGTTCCAGATATGAGTTAAGTTATCAAAGGAAGAAGATCGTGGGTAGTGCTCAGGTAAGAAAGAACAATTGTTTTCTTCAACATGGTTCAATTTTACTTGATTATGATCAAAGCAAACTCGCATATATCCTGCCAGGTCTTTCTGATTACCAAAAAGAGCGTATGGCGAATTATCTGGAGAGAAGAACAATTAGTATAAATGGTATACTAAATGTTCCAATAAGTTACGGGGAAGCGGTTAGATTCTTAATGGAAGGGTTCAAAAAAAAATGGGAAAATGATGACTTTATGATTCATGAAAAGATTGAAACTTATGAAGTTGTAATAGCTGAAAGACTGAGATTGAGTAAGTACTTGACAGATAAATGGAATTATAGAATTTAAAATAAAAAAATGGAGAGTTATAAAAAATATAGATTGACACAATTATTTTTATGAAAGTTTTTGTTCAAATGAAAAGTAATTAATCAATAATTTAGGGAGGATTATTAATGCTTAAGAAAATCATTATTTCACTCATGTTAATTTTTTTACTTATTACAATATTATCTGCAGGAACAACCGGTAAACTTGCGGGTAAAGTAACAGATAATAATGGCAACCCAATACCTTTTGCAAATATAACGGTAATGGATGGTGAAACACTTGTTTCTGGTATAATGACCAAGGAAAATGGTTCATATTTTATTATTAATATAACACCCGGGGTATATGATATCTTTTGTATGCGTGGTGGATTTAAAAGTAAAAAAATTACTGGAGTTACTATTAATTTAGACCTTACAGAAATTCTTAATATTACTTTATCACAACAAGCTATTGCAATAGAAGGATTTGATGTTGTTGAGAATAAAGTTGAAATGATCCAACCTACTAAAACACAATCAGGTAGAACTATCTCCGCATCGGATATTGAAGATATTGCTGTTGATCAAATAGAAGATGTAATTGCAATGCAAGCTGGTGTTACTCTCACTAATGGAGAAATTCATGTTCGTGGTGGAAGATCAAACGAGATGGCATATACTGTTGACGGAATGTCTGTTTCTGACCCTGTTGATGGTGGTGCTGCACTTACAATTGATACTGATGCAATTGCTAATATGGACGTAATGACCGGTGGACTTACTGCAGAATATGGTAATGCTCAATCTGGAATGGTTAATATTGTAACTAAAAGTGGATCACGCGATTATTCTGGAAAATTTGAAATTGTTTCAGATCATTTGATTAACACCCCCGATAATACGAATAGTGAGGTTATTAAATTTGCTATTGGTGGCCCCGTGCTAAGTCCATTAGTTTCTTCTCTCAGAGATAAATTTACCTTTTATTTCAACGCTGTAGGAAGTTGGAATGATTCAAGATATAATGATTATTATAATCTGAATTCATATGAAGATATCGATGGATTGATCTCTAGCTGGTCAGATTATCAACAATATAATCCCTATAAAGGTAGAGAAGATTTTATTGGATTTGATATTGGTGATAGGAATAATAATGACTACAATGCAAATTTAAAAGTGAAATACAAATTCAATGAACGTCAGAATCTTACATTTGCTGTTAGGGGGGATAAATATGAACATCTTCCATTTAGTCATTTTTGGAGATATTCTCTTGAACATTATGTAAAAACTGCAGGTGAACAAAGACAGTATATTGCAACATATGATCAGACACTTGCCTCTCAGATTAATATTAAAGTTAAGGCAAGTATGTACGAAAAAAGTGTTACACAATCTCCTAGGGATATTGTCAGAGAAGACTGGTTTGGTCTTGGTGATATAGAAGATTTTGATATTTATGGTGATAATACACTTGAAAACACGGGTGGTCTTTTTTATTTAACAAATAAAGATGATAATGTCGTTAGTGATGTAGAAGATTATTCATGGATGTATGAATTAACCAGTGACGGTAGTCAAATAGATGTTCCTTTTAATAAACCGGGTACTGTTTGGGGCACTTATATTGATGATAGTAATAAAATTCTCCAATTTAGAACGGATATTGAATATCAAGCTAATGAAACTCATGGACTAAAGACTGGTGTCGAAATTATTCAACTTACTATCGAAAAAGATCAATGGAGAAGTCCTTGGAATCTTTCTGAAAGTAGATATGCAGATTATCTGCAAACATGTACACCCGAGATAATTATTATAGCTGGAGATTCAATTCCAGGGACAGGAACATTTGCTCAAAGTGATGAGTATTTTTATTCAAGAGAAGATCTCCTGGCAGCTACAATTGTTGCTTCTGGATTATCTGATGGCTATAAGGCAAAACCATGGCAGGGTGGTTTTTATATTCAAGATGCAATGGTTTGGGAAGGATTGATCATCAACGCTGGAGTAAGATGCGATCTATGGTATTTAGGTGGTGATTATGACATTAAAACTGCAAGCTACAATGGTTCCTATCTTGAATCTATAGATCCGAATAATCCTATGAACGAGGAACATTATAAGATCGAGATCGAAGATCCCGATCAACCTGGATCATACATCTTAATAGTACCACCTGAGGAAGATTACCCTCAAGAGTATGCAAAATATATGAGTGCTGCAGACTATCATGACACGATCAGCGACAGATTCAATAATCCACAATTTATGTTTTCTCCACGTCTTGGTGTATCTCACCCGATTTCAGAAAGGAGTGTATTACACTTTGTATATAACTATCAAAGACAATTACCTCAAATGCAGTATATTTTCACAACAGGTAGACCTCAGGATGTGATAGCAAATCCCGGAGCGACTATTGTTATTGGGAATCCTGAACTAGATGATCAAACAACCATAACATATGAAGCAGGACTACAATATCAACTTTACGAAGATTATGTTATGGACATTACAGGATATTATAAGAATATTTATAATTATGTAAGTACTGTGGAAAGAGAAGATCCTGCTGATCCTACAATTAAATGGAATGAGTATGTTTCTAATGATTATGGTAGTGTACGGGGAATTGATTTGAATATAAGCAAATTTCTTTCAAACTTTTTCTCAGGTTCAGCTGCATATTCGTTAACTTGGGCAAGCGGAAATCATTCTGCAACTTCTATAGATAATGAAGAGAGTTTGCGAGAATTCCCATTAAATTGGGATACACGACATAATTTTAGCTTTAACTTTACTTTTAAAGTGAGAGCAGGTGAGGAATTTTATATCCCATTTACTGAAACTGTTCTTCCTCTCCAAGATTTTTCAGTTAATTTTCTTTATGCACTTTCTTCAGGTACACCCTATACTCCACATGATGAGAATGATGAGCCCTCATTGGAAACCAATAGTGTATTCGCTCCTTATATAGCAAATGCCAATATGAAATTTACAAAAAACTTCAATCTTGGAAAAGATATGCAACTTAGATTTTATGCTAATATTTCTAACTTGTTTGATAAAGATAATTTTAATTCTGTCTATCCTATTACTGGAAACCCATATGCCAGTGGAATTAATTTAGATCCTGATAGTGATGGTTATATAGACCCTAATACTATTTCTGCACGAGATCTATTAGATAGAAATCCTGCAAATGTAGCTGCTGGAAGAACTTATTCTTTTGGTTTGACTTATATATGGTAATATAAAAAATAAATAAAAATAATTTGGAGGATATCAAATGAGGAGAAGACTTTTGACCATATTCATGATATTAGCACTTACTAATTTCATATTTATTGCATTAGCTTTTGCACAAGAGGAGGCTGTAGAAGGAGAAGCTACAATTGAAGAAATTGCTGCTGAAGAGGTTGTAGAAGAAATTCCGTTTGAGGAAACTTCTCAATCTGGTGGACTTGAAATGTTTGCCCGTAAGATCGTTGGCAGCGGGCTTGTGGACATCTTTATTCAAGGTGGATTTGTAATGTATCCTGTACTCCTTCTTCTTATCTGGGGTATAGCTACAATTATATGGAAACTAATCTCTCTCAATTATGCAAAAATTAATCTTAATGATTTTCTTGGAAAAGTAATTCCGCTTATTGAGGAGAAAAAATATGATGAAGCCCTTAAACTTTGTGAAGAAACAAAAGGTCCGGTTGCTGCAATAATGCATAACGGTCTCTTAAAAGTTGATAAGGGGATTGAAGCAGTAGAAAAAGCTATTGAAAATGCGGGTATTATCGAGATGGCATTCTTAGAAAAAGGATTTATCCCACTTTCTACGACAATTAACCTCGCTCCAATGTTCGGTTTCTTTGGAACAATTATTGGTATGATTCGTGCATTTGGTGATATTGCTGCTGCCGGTGAAGTGGAACCTACTATTGTTGCTACCGGTATCCAAATCGCTCTTATCACAACTGCTGCCGGTTTGGCTGTTGCTATTCCAATGCAGTTTTTTAATAATATGTTCCTTGGTATGGTAGACGGTCTTGTGATGGATATGCAAAGAGGATCAGAAAAAATGATAGAAACTCTTGTAGAGAATAAATAGGAGGCAATTGTGTTACGCAGAAAAAGAAAAGATCTGGGAGGAATTCCCACTGCATCAATGTCTGATGTAGCTTTTCTGCTGCTTGTCTTCTTTCTATCAACTACAAAATTTGATATAAAAAAAGGTTTGGGGATAGTTTTACCGGCTGCATCTGACAACACTACGAAAAAAGTTAGATTAAAAAATGAAAACCTTACCAAGATCTGGATAGATAAAGATGGAATTGTTACTCTTAAATCCGGTGGAAATGAGCAAGTTGTTCCAATGAATGATCTGCAAAAAATGGTTAATCAGATTGTTAAAGATAATCCCGATATGGTGATATCCCTGAAAACAGATAGAAAAAGTAAATACCAGTATATGGTGAAGGTTTTAGATAAACTTCAAGCTGCTGGTGCAGAAAAAATATCTTTATCAACGAATTAAGAAGGTATTATGGCTAATATTAAAAAAAGCGCAAGACCTGAAACGGCAATACCAACTGCATCTATGTCTGACATAGCCTTCCTGCTTCTATTATTCTTCATGGTTTCCACAGTGTTTGTTAGAGAAAAAGGAATACCTGTGAGAATGCCGAAAGCTGCAAGTATTGAAAAAATTCCCCGTAATCATTCGGCTACAATATATGTAAACAAAAATGGATTGATCTCGATTGATGATTTTGTTGTCTCCATACCTGATGTAAAGTACGTTATGCAAAAGAAATTAGCAGAAGACTTTAATGTGCTGACTTGCTTCAGAACAGATAAAGATACTAGTTATGGTATTATGTCCGATATCCTGAATCAATTACGTGAAGCACAAACTTTGCGTGTTTATTTTGAAGCAAAGTTGCTAAGGTAGGTGAAATATGAGCAAACAAACAGTTGATTGGAAAGACATTGCAGGAAGCTATTATGATAAATCGGTAAGTTTAGCTATCCTGATTTTATTATTTACATTTCTTGTTTCCCCTAAGGTTGAAGTAAAACCGTATAGCAGAAATATCAACATCACCGAAGCAATTGATATCCCACCTGAGATCAAAGAAAAAATTAAGCCACCTGAAGAAACTGTTAAACCTGTGGTTGAGATTATAATAGAAGATGATCTTGATAGTGAAGATGATGAAGATATTGAAATCATTGATACAATTGATCCTACTATATTAAAACCAGAAGAAATAATTCTGGAGAAAATTCTGGGTCAAACTTCAAAATTTGCTATCTATGAAGATGAACCTTTTGCCATTAGAAGAGCTCCATTAGAATATCCGGTTTTTGCTAAAAATGCAGGTATAGAAGGTGATGTCGTACTACAAGTGGAAGTATTTACCGATGGTTCTGTAGGGGCAATTGAAGTTGTAAAATCATTAATGTCAGGTCCCGGTGGATTAGATGAGGCTGCTATAAAGTCTGTTAAACAATGGGAATTCTCACCTGCTAAAAGTGGTGGGAAACCCGTAGCTTGCTGGGTTACTTTCTCGGTTGGTTTTTCTTTAAATTAAAAATCTGGAGGATTTTAAATGAATATTAATAAACTAAGAGTATTAATAATCCTTATGCTCTTTATCGTGTTTGCGGCAAGTGCCTTTGCCAGAACTTACACAGAACCTGTGGCAGATAAGAAATTTGATGCTTCAGAAGTACATAACCTGGGGAATATATGGTTAAGAGTTAGTAATTACGGTTTCTTTGGTTCAGGAGGAGTGGAGTGGCCATCTCTTGAATATCCCGGAGGTTCATCTATTGACTATTTATTTTATGGTGGATTGTGGTTTGGTGCTAAAAAAGTTAGGAGAGATCATTTAGGCAGAGAGTATTACTGGCTTAATGATCCACCACTAAATGACGAAGACCATGTAATATATGGTGATTATGAAAATGGTTATAATGAGTCACTAACTGTATTAATTGATACTTTGACCAGTATAGGTATTGATGGATGGCATAGTATTAATGAATTATTACCAGCTTATAATCCTTTGGAAGCTTCATATCTTGGGACAACATACACAGCTCATAATTATCAAGATAGGTCGGTAACAGCTTCAATTAGAGAACAAAGAAAAGGTGTCGATGATGACAATGACGATTTAATTGACGAAGATCCTGCAGGATATGCTTTTCCATTTAGAGTTGGGGATGAACTACCTGAAGCCTTTCAGGTATATGGAGGTGATTGGTTACACTATTCTGAAGGAGCTTATGGAACTGATATTATTACCAATGAAGATAACCAATCTATCTGGTTCCCTCTTGGTTTTGTTGACTTAAGTGATGATACAAACGAATTATATAATTTTGCTGAACCAAATGATGATGATGGCGATGGAATAGCCGATGAAGATGGATATCCGGTTTCAGAACAAGATTTTATTTCCTACTATTATGATTATAGCCCTTTTGAAAATGGTAATCCAGATCAGGATCGAGACTATGATTCTAGTTCTGGCTCAAATAATCATGTCCCACTTAATATTAGAATTCGCCAAATGAGTTATCAGTGGAGTTATGACTATATTAAAAATCTGGTTTATGTAGAGTTTGATATTACAAACATGAATCCTGAAGACACATTATATGATTGTGCAATGGGGATTTACATGGATTCTGATGTTGGTCCACAATCTTTTGGTGGAACTAATATTGCACCGGATGATATCAGTAGTTATGTAAAAGGTGAAGGATTTGAATTTGCTTATACATATGATGCTGATCAAGATGGTGGATTGACCACGGGATATGTTGGCTCTCGTGTTTGTACCCCAGATCCGGATAAATTAGAATTTGTTTGTTGGACTTGGGATGTTAGTTGGGGTCCTGATGATTGGCAACCATTGCAATATATATCAACATCTAATGTAACATCAAATGAAAAATATTGGTTGTTAACAGGAAGAAATCCAGATATAAATACAGCGATAAATATCAGGGAAGATCCAACTTACCAGATCGTCCATAACCCTAATGG
>Ga0222683_1000542_pt1 | contig 12130 bp, 4 predicted proteins | sample AntAcemetage1073_FD_179841 | JGI IMG/M metagenome (GOLD analysis project Ga0222683, IMG submission 179841) | Saline water microbial communities from Ace Lake, Antarctica - #1073 | ecosystem: Environmental > Aquatic > Non-marine Saline and Alkaline > Saline | place: Antarctica: Ace Lake... | reverse complement strand
TCACACCATTTCTCACCAGGATCACATGGACCAGGAATGACCATTGAATCGGTCCATACAGCTGGACCACGGACAGTTGCCGTAACCACTACATCATCGATATAGACACCGCTCCATGGCACTTCACCAGGTTCAAAGCAACATTCAGGCACAAATTCTTCCTTGTTGACATCGGTTGTATCTAAATAGAAACCAATACCGGTTTCATATGTTTCATGACCATTGTCATCTTTCATGTATTCATTGGCTGCTAATATATCAAACCAGTAATCAAGATCGACACTTTCATACATTCCTTGTGGCTGCATTGGCCCAACCCATGTCTTTTGACAAATCGGACCGTCAAAGCCCACTGAAGACAGGGTAATGATATAATGATAACCAAGCATACAAAGCATAAATGTTGCACCTTCTGGAAGCACTGCCTTGTAATAGAAATCAAGGACTGCATCCTCAACATTTTCCATGTCGAAGTAGTTTTGTGAATATCCAATGTATTCCACGGCTACGATTCCATTTCCACCAACAATCATACTATTTTCTGGTTGGTTGAATGCAAGAGATTTACTTCCACTGAATGCAAATTTATCACTTACATATAATGGATGGTCGTCTTCGAAGGAAACCCAATTAGACATGCCGTCAAAATCATCCTTAAATAAGATTTCTTTGACCAGTTTATATCCAGTTGCAGTTACTTCAGTATCAATCGCTGGAACATTTCCATTGTTCTGGTAACAGAATTTGGCGTGTACATCACTTGGATATTTTATGATTCCTCCATCTGGAATTGATTCATGGCTGTAATCATCTTCTACTTCAGTTATCCAAACATCACAAGCTCCATAATCTCCAATCTCAAAATCGATTTCTTTCCAGTCAGAATACCCACCGCTATCATTTTTGATTTTACAGATTGCTTTATAGTAAGAATCATCTAGATCGTCACCATACGTTTCAGAATCAGGGTCAGTATCAAAATCAATGGATACTTCAATATCATTATCCCAGTCTAATGGGAAGGTAAACCAGTGTGTACCAGCTTCAACTTGGGTTAACCAGTTTTGTGAGTGCCCTTGGTAGATTTTCTCACCAATATCTTCAGTGATATCGATTTCTACGTTATCAACATAGGCTCCTTCGAACACTCGTTCTTTATCAGAACGCCATTCAAAGAAAACACCAAAATCGTCAGAGTTTTGTAATGTATCAACATCGATTGTCCATTCGGCATGCCACCAACCTGGGCAACCATCAATTTTTTCGATGTATGATGTATAATCATATCCGAATTCAACATCGAATAATCCAACCTGGGTAGACCAGTAAATATGGCTATCAGATCCATCAGCATCATTATCTACAACACTACCAGGCAATGGGTATTCAGTACTGGTAAGGAAAAGGTTTGGTCCATCATCGATATAGTCAAAGTTACCCTCGCCATCAATAATACCAAGTTGAAGATAATCTAATGGACTTGGGTTACTATACTGCCAGGTATCCTCGTTGCGTTCACCGTCAACAAACATATCGAATTTAATGGTTACGGAACCTACGGTATCAATTTCAACGGTTGAACCATCACATAATTCAAATTCATCTGCGGTAAGGTCAATAAGATCTTTCAGATATAAAACATCGTCTTGCATGTTTTTATATTCGTCATACATGGTGCTTTTGAAACTGTGATCGCTCCCACAGGCTCGTGCATCACTCCAGACCCAACCATCATAGTAGCCACCTGGTGCAAGACAATCCTTGTCGATTTGACCCCATTCCATATAGTTGCGCGCGTTGTCTTCGAAAGATGTTTGATAGATACAAAAATCTGTATCTTTGTTCATCTTGTAAATTTCTATTTCCGGCTCGTACACGCTTGGACTTTCTAAGGTTTCAAGTTGAAACATGGGTTCATAACAGTTTTCGAAAGGTATTATAGAGTCACCTTCGACCTGATACAAATCGTTACCCGCACAGGCTTCTAAGAAGAAACCAAGAATATCAGTGGTCGTTGCTTGTTCAACCACAGGGCTTGTCGCTTGTCCTATTTCATAAATTGGTCGAATTATTTGTTTATCTCCGCTAGGTTGAGGTGCGATTGTGTCCGCGAGGTTAGCTGCGTCTCTATCTCCTAAGACTGTCCCTACGGGCATTATGAATGCCAGGGCAATCAGTAAGGAGATACTTACTTTACTTATTTTTTTCACTTTTCTATTTCTCAAAATTTTTGCCTCCTTTATATAGATTTTAAGTATTATCATAATAATTTCGTGAGTATATAAATGTTGTGGTTTTATTCTATTGGCTGATATATTAATCAAATATAGAAAAAAATAAACATTTGACATAATAAAAAAGTTACTCAAATCGAATAGCTGGAGGAGTGGGCCATCCAAACCAACGGCAATTTCAAAACATTACAAATAAAAAATCTCAAATAAATCTTTGTTTAGATGTTTTCCATATCTCTTCAATACTATCAAACATCAGATGAGATACTACAAAAAACACAATTTTATGATAACACATAGACAACAAACATCAGTCGTATAGGAATATTAGCCCCCCTCGTGATCATCTTGATGGATCATAAATGTTATATTGAAATATATTGAGATCAGCATGTAAAATATCATTCATTTATTGCCAATTCGATTAATTTATTTTATTGCAGTTATTTTACTACAACCATTTTATCACTAAATTAAGATATATTATAATTATAAATAATTAATGTAATGATATCACTTACATTAAATTAATCTATAACATTCCAACTTTTATTTAACTTAACAATTGTTATAAAATGTAAATGTGAATTAATATTTAATTATTTTATGTAAATAACATTGGTTAAATTGCTTAAACTCACTAAAATTTATGTCATTTGCCGTTATATGAATCCCATTCCCAGATTTGTTACCATCAATAATTGTAATTTCTCTACCCTCACCAATGAACTGGATCTCTTTATTTATAAGCATATTTTTATAAATTATTAAAACCATTAACTGTCAATTGAAGGTGTTTTTAATATATTTATTTTTTTACAATCTAGATATGCAATATACTATGGGTAAACAATAGGTTCAGTTAGTGGAAACACATCCTGTATTGTTCCATCTGCTGTTACATTATATGAAGTATCTCCGATACCGTCACCATCAGCATCATCACCAGTGTAATCATCCCAGTAATTTCCCTTTCCAATTGTATCGTTATACCATTCATTTTGTAGATTAATATCATCATCGGCATGCCAGACGCTATTATTTAGAAATATGTTAAGGAAAGCCACATTAGCTGTGGAACTACAACAAAAATTCATACCTTTGTTATTATCTTTAAAAACATTTCGAATGATAGCGGTATATTCTGATCCTTTCACGCGCAATCCATGAACATTTTCACTAAACAGATTATCTGTTATCGAATCATGCATATCCGAATAAAGAAACATACCATATTTTTTATTTGATAGAATCGAATTATTTGAAAAATTATTTTCTAGGCAAAAATAAGAAATAACTCCGTTAGAATTATCTCTGATTATATTTCCATAAATTGTATTATTATTAGAATTAATTTTGATTCCTGCTTTAAATGGAAAAGTCCTATCCTCTCCACTGTTTCTTATAGTAAATCCACTTATAGCTGCTTCACCATTTTCAGAAATAGAAATAACATCATCCAATGTATTTCCATCAATAATAGTATTCTCAGGATTTTCCCCAATTAAAACAACAGTTTTATTAATAACAATATTTTCATAGTAAATTCCATCGAACACTTTGATTGAACAATTTAATAAAGATGCATTTATTGCTTCTTGAATACTTGTATAATCTCCTCCCCCGTTAATATCAACAATGATAATATTTGAGTCAGAGTGTTTTTCTTCTGTGATACAACCACATACGCTACTAAGCATTATTGATATTATTATTGCTAATAAAGTGATTCTTTTTGGCATATATTATCACCTGTAATAGAACAGGGAGTTTTCTTTTATAGCTTTTTATTCAGGTCTTTTATCACTTTTGAATAATCAACAAGTATTACTTTCATAGATTATTAAAGGCATTACTCATTTTGAAAGTATTTTCTAGATTAAAAAATGATGAAACAGGTTTGCTTTATATTATTCAACAACTCCATATGTTTTAAATGTAAACTCATAAAGAAGAGGTAGATCGCGCCACAGACTGCCCCCATCGCGAGTAAACCAAAAGCTCCCATCAGCATATTGATCTCCAAAGGCATAACCCCATTCATAACCAAAACTGGTTGTAACACCAGATGGCGCAGGCTGCGTAACAATAAAATATGTTGTATTAACGTCAACATTAATATTATTGAAATCAACATTAAGCCAACCCCAGTTACTAGGAATTTCGCCAGGGGTAAATACAACAGTATCAATCAGAGTTCCTTGAGGATCATCTTCTCTAAATTCAACAGTAAAATCAAACTCTGGAGTACCAAACGTTCTTGTATATAATTCTACACGTGACAACGTATCAAAATTTGGTTTAAATGATTGTGCCCCTGCCCAATCTCCATCCGCTGCATGACGAATTGGAAGTCCACGGTCAAATATGCTTTGATCAACATCTAAAAAATCATTGACAACATTGACTGTTACAGTGGCCTCATCCGATACAGTTCCAAGATTATCCTCAACTGTATACTTAAATAAATCAATACCAATAAAACCAGGGTTTGGAGTGTAATTCACGTTACCTGTTACTATATCAACAACAGCTGTACCATTACTTGGACCCAACCCAACAACAGTGACTGTTGAACTATTAATACTTCCATCTACATCATAATCATTTGCTGTAACATTTATTACAACAGAATTGTTAACCAAAGTTGTTGCAGAATCATTTATTGCAACTGGTGGATCGTTCACTTCGGCAATGTTGATTGTTACAATAGTTAAATTTGAATAACTTTCACCATCAAATGCTTGATAAGTAAAACTATCCATACCCGAATAATTTTCATAAGGCAAATATTCAAATGAACCATTTATATGAAATGAAAGATTTCCATTTGAAGCATCATCGACCAATGCAACGGTTAAAGGATTTGGGCCCATATCCGGATCAAAATCATTGGATAATACCCCAGGAATCATCACATTCAACCATGAATCCTCACTTACATTATAGGAATCGTTAACCGTAACAGGTGCTTGATTGCCACTTCCAACAGTAAGAGTAACCGTTGCAATATTTGAATAATTCAACCCATCATATGCTTGATAAGTGAAAATATCCAGACCTGAATAATTTTCATTTGGTTTGTATTCAAATGAACCGTTATCATGCCAAAACAGGTTTCCATTTGACACATTATTTACCAATGTCATTGTTAACGAATCTGGGCCTGCATCTGTATCAAAATCATTGGATAATACCCCCGGAGCAGTAATATTCAACCATGCATCTTCATTAGTACTGTAGGAATCATTAACAGCAACAGGCATTAGATTTTCATCGACAACCGTAATTGTTACCGTTGCAATATTTGAATAATTCAACCCATCATATGCTTGATAGGTAAACATATCCATTCCAGTCCAATCATCATTTAAATCATAATAAAATGAACCATTGCTATACAATGATAAAAACCCATGCGATGCATTAACAACTAACTCTGCAGTTAAATTACTTGGACTGCCATCAGGATCGGTGTCATTACCAAGGACACCTGGAGAAAAAATAAATAAATCATTGTTTTTCAATGTATAATACGAATCATTATAGGCAACAGGTGGAATGTTAGCTTCCAGCATTGTTATTGCAACTGTTGCATTTTGTGAATAATTTTCACCATCATAAGCATTGTATACAAAACTGTCGTTTCCTGTATAATTTGTATTTGGCATGTAATTAAACCAACCAGTGCTATTGAAAATAAGTGTTCCATTTGAAACATTAGTAATCAGCGTTGCTGAAAGGTTATCTGGTCCATTATCCGGATCGAAATCATTACCAAGAAACCCTGGAGAGGAGACATTCAAAGATTGATTAACATATGTAAAGTAGTAATCATTATTTGCAACTGGTGGAAAATTAATATAATAAACGGTAATATTAACAACGGCCTCATTTGAATAATTCTGCCCATCAAAAGCTTTGTACGTAAATGAGTCATTTCCATAAAAACCTGAATGCGGAGTATACACAAATGATCCATTTGCACTTAAATTGATAGATCCCACCAATGGATCACTAAATAAAACTGCTGAGAGGTTTTCTGGTCCATTATCTGGATCACTGTCATTGCCTAATATTCCAGGGGCGGAAATAGATAGATTAGTGTTTTTTGTGGTAGCATACGAATCATTACCTGCAATTGGAATATCATTTACACTATTTACAATAATAGTTACCGTCGCAGTATTAGAATAATTCAATCCATCGAATGCATGATAATCAAATTTAACTATACCATGGAAATTATATGAAGGCACATATTCAAATGATCCATTTGTATAAAACGTAAATGTTCCATTACTCACAGTGGTTAAATTAAAAGCCTGTAAATCAGCAACCTCGCTTTCTGCATCAAAATCATTACTAAGCACCCCTGGTGCATTAACTGATAAGGTTGTATCTTCATCAATGCTATATAAATTATCAACCGCAACTGGAGGATCATTAACGTTGTTTATTATAATGCTTACGGTTGCATTATTTGAATAATTTACACCATCAAAAGCATAGTAAGTAAAATTATCCCATCCAGTGTAGTTTTCAACAGGCAAATACGTAAATGAACCATCACTGTTTAAAGTTAAGCTTCCATGTGATACATTACCAGTTAAAACAGCAGTTAAAGGGTCTGGGCCACTATCAGAATCGGTGTCATTACCTAGTACACCAAGACCAGTAATATTCAACCATGCATCCTCAGTAGTATTATAGCTATCATCATATGCGATCGGCGGTTCATTAACACTTAAAACATGAATGGTAACAATTGCAATATTTGAACCATTTATTCCATCATACGCTTGATACGCAAATGAATCGAAACCATAAAAATCTATATTTGGGATATATTCAAAGGAACCATCGCTGTTAAAATATAGATTTCCATGGGCTGTGTTTGATATTCTTATCGCTGACAATACACTTGAATCAATATCAGTATCATTTCCTAGAACTCCAGGTGAACTAACAATTAAAGTATTGTCCTCCATAATCCAATAAGAGTCATTATATGCGATAGGGGGATCATTTACATTATCAACAGTAATTGCAGCTGTAGCATTATTTGAAAAATACATTCCATCCGATACATGATAAGTAAATGAATCGATACCTGTAGAATTATCATTTGGCTCATAAATAAATGATCCATTACTGTTGAAGGATATTGTTCCATTGCTCACATTTTCAACAAGTTCAGCAGTCAAATCAGTTGAAAGGTTATCAACATCGATATCATTATCCAAAACACCCACTGAAAGATTATTAAAAATTGAATCCTCCAGCATATAATAACTATCATTAAACGCAACTGGTGCATCATTAATATTGCTAATATTGATTGTTACTGTTGCAATATTTGAATAATTCAACCCATCAGATGCCTGATAAGTAAAACTATCAACTCCATAGAAATTATTATCAGGATCATAGGAAAATGATCCATTACTATTCAAACTAATGTCTCCATGGCTTGTATTTGAAACAATTTCAGCAGATAAATCACTAGGACCATCATCAGGATCGCTATCGTTACATAGTACACCTGGTGCAGAGATATTTAAAAACTCATCTTCAACTGCTGAATAATTATCATTAACTGCAATTGGCAATCGGTTAATATGAACAACAGTTATTGTTACAGTTGCATTGCTAAATGCTGCATCATCATCTGCTACCCGATAAACAAAGCTATCATTTCCATAAAAACCTGTATTTGGCGTGTATTGTATTTCCCCAGTACTATTATTAACATTTGTGTTACCCCAGATAGGAAGATAGATTACGGTTAATGATGAATAATTTAAGTATCCATCAGAGTCATTGTCATTACCCAATACATCAATCCAAATAGAGGTGTTTTCATATGTATGGGCAGAGTCGTTTTGTGTAAATGGTGCAACATTGGAAACATTTACTTGTTTTACAATAACATCTATTGCACCATCATCGTCACCAACAGTTAGTTGTACCATATATGATCCATTATCATTATATGAATGATTGGGGTTTTGGTCTGTGCTTGTATTTCCATCATCAAAATCCCACATCCATGAAACAACATCTCCATCATCAGTAGAAGTATCAGTGAAATTAATAATGTCCATTGTATTAGGATTTGAAGGAGCCCATGTAAAATTTGCAACTGGAGGACTTGCTGAAACGATAACAAGCTTAAAAATTAAATCAGTTAGCCCATCATCATCGATAATAACAACAGTAACATTGTATACACCTATCAAATCATATTGATGTATCGGGTTTTGGTCTGTGCTTGTATTTCCATCATCAAAATCCCAATTCCATTTACTAATTTTACCATAACCAGCATCAGTCGATAAATCAGTAAACTGGATAAGGAGGTCTGTGGCTGGACCGATGGGAATCCATGAAAAATTTGCTAGGGGATCATATGATTTCCACAAATGTGTGAGTGGATAATTATCTTGATTTGATCCACCATTTATATCAATAGGTTGATCATAAATTTCATTAAGATCAGAATCTACTGCTCCTTCTGAAGGTTCATTGTAATTAGACCAATAATTTCCACCGAACGAATCAAGAGATGTATTATCCCATGTGTTGACATATACATCAGAAACAAAAGGATTGAATGTCCCGGATATAAAGTTATTATGATAAAAATAATTATTAGCAGATTGTGAACCAGAATATGGAATATTAATACAGCATCTCTTCATGTTTGTAACGTTTATGGTAACCGTTGCAATTGATGCATTGTTTTCACCATCTGAGGCAATATATGTAAACTCATCAATACCCGTGAAATTCCCAGGATCATAAACGAAAGATCCATCCGGGTTAAAAGATAAGGAGCCATGTGAAACAGGATTTTGAAGAATTGCATTTATTGGGTAAGGCGCTTCATCATTATCATGATCATTACCAAGTACTCCAGGCGATGATACAGATAAAGTGGTTCCAATAGCTGTTTTATATGTATCGTTTGAGGACACTGGTTCGACCCCAGCTGCTTTATATATTTTAAAACAGAAATCTGAATTATTCAGTGGATTCCAATTACTTCCATAATTATCCGATGCAAACGCCAGACCAAGGGCATATACATCAGTGTTGCTATGGCCCCAATTGTAGCAATTGACCGTATTTCCACTAATCGTATGTGCAACAATATAATATTGCAAGCTTTGATCAACTATGAAATCAGAGTTGTCAAAATAAATCCAATCATAGGTTGTATTTACATTACTTGCCGGCTGAGAGGACGAGTAAACAATGTCCCCTGATATATTTTCTTCATGGATATCAACTTGAATTGATCCTGGTGGATTTCCTGTTTTTTTCAAATGAAGAGAAATCTTTGTTAATGTTCCAGCCTGAAAACGAATGGATTGAGCCATCCACCAATCTGAATAAATCGGTAAAGATCTGTCTTGCGTTGTTTGTTGTTGACCTATTTTATCCCCTAAATCATCACTTATGACCATAATATTTACAGTCGCTTCATTTGAAATTGTATTTTTTTCATCTTTCACAGTATATGTAAACATATCAGATCCGTTATAACCAGCGTTGGAAGTATATGATACAATCCCACTTGTCGAATTGAGTGTACCATGATATGGTCCGCTTTGAATGCTGACTGAAGATATATTTATTCTCCCGTCTCGATCATAATCATTTGAAGTTATGTTAATATTTACTGAGATGTTCATAGGTGTACTAGCTGAATCATCAATGGCAATTGGATGAATATTTGTAATTGTTTTTATTGTATTGCCATTGATTATATTATTTGATGATTGTTCAAATAATTTAATTCCTTCTTCATTATAAAAAATTTCATTATAGTTGATGTTATTTTCAGTTGATTCTTTAAGTCGGATCCCATAAACTGAATTATTCACAATAAAATTGTTTGAGATGATTGTGTTATTACAGTAATGAACTGCCATTCCCCAATCATTATTTGAAATAGAACAATTTTCAACAATGTTTTCATAGGAATGCATTAAAAAAACCCCTCTTGTCGAATGATTATATATTGTATTGTTAAAAATATTGCATCTTCTACTGTACTGATCAAGTTTTATACCAATTTCGTTATTATTTATGGTATTATTTTTTAATACACAGTCAATCGCTGATGATCCATAAATACCAGCGTCTTCATTGTTTTTTATTGTGTTTTGAATAATAGATACTCCATGTGCATTATTTATATAGATGCCATAATAATTTCCATTTTGTACTGTAAAAGAACGAAATTCAACCATTCCATTACCAATAGTCACTGTGGTATCATTATTTCCACCATCAATAATTGTATTGTCTTGCTGCTCACCCATTAATGTAATATTTTTTTCTACAACAATATTTTCATAATAGGGTGATGAATCATCGTAGACAAAAACAGTATCGCCATCACTTGCATTATCAATTGCATTCTGAATACTACTGTAGTTATCTGGCCCATTTCCACCCACATATAGAGTTGATCCCTTTTGTTTACCTAGTGGTGAAAGAATCAATTGAGTATCTAAGTTTTTTTGGTTGATTGAATTTTTTGCTTGAAAAGGAATATTGACCCCTTCAGCAGAAATAAAATAAAAATTTGCTGAAATAATTATTGAGCAGCAAATAATAGCACCTATAACTGAAGGCATACGCCTGGATTTATTTTGATACATTTTCGTGTCACCATAATTTTTTCATTCAATATTAAATAATTTTTATCTTCAGAACCTTGATCTTCTTCATCATTAGTTAGATTAAAGAGAATTTACAATAATATAAACTTTACTATTAATACTCACTAATAAATTTTAATGATTTTGTTGGTGATTTGAAAAATGCAATAAAATATTGAAAATGATGGATAAGTTGTATCGGTGAGAACAAATTACTTATGCGGGGAATGTTACCGATCTAGTAGGTCGTTAATTATGGGTTTGATTAGTGGAAAAATATCCGTTATTGTTCCATCTGTTGTAACGTTATATGGAGTATCTCCAATACCGTCACCATCGGCATCATCACCAATGTAATCACCCCAGTAATTTCCCTCTTCAATTGCATCGTTATACCACTCGTTTTCACCAACTAAATCTTCTCCATGACATACAGTATTGTTAATGAATGTATTATGGTAAATCATGTTTTTTGTCGAACCGCAACAGAAATACAAACCTTGTTCATTGTTCTGAAAAATATTTTTTACAATTTCATTATTCTTTGAACCTTTAATTTTAAGTCCGATGGGATTGTTATCAAAATTATTTCTATCAAATATTTTGTTATTTGACCCGAAATGCAAAAATAATCCTACCTTAACATTCGAATCAAAAGTGTCGTTAATGTAAGAATTATTAGATGAATGTATTGAATAGATTCCGGCTGAATTATTGCAAATGCTACAATTTAAAATTGTATTGTTATCTGCCCTAACGTCAAAACCTCCTAAATTATCAATGATTAAACAATTTTTAATAATATTGTTTTTTGATATGATTTCAATACCTGCATCATAATCAGAAAGATGCCCAATTTTACCAGAATTACGAATTGTAAAACCATAAATCGTGACATCATTTGCCACAATTTGAATCACATCACCATTCATTTCTCCATCAATAATAGTATTTGTGAGGTTCATCGCAATTATTTTTACCGTAGTATTAATAACGATATTTTCAAAATACGTTCCTTCTAAAACCTTTATTGTAGAATTTTCTTTGCAATTATCAATTGCCTCCTGAATGCTTGTATAATTTCTCCCACCACTTACATCAACGTATACTATATTTGAACCAACGTTGGGTTTCTCTTCATCAACACACCCATACACGCAAGAAATTAAAACAAAGGCAATTGTTATTGTCAAAGCTCAGTAGGTTACACTTTTCCAAAAA
>Ga0222683_1000538_pt1 | contig 12232 bp, 8 predicted proteins | sample AntAcemetage1073_FD_179841 | JGI IMG/M metagenome (GOLD analysis project Ga0222683, IMG submission 179841) | Saline water microbial communities from Ace Lake, Antarctica - #1073 | ecosystem: Environmental > Aquatic > Non-marine Saline and Alkaline > Saline | place: Antarctica: Ace Lake... | reverse complement strand
CGTCTCGAAGGATGCTAAGACTTGGACTATGGAACTCCACCACGGAGTTAAGTTCCACGATGGGGCGGAGCTTACTGCCAAAGATGTTATATTTACCGTCGATCGTTGGCTTAACCCCAAGTTAGGTATCGGTCTATACGCTGTTTTCAACGACTTAATTGAACAAGTTGAACAAGTCGACAACTACACCGTTCGTTTCGATTTAAGTCGCCCCGATCTTTCTTTCAACTTCAAACTACTAGATTATAATACCGCCGTCCTCTCCAGTAGTTACGACTATGAGAACGAAGGCGAGACACACCCGATGGGCACGGGGGCATTCAAGGTGGTCAGCTATATTCCCCGCGTCCGGATTGAGTTTGAAGCTAACAAAGACTATTGGATCAAGGGTGTGCCTTACATCGATCACCTTGTAATGCAGTTTGTACCCGATATGGAAACTGCAGTTGCTATGCTAGAATCGGGCCAAGCTGACATCATAACAGACATTAGCGTTGACCAGTATAGAAAGCTGATCCAGGACCCCGATACCAATGCCATTTACATCACCTTAGGGCATCACGTAGCCATCACTATGAGAGCGGATAAAGAGCCCTTCAACGATCCAAGAGTACGCGAAGCCTTCAAGCTAGTCGTTGACCGCCCCAAGATGTTAGACGCAGTAATGTATGGTATGGGACAGCTTGGTAACGATACCCCATTCGACCCTTCCAGTCCATATTACGATGCGCTTGGCGGAATTACGAAGCAGGACATTCCAAAGGCTAAAGAGCTTCTCGCTGAAGCCGGGTATCCAAACGGTCTGGATGTAACCTTATACTGCGGATCTAATATCCCCCCTGTACTCTCAACGGTTCTAACATATCAACAGATGGCGAAACAGGCTGGGATTAATGTACAGATTAACACTACTACTCGTGATATATATCTTGCTAAGTATTGGCTATCTGCAGACTTCAAAGCCACCCTCTGGGGACATCGAGAGGATCTCACCCAACTTCTTGCTCTGCGAGACACGTGTAAGGGGCCTTGGAATGAAGGACACTACTGCAACCCGCAGTTGGACGACCTCATCACCAAAGCATCTTCTGCAGTAAATGCGGAGGATTCCCAGGAATATTTTTCAGAGATCCAGCAGATTCTACACGATGATGGACCGGAGATTATCACCTTCTTCCAGCCCTACTTTGGTGCAACATCTAAACGGATTGTGGGATTCTACCTCACGCGAAACTGGATAAATGATTTTAGGTTCATTAAACTTAACTAAGAAAGGAGCGCAGTGGAGGACTTGGTGCTCTATCCAAGCCCTCCACGTTTGAAGATATGGTTCATTATCTGATCCGTCGATTGCTGTTTATGATTGTTGCACTATTTATTGCCTCAGTCATAATCTTTGCCATCACCTCCGTCCTTCCAGGTGATGTCGCTCAGATGATCCTGGGCCAAAACGTTACCCCACAAGCACTACATGCTTTACGTCAAAAACTTGGATTGGATAAGCCCGTATACGTGAGGTATTTGGAGTGGATTGGGTCTGCTCTTCATGGTAATTTAGGGACCTCACTTAGTATACCAGGGGTTCGCATTTCCTGGTTACTAGTCACAAGGGGTGAAAACACTCTTTTTCTCGCCTTTTTCGCTGGCCTATTTCTGATTCCCACTTCTCTTGGCTTCGGTATTGTCGCTGGATTGAAGGAGGGTTCTTGGGTGGACAATCTGATTTCCAGCGTAGGGCTAATCGCCATTTCTTTGCCCGAATTTGTCTCCGGTTTGCTCTTGATTACACTTTTCTCTGTCTGGCTAAGAGTTTTACCCGCAACTAGCTCCATTGATCTCCACCATAATCTGTTCAGCCAGTTTCCCAAGCTAGTTCTCCCTATTTTGACGGTTTCATTTGTAATATTCGGTTACATACTGCGGATGGCCCGAGTAAGCGTAATTGAAGTGTCCCGGGCCGATTACATCCGCACTGCCATTTTGAAGGGCTTACCGCGGCGGCGGGTGATAATATCTCACATCGTGCATAATGCGTTATTGCCATCAATAACCGTTATCGCTATGAACATGGGATGGATGATGGGAGGACTTGTTGTTACAGAGACGGTATTTGCGTTCCCTGGATTGGGTCGGCTACTTTTGTTTGCTCTTAAGCAGCGTGATATCCCTTTACTGCAAGCCACGATACTCACTGTGGGTGCCATTTATCTTTTTCTCAATCTGCTCGCAGATATAACATATGGTTTTCTTAATCCGCAGGTTCGCTATAATGAATAAATATGTAGAAATGCCTTGCCATACTATTAGGTTGGAGCCCTGACGTTGAGATGAAAGCAGTTTATATGATCATCAGGCGAATAAGTAAGTCTAAGATAGGAATGATTGCTTTTGTTATCTTTATTTCCTGGCTTATCGTTGCCATCTTTCAACCCTTCCTGAGACCGTATAGCCCAACCGCTTATCATATAGCCGATCGATTCTCTTCCCCTTCATTGCAATATCCGTTTGGGACAGACCGGTATGGGCGGGACGTCTTCAGCCGGGTCTTGGCTGGTAGTACAACAGTCTTCCTGATAGCTAGTGCTGCAACTAGCATCGGCCTAATTTTGGGTACTGCTATCGGTGTGTCAGCTGGTTATTTCGGAGGATCAATCGATGAGTTACTCATGAGGTTTGTGGATATCTTAATGTCTTTTCCTGATCTGTTGTTTGCTATGCTTATCATTAGTATGTTTGGCCCCAGTTTATTCGGTGTGGTGTTTGTTATTGGGCTGGTGTTCACCCCCCGCGTCGCCCGACTTGTTCGTAGTGCCGCGCTAGATCTCCGGCACAAAGGATTTGTCGAGGCAGCACAGGTCCGCGGTGAATCTAGTTTCTACATCATGGCTGGAGAGATTTTCCCCAATGTCTTGGGGCCACTTGGGGTAGAAGGTGCGGTTCGTTTCGGCTATGCTATTTTTATGAGTGCATCACTGGGTTTTTTGGGATTGGGAGTTCAACCGCCCACTCCTGACTGGGGTTTGATGATGAGCGAAGCAAAGAAGTATCTCACAGTTGCACCTTGGATGGTAATCTTCCCGGCACTAGCGATTGCATCGATAATCGTTTCGGTCAATATCTTAGGCGATATAATTAGACAACTTGAGAATGGTGATCTATAAATGGCAACCAGTGGGTCACAAATAAGAAAGATAGAAGATCCCTTATTAGAGGTTACGAACTTGAGCGTTATGTATTCGACAAGAGAGGGAGAGCTACCTGCGATACGACATGTAGACCTTTTTGTTGCCCGCGGTGACACCTTTGGCATAGTCGGTGAGTCGGGTTGTGGAAAGAGTACCTTAGCCTTCGCACTTATGGGCTACCTGGGGCGCAATGGCTCGATTGCAGAGGGGCAAATAGTTTTTGACGGTGAGGAACTTATTGGTAAACGCGAACGGAAGATGCAACAAATTCGGGGTAAAAAGTTAGGTATGGTTTATCAAGAACCTTTTCTTGCACTAAATCCTTCAATGAAAATCGTGAGGCAAATAGCGGAGGTTTTAGAAACTCACCGCCATCTTTCATCTAAGGAAGCGCAGTATCAAGCTATTGGCATGCTGCGGAAGCTGCAGATCTCTGACCCGCAACTGGTAGCGAATAATTACCCTCATCAGCTTAGTGGGGGAATGCGCCAGCGAGTATGTATTGCTATGGCGGTGGTTACACAGCCATTGTTATTAATAATGGATGAGCCAACTACAAGCTTGGATGTCACTGTTGAGTCGGAAATACTAGACATGGTCAATGACATTAAGAATAGGTTCAGGACAACGATAATATATATAACACATGATCTTAGCGTAATACGTAAAGTAAGTGACCGCGTTGGAGTAATGTATGTAGGGCAGTTCGTCGAAGAGGGACCGGTCAGCGGAGTGATTGGTGGGGCACTTCATCCCTATACCAGGGGGTTGTTGCAGGCGGTACCTAGGTTATCGGTAGGGGCAAAAAAGATGAAACTTTACCATATCCCCGGGGTTGTCCCTGATTTAGTCAACTCACCCTCTGGATGTAAGTTTAATCCTCGGTGTCCCTACGCTGTAGCAAGATGTAGAGTTTCCGAACCAGAATTTAAGGAGGTGAAGCCACGTCATTACGTTCGTTGTCATGAAGTAGAGACAGTGATAAGGGATGTAATGACAGATACGCATAAGCAAGAAACTAGAGAAGAAGTGCATCTCATCAAAAAGAGTAACGGCTTAGTTCTTAGTGTTCGAGGAATCAAAACGTATTTTACGAGCAGAACTTTTGGATTTTCCCGCAGAGGGTCAAATGAGACTGTTAAAGCCGTTGATGGAGCAAGCTTTGCTATTAAATATGGACAAATCTTGGGTGTGGTGGGCGAGTCCGGGTGCGGGAAGACCACATTGGCCCGTACCATTGTCGGTTTAGAGAAAATGACAGAAGGGCGAATCGTTTTTGAGGGTAAAGACATTTCCGAACCATTTCGTGGCCGCGATAAAAAAACGCTACAACAGATAGGAATCGTTTTTCAGGACCCTAATACAACCCTTAACCCGAAACGAACAGTAAAACAAGCGATCATGCGACCGTTGATGCTCGGCGGAGCAAGCTATAGGGAAGCTCTAGATGGAGCCAGGGAGGCGTTGATCGCAGTCGGTCTGGGGCCGCAGTACATGACCCGCTATTCTGATCAACTAAGTGGCGGACAGAAACAACGGGTAGCCATTGCCCGGGCATTTGTCACCCGCCCTAAACTTGTCGTCCTGGATGAACCGACCTCTAGCCTTGATGTCTCAGTTCAGGCTTCAATCATTGAATTATTGCTTAATCTGCGAAATGATTTAGATGTGAGTTATATATTTATTTCGCATGATCTGTCAGTAATTGCTTACATCAGTGATTACATAGCTGTGATGTATCTCGGTAAATTCGTCGAGATGGGTACCGGCATTGACGTCCTTAATCCACCGTATCATCCTTATACGGAGGTCCTCTTCTCGTCTGTTCCCACTCTCAATCAAAATATCGTGCAGAGGAGGATCCGTCTTAAAGGAACCATCCCGAGTCCTCGCCACGTTCCTTCAGGTTGTCGATTCCATGGACGTTGCTTTCGTCGAATAGGAGAAGTATGTGATACCAAAGAGCCGTCTCAGCAGCGTAACGGGGATCATATCATAGCCTGCCATATACCTATGGAAAAATTGGCCGAGATGGAACCGATAGTATACAATGTAGTAAATTCAGACACAAAATGAACCACGAGGCTAAATAATCAAAATCAAAAGAGGTGCTTTCACATGGAACGTAAAGAGCTCGATCCAAGAACGGTCTCTATATTAGGCGGGTACGGGAAGCAGAAGGCAATTGATTATGGGAGTCTTGCGCCCCCTTTGTCACAGAGTGTTGCATATCCCTTTGAGAGCGCAGAGCAGGCAGCCTGGGTATTTAAAACTGAGTTCAACTATGATAAATATGGAGGCTTACAGGGGTATATTTATGCACGGGAGAACAATCCAACTCTTGACATCTTTGAGCAGCGAATAGCCATGCTGGAACATGCAGAAAAGGGTATAGCTACAAGTTCAGGGATGGCCGCGATTTCCCTGCTCGCCCTTGCACTTCTTGACCAAGGTAGTGAGATAGTCACATCCAACGCTACTTATACGTGCTCTTTTGAGCTTTTTTCTCGGACTCTCCCTCGTTTTGGAATAAAGGTCAAAATCGTTAATCAACCAGACAATTTTTCGGAGTGGAAGGAGAAGACTACCGATAAGACGGCTTTTCTTTACCTAGAGAGCCCTTCAAATCCCACTTTGTTTGTGGGTGACATTCCAAAGATCGCTGAATTGGCTCATGCTCACGGAGCGAAACTCATTGTCGACAACACTTTAGCCACACCGGCCCTACAGCGGCCTTTGGAATTGGGGGCTGATGCCGTGATTGAATCGATATCAAAATATATTAGTGGCAACGGTACCATGTTGGGAGGTGCACTTGTCGGTAAAGGTAAATTTATCCAGGAACTCCGAAGGAGAGAGTATATCCAATTTGGTAACGCTATGGCTCCCTTTAACGCTTGGCTTGCACTCCTTGGATTAGAGACACTTCATATGAGAATGGAACGTCATTCCACTAGCGCGATGGAGGTTGCACAATTCCTGGATAGTCATAGCAAGGTTCGGAAAGTCAACTACCCTGGACTAGATAGTCACCCTCAGCATGAACTAGCTGCAAAACAAATGGGCGGAAGATTTGGAGGGCTTCTTTCTTTTGAGATCAAGGGTGGACAAGATAAAGCTTACAAATTCCTAGATTCCTTGAAATTAATACCATATGTTACCCACGAGGGAAGTTCACGCACAGTAGCAGTTCATCCAGCATCGACCATCTTCCACCGTCTTACCGATAAAGAGCTTGAAGAAGCAGGGATTTCTAAGGGGCTCATCAGACTTTCGGTAGGCTTAGAAGCACCACAAGATTTAATAGCTGACTTAGACCAAGCATTACCCAAACTATAAAGAATATGTGGGTTAAATTCACATAAGGAGATCTATGTTGATGGGCATAAATGAGCTTTTTAATTACTGGCAAAGACCTAAGCTTCAAGTGTTTTCCAAACAACAGCTTGAGCAAGTATATTATGCAGCCTTAGAGATTCTGGAGCGGACTGGTTCAGAATTCCGTTCCAAAGAAGCTTTGGAAATTCTCCATGGGGCAGGAGCATACGTTGACGACAAAAATGTCCGGATGCCTTCAACTTTAGTCGAAGATGCGATACGATCGATGGGAAGGAGGGTAGTACTAAGCGACCGGAATGGGAGCAGGAAGCTATTCTTAGAAGGTGATAATACCTATTTTGGGCCTGGTTCGGAGACACCGAACACAATTGATGTTTACACGGGAGAACGACGGAAGAGTACAAAAGATGATGTGATAAACACTGCCACGATAGTTGATGCACTGGACCATCTTGATTTCGCAATGTCTTTCGCTCTGGCAAGTAATGTTCCACCGTACAATGCGGACTGCCATCACTTCCAAGCACTGGTCGAGAACACTACAAAACCAATTTTGTTTACGGCTTGGGATTTAGACGGACTTAAGGCAATCCACGAAATGAGTATAGTTGTAGCTGGCAGTAAAGCAGGACTCCGCAGGAATCCATTTATCATGCTCTATGATGAACCCAGTTCTCCATTGAGACATTCCAAAGAAGCAGTGGAGAAAATGATATACGCAGCCCAAGAAGGCATTCCCATCACATACGCTCCTGCCCCCTCGTTGGGGGCAGCTGGGCCTATTTCCCTAGCAGGGGCTATTACCTTGAACTTGGCTGAGTACCTAGCTGGATTGGTGCTAACTCAAGCTATAAAGAAAGGTTCAACACTAATATTTGGCGGTGGTCCAACTGGTATAGACATGAAAACAATGAACTTCTGCTATAGTGCTCCAGAAACGCTGCTCAGTTTGGCGTTAAGAAAGGAAGTCGGTGACTTCCTCGGCGTGCCTACTTTTAATGCAGGCGGATTTACAGACTCCAAAGAAATTGACCAACAAGCAACTTTGGAGGTCGCTAACTCCTTAATTATTCCCACTTTAGTAGGAGGCAACTTAATTCACGATGTAGGGTATCTTGAGTCTGGAATGACCTCATCTCTCGAGTTGTTGGCTATAGCCGAGGAAGAAATCTCAATGCTCAACCGCTTCATCCAGAGTGTGCAAGTGAATAAGGAGACATTGGGAGTTGATGAGATAAATGCAGTTGGCGCGGGTGGTAATTACCTAATTTCACCTTCAACCATTAAGAATTTTCGAAAACAAATTTGGAGTCCCAAATTGCTGGACCGCAACTTTTATGATAAGTGGGAATCGAGCGGCAAGAGCACATTACGGGACCGGGCTCGGACGAAGGTTATTGACATTCTGGAGAACTATGAACGAGAACCCTTAGAGAACCGACTGATTAAGGAACTAAATGAGATCGTTACTGCCTACGAGAGAAGCCGCTCACGAAGTGGCTGAGGTTAGCTAAACTGCAGATGGGGTGATGGTGGTTATGAATGGAGATGCTATGGATAGAATCGCTGCTTTTATTGCCAACACAGATTGGGGAGATCTCCCAGCTGAAGTCCGTAATAAAGCAATCCTTTGTGCAATGGATGATTTTGCGGCTATTCTGGCTGGTCGGGATGCTCCAGTTAGCCAGATCACTGCCAGCTACGCGGCCGTAGGCTGGCCCGGTAGCGAGGCGACCATCATTTCTAACGGAGCAAAGGCTGCAGCAATGGGGGCAGCCTTTGCTAACGCCTACGCAGCAAATGCTTTGGATATTGATGACTGTGGGCTCTATACAAAAGGCCATCCTGGTGCTCAGCTTTTCCCAACTGCTTTAGCTATTGCTGAGAAGCAGGGGCTTAGTGGTCGAGATCTCTTAACTTCCCTAGTTATAGGTTATGAGATTGCGCACCGGATTGGCCGCTGCTGGCATGACTATCACAGCCTTTTCCATGGTTGTGGTTCCTGGGGCTCAGTTGCCTGTGCCGCGGTTGCCGCACGACTACTGGAATTAAAAGAAGACGAGATAAAACAATCGTTGGGAATTGCGGAATATCATGCACCGCTAATCCCTATGATGCGGGATGCCCGCAGTCCGTCGATGGCGAAGCATGGGATAGGGATAGGGCCTTTAAATGGGATCCTTGCTGCGGAATTAGCTGCCCGTGGTTTTACTGCTCCGGAGAGCGTGTTTAGTTGGGACAAATATCGTGACTGGGTTGAAGACATCGGTTCAGAACATATCATGCTTGGCGGAATTTATTGGAAGGAGTATTCCTGCTGTGCCTGGGTTCATCCGGCACTCGATGCAGTTCGTAAACTACGTGAGCAACATGGATTTCAAGTAGATGAGATCGATCGGATTGTGGTTAAGACGTTCCACGAAGCGACAGAGTTGGGCGTAAATCTACCGGCAACTACTGAAGAGGCTCAATTCAATGTAGCATGGCCGATCGCGGCATTTCTAGTTGACGGCAAAGTAGGGCCGCGCCAAATAAATGAACGCTATCTTAGTAAAAGAGAAATTAGGGAGCTGGCTCAACGTGTGGAAATTGCCGAATCATCAGAGTTCACGGAAGCCTATCGTAAGTCGGAAAAGATGGCAAGCGAGGTGACTATCTTCACTCTTAGCGGAGCCAAATTCAGTGCAAAAGGGAATATTGAGTATCCTCAAACAGGATACGATAAGAAGAAAGTAGAGCAAAAATTTCTGTGGTTGGTGGGTCGTGTATATGGTGAGCAAAAAACCAAGGAACTATTGGAATTAGTCGTTGCGTTGGATGAACTTTCTGATGTCCGGGACTTCATGGCAAAAGCAGTGGTTACGTCATAAACTGAATTATAACATGAGAGGGAAGCCGTTGAGTTACTGAGGTGAAAATATTGATGCATGATACGATGAAACAAGATTGGAAGGATTCTATTACAACTAAGTTTGCATTCCGAGTTCAATCTTTGAAACCAGAAGGGGCTTACGCTGCCCTGGCCAAGGCCCAGAAGATGGAAGAGCAAGGACGGGATATCATTCACTTGGAAATCGGCCAACCCGATTTTCAGACCTTTCCTAATGTTGCCATGGCTGGGATTCGAGCAATCACTGAGGGGGAAACCCGCTATAACTCATCTCCTGGCTTGAGCAAGTTGCGGAAGGTTGTAGCGGAAGACGTTAGCAACCGACACGGAATGCAGGTTCGACCCGAGGAGATAGTTATTGGACCTGGGGCAAAGCCTCTACTCTTTTTTCCTACTCTGGCACTGGTCGAGTCCGGTGATGAGGTGCTCTACCCAAATCCTGGATATCCCACCTACGAAGCGATGATCAGGGTTGCTGAAGGGAAGCCGGTGCCGGTTCCGCTCAGCGAAGAAAATGGGTTCAGTATCGATTTGGATGCCCTTGAGGAGTTAGTCAGCGATCGAACGCGGATGATCATATTGAACTCCCCAGGGAACCCCACCGGCAGTATCATGCCACCATCTGATCTAGAGCGACTTGCTGCCATTGCTGACGATCATGATTGTTGGATTCTCTCCGATGAGATTTACTCCCGCCTGATTTATGATCAGGTCCCCTACGCCAGTATCGCCAGCCTGCCAGGGATGAAAGAGCGTACGATCCTTGTAGACGGTTTTTCTAAAACATACGCGATGACGGGATGGCGGCTTGGGTATGGCATTATGCCAGCAGAGTTGTCCGAGCGGGTTGGACTCTTGCTGACACACTCTATCGGCTGCACTGCTACCTTCACTCAATATGCCGGCATTGAAGCATTGACAGGCCCTCAGGAACAAGTGGAGAGAGCCCGTGAGGAGTTCAAAAGACGCCGTGATCTCATCGTTTCTGGTCTGCGTAATATACCAGGCATCAGGTGTCAGAAACCTGATGGAGCTTTCTATGTATTCCCGAATGTGAAGGCATTTGGGAAACCGGTTGACGAATTAGCCGATTACATATTGGAGGAAGCTGGCGTAGCACTACTCCCCGGAACCGCTTTTGGCGAGATGGGCGAGGGATATTTGCGCCTCTGTTATGCAACTTCTCTGACGAAGATCAACGAAGCACTGGATCGTATTACCCAAGCCCTGAAGAAATTAGGAATACACGCGGGATAGATGTTTCGTATATCTATATGAGGGGAAGGCCTCTTAATCGAGAAGGAAACAAGTTAAAGGCAGAAAGATACGGGAGGTAAGACGAGTGGCGGATCAAGAAGCGTTGTTGAAGAGGGTTAAACAAGTGGTCATAGCTGGGGAGATGGAAGGTATCGCCGAACTCACGAACCAGGCGTTGGCACAGGGTATTGGGGCACGCGAGATACTCGATCAGGCATTGACTCCCGCGATGGATATCGTTGGCGAAGAATACGAAAGAGGCGATCGCTATGTTCCCGAGATGCTCATCTCGGCCGAGACAATGAAGGGTGCTGTTGCAGTACTCAAGCCACTTTTGGTTGAGGCAGGGGTGAAGGCACGCGGCAAGGTTGTGATCGGTACTGTCGAAGGGGACCTGCATGATATCGGGAAAGACCTTGTAGCGATGATGCTCGAAGGAGCAGGATTCGAGGTCGTAAACCTTGGAGCGGAGGTAACAGCAGAGGAGTTCCTCAAAGCAGCGAAGGAATACGAGCCCAATATTATTGGTATGTCCGCGCTGTTGACGACTACTATGATCCACATGCCAGAGATCATCGATGGGCTCCAACAGGCCGGTCTCCGGGACCAGATAAAGGTGATGATCGGCGGAGCGCCGGTGACCCAAGGATACGCTGATAAGATCGGTGCCGATGGTTACGCCCCTGATGCGGCAAGTGCAACTAAACTGGCAAAAAGCTTCTTCTGAACGAGGTTCTAGCACAAACTCATTTCCTGCATGAAAGAAAAGCAGAAGGATGGCAGCTAGCTGAGGAGTTTTCTCCCAGCTGTGCTGATTGGAAGGTCAGGGAGCAGAGAAAATTCTCTAGTTAATTAGAGGGAAGACAAATTGGGGTGGGGCTTGATAGTGACTCAATGATGTGTCCTCACGGGTCCCATTCTGGTGTTGTTCCCTTAGGGTTCAAGGTAACCAAAAAAAAGAGTGAAATATGGAAAAGCCACTTAAGACTAGGAAATATACAATAACGATCTCACCTCAAGGGGATACGCTAGAAGCGGAAGACGGGGATAACCTGTTCCGTTTCCTAGTTCGCCACGGGTATATAATTGCTAGTGCCTGTGGGGGAATGGGGACTTGTGGCAAGTGCCACGTTTTGATCCATGGAAAGCTGATGCCTCCAACAGAATCAGAACGCGTCTATCTCTCTCAAACAGAGCTTGATCAGGGTTGGCGACTGGCTTGTCAACAACGGACCGATCGTCATATGATTCTTGAAATCCCTCAAATCAATGAAACTACCCAAGCTAAAGAACTTCTTGCGCATGAGCTACATGTCGCATTAAAGCCGGGGGTTGAAAAGATCTACTTGCACCTGCCCTTACCGGGAAAGGCAGACCAACGGCCCGACACTGTCCGCTTCCAAGAAGGACTCGGTGTAGACGACTTGACTTTCCCCCTCCCATTGTTGCGCAAGGTCCCGCATCTCTTGCGAGAGAGCGAATTTGAGCTTACCCTCACCAACGAGGGCAGCAAGGTCCTAGACCTTGAGACCGGCAATACTAGTCAGTCTCTTTATGGTCT
>Ga0222683_1000526_pt1 | contig 12402 bp, 13 predicted proteins | sample AntAcemetage1073_FD_179841 | JGI IMG/M metagenome (GOLD analysis project Ga0222683, IMG submission 179841) | Saline water microbial communities from Ace Lake, Antarctica - #1073 | ecosystem: Environmental > Aquatic > Non-marine Saline and Alkaline > Saline | place: Antarctica: Ace Lake... | reverse complement strand
CCTCAGCGGCCCTCTTCCGGAGAATGTCCTCGCCATCGTCGAGAAGGAGTGTGCCGACGTCGGCACGGAACTCGAACGATCCGAGGCCGTCGAGCTCAGCTTGATCGCGGAGGAAGACTCCATCGCTCGATACGGTTGTGGTGCGACGGATCTTCCAAGCCGTATCCAGCTGCCGCTGCTTGGCGGCTACCAGCGCGAGAATCTCCGGATTGCACTCCGCGCGGTTCAGCTTCTGAGAGAGAGAGGATTCCCGGTGCCTTCGGACGCCGTCGAGGGAGGCCTTCGTTCCGTCACGTGGCCTGGGCGGTTCGAAGTTGTCAGGCGCGCGCCGACGGTCATCCTCGAGGGGGCGCATAACGTCGCAGGGGCAGAGGCATTGGCTGCGGACATCGAGCGCTACGCGTCTGACAGGGTGCGCCGGCACCTCGTCTTCGGCGCGCTGGCGGACAAGGACGTGGCCGGAATGCTGGAAGTCCTCGTCCTCGCGTTCAGCAGCGTTTCGCTAACGCAGTCTACGAGTCCGCGAGCCCTCCCAGTTACGGAACTCGCGCGGCTGATGGGTGGGGTTCCGGTTCCTTACACGTGCTATGATTCCGTCGAGGGTGCTCTCGCCTACTTGCTGTCTCATTCCGAGGCGGACGATGTCTGGGTGGTGGCCGGATCATTGACGGTTGTCGCGGAGGCGAGGCGCCTCCTGGAGGGCGGTCAATGACGCTCCTGGAGCGGATCAAATCAGAGCGACTTCCTCAGCACGTCGCCTTGATCATGGATGGGAACGGACGCTGGGCGAACGCGCGAGATCTTCCTCGGGCGGCTGGGCATCGCGCGGGCGCCGACGCGGCGGAGCGGCTCGTTCGGTTCGCGGGGGAGCGGATCGGCCTGACAAGGATCACGCTGTTCGCTTTCTCTTCGGAGAATTGGACGCGTCCGCGCGCCGAGGTCGAGTTTCTGATGGACCTGCTCCAGGAGTTCATCGCGGAGAAGGAGAGGGAATTCGTCGAAGCGGGGATCCGCCTTCGCGTCGCAGGCGATCTCCGTGAGCTGCCAGACACGCTCCGGGAGACCGTCGAGCGTGTTGTGCGGGAGACTGCGGACGGCGAGAAGATGCATCTGACGATCGCGCTGAACTACGGCGGGCGGCAGGACATCGCCCAAGCCTGCGCGGGAATCGCACGTGACATCAAGGCCGGGGCCCTAAACCCCGACGAGGTTGACGAGCAGGCGATCGCGTCCCGGCTCTACACGGCAGGGATGCCCGATCCTGATCTTGTGGTGCGAACGAGCGGGGAGCTTCGGCTCTCGAACTTCCTGTTGTGGCAGGCAGCGTACGCTGAGCTCTACTTCGCGGACGTGCTTTGGCCGGATTTCACGCCGGCCGAGCTCATTCGCGCGATCGATGCATTCCAGCGACGTGAGCGTCGATTCGGTGGGATCCAGGGAGGGGCGGAATGAATCTAGTCAAGCGTTGCGCCAGCGCACTCGTCGGCGGCGGTGTGGTCTTCGGCGTCTTGTACGTTGGCGCGCGGTTCGACGTGCAGTGGGTCGCGGGCCTGCTGATTCTTGCGGTCGCCTACCCGGCCGCGGTCGAGTATCTCCAGCTGATGAAGCGACTCGACATCGAGCTGGCGGCGCCGGAATTCCTGGTCTGGATTCCCGTGATGGTCTTCAGCTACCTCGCGTTCGGCGGACGATACGCCGAGGTGGTGCTTCTGTTTGCCGTTGCGTATCAGGTTCTTCGCCACCTCGGTGATACTCCTCATCGGCAGGGGCTTTTCCACGCTGCGGCCGGCGTGTTTGGGCTCCTCTACATCCCGTGGCTGCTCCATTACTTCTACCTGATCTACACCGGTGGTGCCGGGCATTCGCCTCACGTCGGGGCCGTCAACGCGCTGGTCGTCTTGCTGATGGTCTGGGGATACGACAGCGGCGCCTTTCTCATCGGGAGCGCGATCGGTCGCCACAAGGCCTTTCCGTCGATCAGTCCGAACAAGACGTGGGAAGGAGTCGCCGGGGGATTCCTGTTCGCGGCGGTTGGCGGTCTCGTCGGAGCGTCGCTTTCGCCGGTCTGGCGATCCTTCGTTTTCTGGGACGGACTTCCTCACCTCCTGTTGTCGGTCTTTTTCGTGGGGTGGGCGGTGCAGCTCGGGGACATCTTCGCCTCGAAGCTGAAGCGAGCGGCAGATGTCAAGGACTCGGGGACCTTTCTTCCGGGGCACGGCGGAGCGATCGACCGAATCGACGGTCTCCTGTTCGCCCTACCGGTCTTCTACTTCTACTACCATTACATCCTCAGCTTTCTCTAGGCGAGCGTGTGACGTGGGCGATCCTATCGGGAGTGAAGTGACGCCGTGAGCCTCTTCCTACAGAGCGTGTATCTGTCGGCCGGGCTTTCTCTCGTGTACATTCTCCTGCTCTACCGAAGCCACCCGCATCGCCGTCTTCCTTCTGTGCCGACCGTGTTGGCGTTCGTTGCCGGGATCGTGGCCGTGGTTCCCGTGATTGCCGTGCGCCGCGTGGTGCCGCTCGCTCCGATCGAGTTCTCAGCGGCTGCACTCTTCACCACGGCGACCATTGAAGAAGCAGCCAAGCTTCTCCTGGGCCTTGCGGCGATCTGGCGACTCCGTTTTCCCAACATCGCGGAACCGATCGACCTCGCGATCTACTTCGGTGTGTTGGGCGTTGGTTTCGCGGTTTACGAGGATTTCTGGTACATCTTCAGTGCGTCCTATCCGTCGTGGGTCGCCGGGGATGTCGGACGGTTCAACGAGGTCTTCCGCGGCATGGTTCTTGCGCGGGCGTTTCCTGGGCACATTCTGTTCAACGGAATCGCCGGGTTTCTCTTGGGCCATGCGTTCTTCGCTCGCGGGGCCCGGAAGGCGGCCTGGGCGCTCGGCGCTGTGGCACTGGCGATTCTTCTCCACGCGGGTTTCAACGGGATTGCCGTTCTTCGCGAGCCGCTCCTGCTGCTGACCTACCTGGTCGCCCTCGTCGGTCTGTTCCTCGCGCTCCGGCGTCACGCGATGAGCCGATCCCCGTTCGCGGCGCTGATCCGATATCTCGGAGCAGAAGGTGAAGAGAGGGGCAAGTGGCCGTTTGAGAGAGGACCGGCAGACTACCTGCTCGCAGAGGGCTTTTCCTGGCCCGGCCGGAGGCGCGGAGGACTCTTCCAGTTCTTCCCGATCGCCTTTTCTCTCTGCGTCCTCTTCCCTCTCCTTCTGATCGCCGTCTACTTCATCAACCGAGGGCTGGTCATCCTCGGCGGGGCGGGGTGATCCAGCGCTGCAACGACAAGAGCTGTTGCGGAGCGGCCCGGCAAAGTGAGGGGCGGCCTCGCCGAAGCTCGGCCGCCCTCTCCGGGTGGTGAAAAAGATGAGGGGGTTCTTCTCTTTCGGCGGAGACTATACCAGAAAGGTCTTGCGGTCGTCGGTAATGCGCATCACGTAGCGCTCGATTCTTTGCAGCCCGTCCTGCTTTCGGGATCACCCAAGGCGAGGTTGTCCGAGTTGTGGAGATCCTCCAACGACAAGGCGTCCAGCAGCGCGTGGAATCGGCGGTTGATCACACTCCATGCCGGCTTCGTGGGACAGATGTCGGTCAGATTGCAGCACGTATCGGTTCCGAGACAACCGACGAGATCGAGAGATTCATCGAGTGCCTCCAGGACCTGGCGGACGGAGATGTGTTTCGGGTCGGCGGCGAGCGTGTAGCCTCCACTCCGGCCCTGCCGAGACGCGACGAGCCCCGATTGGCGAAGCCGGTGAAGAATCTTCTCGACGAACGGAACGGGCAAGGCGTATCGTTGAGCGATGGACGACGCCGACAGAGGCGTGGAGTCGGACGAGCGAGCCAGTTCGAACGCCGCGATCAGTCCGTAGCTTGCCTTCTTCGTCAGCTGCAAGGCTTCGTCTTCGCCGATTCGGCGGCCGTGTCGGGTTCCTGCTCGAGGAACGACTGATACCGTTTCTCAAGCTGAGCGACTTCCTTTGCGATCCGCTCGTGACGGCGGACGAGGGCCTCGGGGATCTCGCGCTCCTTCTGGGACATGTACTCGTAGATTGCCTCATTGAGCGCGTCGGCGGCGAGGGCCGAGCAGTGCATCTTGACCGGCGGCAGTCCGCCGAGTTCGCCCGCGACGTCTTGATTGGTGATGGCAATGGCTTCTTCCAGTGTCTTCCCCTTGGCGAGATCCGAGACCATCGATGACGTGGCGATTGCGGCGGTGCAGCCGAAGGTCTCCCAGGAGATGTCGCGGATGACGTCGCGGCCGTTGTCGTCTGCCTCAACCTTGATATACAGCCACATCACGTCGCCGCAGACCATGTTGCCGACTTTGCCGATCGCGGAATAGTCTTCAAGTTTGCCCATGTTGTGGGGCGCGCGGAAGTGCTCGATCACCTTTTCTGTGTACATGCTAGTCACCCACTTTGAACGGCGAGATCGCGCGCAGGTCCTCGACTACGCGCGGCAGGACATCGAGAAGGGCTTCGATCTCCGCTTCGGTCGTCTGCCTGCCCGTGCTGATGCGCAGACTTCCGTGTGCCATCGAGAGTGGAACGCCGATTGCCACGAGGACGTGGCTTGGCTCGAGGTTCGGGGACGAACAGGCTGACCCCGTCGACGCCATGATTCCGTGCTCATCCAACCTCATGATCAGGCTTTCACCCTCGATCCCCTGGAAACTGAAGTTCGCGATGTGCGGCAAGCTCTGCGAACGATGGCCATTCAGACGGGTTCCGGGGATTCGGAGAACCTCATCGATCAAGCGCTCGCGGAAGCCTCGCATGCGCGCGGTGACCTCCGGTCGCTCCTCGAAGGCGAGGCGCGCGGCGGCAGCGAGGCCGACAATCCCTGGCACGTTCTCTGTTCCGCTTCGAAGGCCGCTCTCGTGGCCGCCGCCATGGAGGATCGGCGTCAGGCGGATCCCCTTCCTCACGAAGAGGAAGCCGACACCTTTCGGGCCGTGGAACTTGTGTGCAGAGATCGACAGCAGGTCGACCGTTTCCATCGGGAGATCGATCTTCCCGAACGCCTGGACGGCATCCGTATGGAATAGCACACCTTGCTCCCGGCAGATCGCACCGATCCGGTCGATCGGTTGGATCGTGCCGATCTCGTTGTTCCCGGCCATCACCGAGACGAGGAGGGTGTCCTCGCGAATCGCGTCTTGCACCTGATCGGGATCCACGAGCCCGTCTTGGTCGACGTCGATGATCGTGACGTCGAGACCTCGTTTCGCAAGCCAGGCAACACTGTGAAGAACGGCGTGGTGCTCCACGGAGGAGGCGATGATGTGACCCTGCTCTCCTGCGGCAAGCGCGACTCCGATGACGGCAAGATTGTCGGCCTCCGTGGCTCCTGCCGTGAAGACGATCTCATGGGGGGCTACGGCCAGTCGCTCGGCAATCTCCGCACGAGCTGCATCGATCGCTACGTGAGCCGCTCTGCCAGCCCCGTGCAGACTTGAAGCGTTTCCGTAGGTGTTGTCGAAGACGGGAAGCATCGCGTCGATGACGGACTCCGCGACGGGGGTCGTCGCGCTGTTGTCGAGGTAGATGGTTTCGCTCATCGGGATCACCGGAAAAACCCTACCAAATCAGTCCGGTTTATGCAAGGGCAAACCGCCTGCGCTCGAAACAGCGTAAAGAAGCGGGTTAGTGCGTGTCAGACTTGCTCGAACAGGTCCTTGGTGGCTCCGCAGTCAGGACAAATCCAGCCATCCGGCAGATCTCCGAAAGCGGTCCCCGCAGGGACGTCCGTTGTCGGATCCCCTACGGACGGGTCGTAGATATAGCCGCAGACCGTGCATTCCCATCTCTCCATCACGTACCTCCTGGATGATCCGATTGTAGCACGTCCTCGGTGGTAGAGGCATCCTCGATGGTAGAGGCATCCTCAGCGGCGGAGGCATCCTGCTCGACGGAAGAGACTCCCTCTTCAGGTGAAGCAGCTTCCTCTTCCGACGGAGCCGACTCCTCTGGGGAAGCCGGATCTTCGCGACCCGCCTCTCCTTCCCGGGAGGCATCCTCGGCGGCGGAGGCATCCTGCTCGACGGAAGAGACTCCCTCTTCAGGTGAAGCAGCTTCCTCTTCCGATGGAGCCGACTCCTCTGGGGAAGCCGGATCTTCGCGATCCTCCTCATCGATCGACGCGATTTCCGCTTGCGGCGGGGCGTGGAATCGGAATTCCTCGACCGAGCTCAACCCGAAGTGGCGAAGGAACTCGGCGGTCACATGAAGAAGCAGTGTTCGCCCTTGAGCTTCCGCGCGGATGAGCCCGCGATCGAGCAGCTCGTGGACGTGTCCGTAGGCCTTGTTCCCGCGCACCCGGACGAGATTCGCCTGTGTCATCGGATGGTTGTAGGCGATGACGGCGAGGGTACGCAGGATCGGACGAGGGATGTCTTGCTGGGGTGCGAGATGAGCGACCCGATCGACGTAGTCGCGCTTCACACGAAGGATGGCCCTTCCCTCGTCGACCAAGAGCTCGATTCCTCGGGCGGAATCACTGAACGCTGCTGCAAGATCCTCAAGAAGCTGATCGACGTAGGCGAGACGTACGTCACCAAGAATCTTGGCGAGGCCACGGCGCGTCAACGGCTGAGGCGAGAGGAACAGAGCGGCTTCGACAAGGGCAAGGTCGTTTCCGCGATCTGCTGTCACGGCGTCCGTCCCAGGGAGCTCTCAAGTTGTCGAGGCAACGGGCGATACAAGGCCTAGGCTTCCTGCTCGAGGCAGATGGTGATGTCGCCGAGGAATTCCTTCTGGCTGCAATGAATCTGGCCCTCCGCCATCAGATGGAGGACCTCGAAGAACCGGCGGACCCGCTCGTCTTTGTCGCCACGGTCAAGGAGCCGGAAAAAGCTCAACACACGGCGGCCCGTGAGAAGCTTCCTGATCCGCTCGAAGAGCTCCCCAAGCCGATCCGAGAAATCCGATCCGCCAATCTCGAAGTTCTCAAACGGATCCTCGTCGTCCAATTCCACTTGGCCGATCAGCCGCTCGGCGCGCCTTCGGCTCACCGTCATGGCTGAGACCAACGCGCTGCATAGATCGAGCAGCGTGACCTGCCGGTGCGGACGCCGGAGCACGGGAAGGGCGAAGTCGTCGGAATCGGATGGCACTGCCCAGTCTTCGAACTCCTGTTCGATCACGCCTTCGAGATCGGCGACGAGTTCGTCGCGTGGTGTCGGTTGAGCCGAAGCGAGGAGATCGTCAGACTTCATCCGAAGGAGCACGGAGCATGCAAGCACCATCCGCCCCGGAATCTCGAACTGAAGCTCCCGCAGAGCCCCCAGGTATTCTCGGAAGCGATGGGCGAGCTCCGCGAGATCGATGTCCCACGGATTCATGTCCTCGGTGAGTTTGTGGAGGACGCCCTCCCAACTCTCCCCAACGAGTTCCTCGACCGGAATCTCGGCTACGCGGATCGCGTCCAAGTTTCTCGGGCTCCTTCCTAATTCAGGTTGAGTGCCAGTACCTCTGAGACGCCGTTCTTGATTGTCACGCCGTAGGCGCGGTCTGCATGACGAACTGTTTCCTCGTTGTGCGAGACAACGATCACCTGGATGCGCTTGGAATACTCCTGCAGCATCTTGGCGAGACGTGTCGCGTTCATCAGGTCGAGCGCTGCGTCGACCTCGTCCAGAACAAACAGCGGAGCCTCCTGGTACTCCTGCAGAGCGAAGATAAACGCGATCGCCAGCAGCGTCTGCTCGCCGCCGGAGAGTGCGTCGATCAGGTGAGGCTCTTTGTCCGGCGGGTGCGCCTTGATCAGCAGTCCCGACGAAATGTCACCCGGAACGTCCAGCTCCAAGGAAGCGCTTCCGCCCTCGAACAGCTCCTGGAAGATCCGGCCGAATCGCTCGCTGACGGCATCCATTACCTCCTGGAATCGCAGTCGCTTCCGCTCCTCGATCTCTCCAATCAGTCGCTCGATCTCCCGTTTCTCCGCCTCCAGTGCGTCGACACGCTCGCGGAAGAGGTTGAAGTCCTCTTCTGCCGAGGCGTAGTCATCGATCGCGCGCATGTTGATCGGCTCGAGCCGTCGCAGCCGCCTGGCGTTCTGTTCCAGTCTTCGCTCGAGGTCCCTCAGGGGGGCATCGACGAGATCCGACGGGTCTTGCTCGTCGGCTCCTCCGGTCGCTTCGAGTTCGGCCTGTGACTCCGCTTCCACCCGCTCGTAGCGGGTGAGTGCGCGACGGAGGTTCTCCAAGCCTTGGTACGTCTCGCGTCGCTTCTCGCGCAACGCGTGGAGCTGGTCGCTTCGAGTCGACGCCTCGCCCTTCACCCGATCTTTGCTCTGCTGAGCGCCTGAGAGTTCCCGCTCCTTCTCCTCAAGGCGAGCGGAGAGGCTCGCGATCTCTTCTTCGAGCTTCTCGATCTCTCTACGGTGCTTCGCGATCTGCTGACGTCGCTGCGTGACGTCGAAGGAAGAATCGTCCTCCTTCTTGGGTTTCCCGCTCTCCTTCTTCGCCGACGGACGCCATCCACCGCTGAGAGCTCCCCCTTTGCTCAGGAGGTCCCCGTCGAGTGTGACGACCCGGACACCGTCAACGCCCTTGACCGACTCGAGGTTCTCCGCAACGACCGTGTCGGAGAGGACGTATTCGAACGCGCGGCGGTACTTGTCATCGAACTCGACGAGGTTGAGCGCGTAATCGATGACGCCTTCGAGCTTGAGTGCTTCAGCCGATGCGAGACTCTTGCGAGCGGTCACCAGTCGGCGGAGCGGCAGGATGCGGGCTCGCCCGAGGCGCTTCTCTTTCAGATGGTTGATACATTCGATGGCCGTCTCGCGCGAGTCGACGACGAGGTCATTCAGGCTACCGCCGGCCGCCGTCTCGAACGCGGTTTCGAACCCGGGTTTCGGCGCACTGAGCGATGAGACCGTTCCGTAGACGCCGCCCCGCTTGCGTTCCAGCAACGCCTGGGTGGCGGGGTTCACTCGACGCCCCCCTGCGGATACCGAGCCGCGCGCTGCCTCCGCGGCCTTCATCCGAGTGAGTTCGTCAATCATCTCCTGCAGATTCTTCATCTGCTGACGCTTGAAATTGATCTCGCCCTGCTTGTGGAGGAGATCCGAGCGGAGTCGCTCGGCCTCCTTGATCAGCGTGATCTGCCCGTCGCCGGAGAGGTCTTCCTGCATGCCCTCGAGCTCCCACTCCTTGTTCTCAACCTCCTGATCGAGGCGCTCGACGTCTTTCTCCAGTTTGGCGATCTGCTCGTCCATCCCCTGGCGTTCACTCTGCGCCTTCTGGAGACGCTCGAGGATCTGTGCTCGTTGCTTGTGTAGCACAGAGCGGCGAAGGCGTTCCTGGTCGTCTGTGAGCGCCTTGTACTCCAGCGCTTCGTCCCGCTCCTTCTGCAGGGCGAGCAGTCGCCTGCGTCTCTCGGCGAGGATGACACGGTGCGTATTCAGCTTCGACTTGACGTCCTTCAGCTCCGCGATCGCCTTCTTCCGCTTCTCGTCGTACGCAGCGATGCCGCTCACCTCATCCAGGATCTCGCGGCGCCGGACCGGACTGCGGCGGATGATCTCGGTAATCCGGCCCTGAGCAATAAGCTGCTGCCCGTCGGGATCGATCTTCGCCGTCTCGAGTAGCTCATCGAGCGTGCCTCGCAGGCACGTCTTGCCCATGAACGTGTACGTCGAGGTCTTTCGCGTGATCCGTCGCCCGATCGTGATTTCGGGCGTAGGCTGTCCGTTGTCGAGGAATCGGTCGAACGCCCCGTCGGCATTGTCGAGCGTGAGAATGACCTCGGCGTTTTCGGCGGGCTGGTACCGGTCTCCGCCGTTGAAGATCAACTGCTCCAGTCGGTCGGCGCGCAGCTGGGAGGAGCGCCGTCCCATGACGAAGCTGACCGCGTCGAACAGGTTGGACTTGCCGGAGCCGTTCTCTCCGACGACGGCCGTAACCCCCTCGAAGAAGGGGATCGACAACCGTTTCCGGAACGACTTGAAGCCGGTCAGCTCAACCTTGTTAATTCTCGTCATTTTGTGCCGCTCTGTGTGTTGGTGGAAGGGGCGGTTGAGAAGTGGCTCGATCGGTCGATGCCGCGTGCTTGAGGGAGCGTAGTCTCAATCCTCGAGAGGAGTCGTTCGATCTTGTATCGGTTGTAGTCGTTGGGCTCGGCGATGCCGTCCTCCCAACGGATAATCGAAGGGGTGGAGACGCCGAGCCGCCTTGCGACGGAACGCTTACTCCACCCGTTCTCTAGACGAAAGCCCCGAAGGCGCTCTCCAAGTTCCCTCATCTCAGTCCCCCCGGACAGATTACCAATATAACTTCTGTTACACCCTTGTGCAAAAGAGAACGAGAGGGGCGGATCGCGCCCCTCTCGTGAAGCTGCTTCCCCTCACCCGCTATGGCTGAGGATCATCAGTTGCCGAGGAACCCCCAGATCAGTGCTCCCACACCCGACAGAAGCGCGATGATCGAGATGAAGAACAGCGTGTCGATCTGGGTCTGCAGGTCGGTGCCGTCTTCCAGTGCGATGAGGCGTGCGTCGAACTCGCTCAGGAGAGCTTGATTCGACTGGAGGATTCCGTCACGCGTCGCGGCCATCTCCTCTGAGATCGCGGCGATGGCGTGGTCGAATCCCTCGAGCTTGGCACGGTTGTTGTCGACACGAATCGCGACGGCGGCCATCGATCTCTCGAGCTCGATCACCTTCTTCTTGAACGTCCCCACGTCCTCCTCTTCCAGTGCACTGACCCGGAGAGAGAGATCTTCCACGTGTCCCTGCACGAAGGTCAAGTCGGCGGTGAACGTCTCCTCCAAGAACAGGAGATCGGCGTAGATGCTGTCGCGAAGCGCATCGATGTCAGCGTAGACGGCGCTACGGAGCGCGTCGATGTCTTCGTAGACTTCTCCCTTGAATTTCTCGAAGGTCTGCCTGAACGCATCGAAGGCCTGCTTGAAGGCGGCGTAGTCCGCGGCAAGGACATCCATTGCTTCGCGGAGCACAGCGATGTCCGCTACAGCGACGTCCAGACGGGCCTTCAGCTCTTGGCAGAAGGCGGAAAGCTCGGACAGGCCAGCCTCCAGTGCGACCACGCGAACCATCAGCTCCTGCTGGGTCCTTCCCAGGGCAGAGACGTCCGTTCGAAGACCGATGATCTTCCCTTCGGCATCCTTGATCTCGACGGAGACGGCCTCGACGATGTCGCGATAGTCGTCCACCTTCTGATTGAAGGCGTCGATATCTCCCATGTTCCCTTTGACCTCACCGATCAGCTCCCCCATGAAGGCTTCGAGACTTCCGAAAGCCGACTCCATTGCACCCAGTTCCTGTTCGAGCAATTCGGAGACCGCCGTTGCGCCTTCCTCCTGTGCGTAGCCCACGAACAGGCAGAAAAGGAGCGACAGGGCGGTCACCGTTGCCACGGAAAGCGCTCTCTTCATCGTCTTCCTCCTTCGTGCTTCGAAGATTCCGCTTGAGGCTAGTGTTTGCGCCCTTCCGCAAGGAGGACCGGTGCCGCGCGAGGGCGGTTCGTTTGTCGGACGCGGTGAAGACATCTGTCACGTTTATCGGGCATAGGAAAGCCCTGATCTCCATTCGGTAGTTCTGGACTGTTGTTTCATCGGATTGCTCGTGGTGCGTTGGTCATGTTATCCTTGAGGATGCGGGAGGAACGGGGAGACCATGCGGCACTGGAGGACCATAGCACCCAATCGGAGAGATGGCAGAGCGGTCTAATGCGGTGGACTTTAAATCCACTACGGTCTAAGCCCGGCGGGAGTTCGAATCTCCCTCTCTCCGCTCCACCATCTCGCGGGACGATCTTCTCTTGCGATGGGGGAAGATGTCTTGACAAACACGTCTGTAGTTCTATACTGGGGGTTGCTTAGACCTTAAGAGGAAGGGGAGCAGGCTCCAAACGCTCCCTTTCTTCTTTTCTACGTGCCCCTAGCTCTTCAACTTCTCCCTCAACGCCTGCCGGATGATCTCCGACTCAGACACGCCTTCCTTGACAGCCGCTTCCTTGAGGGCCATCAACAGGCTCACGGGGCACATGAAGACCTTCTGAGTCAGGATCTCGCCTTGTCGCTTTCTCGGCATCTTGATCACCGAAGCGCATTGTATAACTAACGCACTATCGAGTCAATGCTGCGTTTGCCCTCTCCCCTCTCCTATGGTAGGATCTCCTATGGAAGAAGACGCACTAGCGGCTCGTTGTGCAGCTCGGGGCCGATGAAGGGGGATCAATGAACGACACGATGAGCATCTACTTCTCGAAAGGCCGCAAGCGGTTAAAGAGTCGACTCGACCAGCTCGCCAAGAAGAAGGACCGAAGCGTTAACTACCTAGTCCTCAAGGCCATTGAGAAGTATCTGGAGAAGGAGGAAGCGTGAGCAGGGAAAGTGACCATGATGAGGCTGTAGGGGGCGTCGCGCGGCTG
>Ga0222683_1000524_pt1 | contig 12416 bp, 15 predicted proteins | sample AntAcemetage1073_FD_179841 | JGI IMG/M metagenome (GOLD analysis project Ga0222683, IMG submission 179841) | Saline water microbial communities from Ace Lake, Antarctica - #1073 | ecosystem: Environmental > Aquatic > Non-marine Saline and Alkaline > Saline | place: Antarctica: Ace Lake... | reverse complement strand
AATTCTCCTTGGAATGCTTCAAAATTTGATTGAGTAAAGGAGTTGAGACAAAATGATTATGAAGGAAAACGATGTTATCGTAGAAAAACGAAATAATATCCGGACTCTACAGAATGAGAAAACAGGAAAAAGCGTTATAAGAGTAAATGGCTATACCGGCCCAAGGCATAATAATGGAATTTGAAATCATATTATTTACAATGACGATTGGCTTTGCATCATTGATAATAACATTGGTTCTTTGTTTAACAGGGAAAAAAATTGGTGCTAAAAATAAAATTGAACGACAGATATTTGAGGTTAATTTTTTCCATTTTCAACTAAAATTAGTACCTTTTTTCTATTTAGCAATGATACTTATTATGTTTATAATAGGTATTTTTTCTGATTTTTTAGTTAATAGTGTAGTAGGGCTTATTATCGCTTTAATTCCATTCATAATATATTGGATTTTTGATCATAATAAATTTGGATTGGTAAGGGAATAGTTAATGTCGTTTATTGAAATAAATAACAATTATAATTTTGGTTCTGAATCTTTACATATTTTTACATTAATGATTTTTATTATATGGTTAACTTTTTTGATATATTCCTTAAAAATATATGGAACTAAAAAAACTATTAGATATTTTATTCCAATTTTTATTGCGGGTACACTTGGGGAACTTTGCGCTCAAGCAAGTGGCAGCTTTGATTATCCAGGATATTTTATGTATTTCTCAGCATTGGGTGAGACCTTTCCGGTAATAATTGGTCTCGGATGGAGTGTTAATCTATTCTTATTCTTACATATGGGAAAAGATGTTGTTGCCAGAATCTATCAAAAACAAAATTTTAAGCAGTTATTTTACATTTCAATATGTGCAGGCTTATTTGGAGTATGCTTAGATTTTCTTGAAGATCCACTAGCTCATCACAACGGCTGGTGGGTTTGGAATCAATCTGTTCAAAGAATTACCATATTTGAGGTACCTCTTACTAATTATATCGGATGGTTTGTAATAATTGGCGGGATGACCTTTCTAACACTTTTGATCGACAGATCACATTTTTCAGAAAATAGAAAATTGGTAATTAATCTTTCAGCACCATTTATTGCCTTTGTTCTGTTAGGTCCCTATTTTTTGCTTAGGTAGGATAAAAATTAAGAGACCTTATTTTGTTAAAACTTAGTAGGATCTTCAAATTATATGTGCTTATATCACTAGATAGGAGGTTGCATAGGATTCCCAGTAAAGGCTAGGTTTACTAAAAGGAACCATACGAGGGGCAGTAAAATAAAAAATAAAACCAATATCCACCCGATAAGCGGTGCAATGAGAACTATCGCTAAGAAATATGTGCCAATCTCTCTAACTGCCATCATTTTCATAAGTTTATTGCGCTCAAATAACTTGTGCCACATGATCTTAATCTGTGATCCCATAATCATAATAGAGAGTATGATCAGGCCAGTAAATAACAAAAGTATATTTATTCTACCATTATAGAACGTTTTATAAAGAATAATCGGAATAAAAGCAATAATTAGATTAACTATTTGGATTATTAATACCAATAATCGGAAACGAAAAGGGATTATAAGTTTTGTAGTTTTTCCTTGTCCTTTAACAGTTACACCAAGGTGCATTGGTAATGTTTCAATCCCATACTCGCTATCATTTTTTATATCCTTTAAATGTCCAAGGATGGCAGTGTTCATCCATAAATGAAAAAACCCGAGTATACCAATTATATAAACTAAAGCTGGGACGTCTAATAGATTAGCATAATTGTTTGCATAAACACCTCCAAAAAGTATCATAAAAAAAGCCCATAATGCTAAGAATATGGCAGAGTGAAGCCATTTCTTTGATATGAGCTGGTACATAATCCCAGTTACAGCAGCGATTGTTAACAAAAGAATGCTTAGCACATTAAATTGTGCAAAAGCTATTATTAGTAATAATACTAGAAAAGTAAGGATCATTCCTATCAAAGCAGCCCTTTTGGATATATCCCCACTAACCAAAGGCTTCTCAGAGAGTTCAATATTTGTTTTATCAATATCATAGTCAATATAGTCATTTAGTATCTCGCCAAAAACATGTGATACTACTCCAATCATAAAAAGATTAATTAATATTGGGAGTTTATCCCACGGAACTAAATCTCCTTCAAAGATAGTAAAAGTAGCACAGGCACCAAGAAGTGGCGTTAATGCTGTAACCATTAATGAATGAATTCTTATCAAACGAAAAACTGCCTTAATCCTTTTAATCATATCTGTCATTTATACACCTGTGGACATTTATTTTTGAAATGCTACATAGGATAAATAATTTCTCTATATTTTTTTTCATTTTTTGGATAATTAGATATATCACTTTTTAATTCTTTAGGCTATTGATGAATAAATTGTTAGCATGGATTAGAATAATTCGTCCCCCAATTGTATTCATTAGCTGCTTAGGGGCATTAGCTGGCGTCTTAAACACTGCCGTTTTTCTAGGAGTGGATCTATCAATTTTTCAAATAATTATGGTAATTCTTGGAGCAGGATTTCTTGCAGCTGGTTTAATGGTGCATAATGATGTAACAGATTTAGAATCAGATAAGATCAATCGACCTCATAAACCCCTTCCATCTGGAGTAATTGGCGTAAAGACTGCGTATATCACTGGTTTAATATTAATGATTTTATCAATAATTATTGCACTACTAATTAATATAAAGGATCAAGGAGACCAAGGAGTCGTTAATTGGTATTGCGGGATCTTCACAGCTGCACTTGTAATAATTGGTATTTATTATAATCATTATGGTAAATACCATGGAATCTTTGGCCATATCGCTGTTGCAATTGGTGTTGGAGCAATACCTTATTGGGGTTCAATCGCAGTTTTTCCCACAAAGTATTTTCTTATGTTGCCCTTAGCAATTGCACTTTTTACACAAGAGGTAGGAAGAGAAATAATGGTCTGTACTGGCGACTTAGCGGGCGATATTAAATCAGGATATAAAACAATACCTGTAAGGCTTGGCAGAAACAGAGCAATGTATATTGCGTTGTTATTTTATTTGGCATTTATTCCACTTTATCTATTACCTGCTTTTGATTGGATTGGAATTGGAGTTCCTAAAATTTTTGGATATGTTTATCTAATTGGAGGTACCCTCTTTGCAGTATCTCTTTTACTTACATGGGTTCTGACTTATAGAATTGTCCTACAAAATAATGAGAAAAAGATATGGGCTGCATTTGAGAAATATGAAAGGACAGGGACCCGTTTGATGGTAATTGTATTCCAGATTTTTCTACTCTTAGAAATTTTTTATTAACCAATCATTTCGGAAAAACATGAAATACATGTCGTTGAAGTTAAACTTATTAAAGTATGAGATATATTGATTCTTGTGTTTGATGTTGTTGTTATAGGTGGCAATCTGTCTGGAGCTACAGCAGCAATTAATTCAGCTAAATCTGGAGCTAATGTTGTTTTAGTTGAAAAAAATAAAGAGCCTTATTTTCCACCCCATTGCGGAGAAGCAACTGATAAAGTGACAGCAAGTATATTAAATTTAGATGGTATTGGTTGTCCAAAAAATGAAATAAAACAAATTAAAATAAACGTTTCTTCTGCCAAAGAGTATAATTTTAAGTTAAAGAAAAATTCTGTACTCGTTATAGATAGGAATTTTTTAGAAAAGCACTTACTTAAAAGAGCAAAAAATCATGGAGTAGAACTAAAACTAGGGCGGAGTATGGTAACTTTTAATCCACCAAATGAGATTGTATTAGACAATAAGGAAATAATTAAAGGAAAAGTGATAATTGATGCAACTGGCATAGGTTGCCAAATCGGTAGGCGAATAGGGATAAACACAGAACTCGGGCCAAAGGATATTGGGGTATGTATCCAAAGTAGAGTTCAAAGTGAGTTTAATTCAGAAATTATGAAAATATGGTTTCATAAACCATATGCACCTTTTGGATATGCTTGGCTTTTTCCAAAAAATGAAAAAATTGCAAATATTGGAATAGGAGTACCTGGGGGTCAAAAATTAGATTTAATTAAGTTAAAAAATATGTACATAGATGACGAAATTGGAGAAAAATTTAAAATTACCAATACTTTTAGATCATGTGTTCCTGCATCAAAACCTTTAGAACATTTAACTAAGGATAATATACTATTTGTAGGAGATGCAGCTAGATTGGCAAACCCAGTTATCAAAAATGGAATTGGTAATGCAATTTTTTCTGGAAGTTTATCTGGAAAAATTGCTGGAAAATACATCCAAGGAAAAATTCATTCGTTGAAGTATTATGAAAAACTTATGAATGAAAAAGTTACAAGATTAACAAGAAATTATAATTGGAAAAATAAAATCAAAACAGAAGCAAAATTCGTTAAATCGTATAAAAGAGGTATTTCTTTGTTATGCCTACTTAACAAACTATTTCCTAATGTAAGTGAAAATCAACTAATAAGAATAGTACAAAAAGATAAAAGAATTTTAGATTCTTTGAAATAGAAATAGTCGCTGAGGGCAAAAATGACCAACAAAAAGGTTTGTATCATAGGTGCTGGGATAGGTGGGTTAACGGCAGGTGTGTTGCTTACAAAAAAAGGATATGATGTAACAATTTTTGAAAGAGAATCAATTCTAGGCGGGCGAGCTCAATCACTAGATATGTCGCGACTTAATTTTGAAGAATATAAAAAAATTCTATCAAGATTTGAAATGAATATATCCTTTTCAGAGCCTTCACTAAGAACTCTTTTTGATAAAAAAATGCTCGATGGATATTTCCTTGATTTAGGTTATCATGTAATTGGTGGAGGAATTGTTGATAAGTTAAAAGAAGTTCTTTCCCCTTCTGATGAAGAACTTGATATTCTTGAGTCAAGACTGTACGAACAGAAAAATGATCATTATGGTTATTTTGTAACAAATTTTGAAAAATTGAAGATGTTACCAAATGTTCTAAGGCTTTTTTTTGCAAGTGAGAAAACAATGAAGGGGCTTGATATAACTCCTATGGCTAAAGCAATAAAAATTTACGGTAAAGGAAAAATGAAGATAGTTTTGGAAGTAAATTCACGTTTGATAACAACCGTGAATAATCTAAATTTGATTTCAACTGGGGATGTTTTTAGAACTCAAAAGGATATGGGCATGAAAGGGATTAGATATCCAAAAAATGGTCTAATATGCATTTCAAAGAAATTAGCGGATTATATTAGAAATAATAAAGGCGTAATAAATTTAAATTCATCTGTTTCAAAAATCATAATAAAAGAAGGTAAAGCAAAAGGAGTTATTGTTGACGGAAAAAAATATTTTTTCGATGTTGTTATCTCTAGTATTGTAGTTCAAGATATATTTAATTTTGTAGATAAATCATATTTCCCAAAAAAATATGTTGAAAACATCAAGTCGCTTAGAGGAACGGGTAGTTTATGTGCTTATTATTCTTTGAAAAAAATTGATACCGGGTTACTAGGAAAAACATTTCAGTTTATTGAGAGAGATGCAGGTGTTGACGGAGAAGATGCCATGGGAATGATTGATTTTATGTCCGCTTCACCAGACTCGCGCATTTCTCCTCATAATGAATACCTTGTTCAATCTTACATTATTTGTACGCCAGATGAGGCAAGAGATGAAAAAACCTTGATGAAACTTAGAAACATTTTAGATAAAAATCTTGAAAAAATCATTCCTGATTACAAATCAAGTCTTAATTGGTGTTTTTATCCTGCTATTTGGCATCTTGATGGTGTTGCTAAAACAATAAACAATGAAAAACCAGAGATTCAAACCCCTGTTGAAAAATTTTATTTAGTAGGTGATTGTGTAAATGCCCCTGGGATTGGTATTAATTGTGCTATTAACTCAGCGAAAATTCTGGCTCAAATGATATAAAAAATTCGTTATAACGAACATTGGCCTAAATCCAAGTGAGAAACCCCCAAACTTTAGTTTGCGGGGTGAAGTAAGCTATGTAATTCAATCAGCCAGAAGATTGAAATTCTTGGCATATTGGCAATTAAAAGATTTTGGATAGATTTTTAATTAGCATGTTAGCATGGGTTTAGTGTTTTGTCGGGATCGTGCCACGAAGCGTTATTGTAAGAAAGATGCTATCCGTAGTGAAGTATTTTAAACGGTTGTTGACAGTAACGTACTGGGAATACCTTGGAGTACAACATAGTTGATTATACCTCATTACAGATGATGGTGTAAGAAAGTTAAGAAAGTATTTAAATAACAGCCATATAAATAAATATAATATATGATGGTAATAAAAAAAACAATTGCAGTAATGGTTGTTTTTCTGCTTTTAAGCAGCCCTGCAATGGGAATATATATACATAGGAATCCCTCTTCTCTGAAAAAGACATACTTTGAAAAGCGAAATGACATTTTGCTTCCTCAATCAAGGGTTGTACAACTAATAGACCACAAAGCGCAAGGAGAAAATAAATTTGATGATTTCGCTTTTTCCCCAGTAGACATTGAACTGCAAGATGATGCATTCCATGGAGCTGATACTCCACATTTTATCGAATGGTGGTATTTTGATGCAGTATTTAATAACGATTATAGTATTCAAGCAAGTTTGCACGTATTCAGTGTGATTAACCAAGGTTTCGCATATTTGACTATTAATCTTTATAAAGACAATAACCTAACGTTAAACGAAAAGAAATTGTACCCTTTACCAGATCTATATTTATCTAAGGATGCACCTCTAATACTGATAAATGGGAAGCAATTCATGATAGGGCATATTGACACAATTACAGGGGATTGGATTTACGATATCTCTTTTGAGAATGGCGATACATTGTTAGACTTACATTTTATCGGGTGCACAGAAGGTTGGAAAGGTGCCACTCCAGCAGGGTGGTGGGGTGTTATATTGCCAAGAGCAGAAGTAAATGGCAAGATCACTGTTGAAAATAGGGAAATTGAACTTGAAGGTGTTGGGTATCATGATCATAACTGGGATGTAACACTATCAGCAGCTTTAAATTTTGGATGGGTTTGGGGGAAGGTTAATTCCAATAACTATACTGTGACATGGTCAAATATACTGGCAACATGGTTTTTGGATAACCCTTTGATTGTTATAAATGAGAAAAATAATGGCTACGTTAATGTTGAACCAGAAAACATAAGTATTACTGTTGAAGACATCCGTTTCAAGGATGGAATGCTTATACCGTATGCATTTGCTATCGATGCACATAATGAAAATGTTTCTCTGGATGTTGATATTAAAGTTTTAGAAACACATTATGTCAGCATAATGGGTATGATAAATTATTGGAGATACCATGTCAATTGCACAGGTTTAATAACTGTTGGTTCAAAAACCGAGGTTATTGACGAAAAAAATATTGCGGAATTTGTTAGATTTAGATTCTATTAGATCTAGATAGCTTTTAGGATTCATATGCAACCTGCCTTTCTTGAATGTCTAAGAAATTGTAGACAGGGAGTATAGATGATTACCAAAAATAAATCAAATCTTAATTGGTGTTTTTATCCTGCTATTTGGCATCTTGATGGCGTTGCATAGGCTGTCGATAATGAAAAACCTGATGTTACGACTCCCATTGAAAACCTGTTTGTTATTGACAATTGTGTGAAAAAGCAAAGGGTATCGGCTTTAATTGTGTATTGAATTCTGCACGTCTTTTGGTAGAGTTTTTATCCTGGTGTTCGTAGCCAATACAGTTTTCAATGCTATGGAAAAAACATTTAATAGATATAGTGATACTCCTAGACAATGAGCAAATTAGATTCAAACAAGCATAGTGAACCATTTGGTAAACTTACGATGAAGCAACCTTATGGGAAAAAAAGATTCTTTCCAGATCATGTCCGCGGATATATCGATCTGTTACGCCCCTTTACATTGCTTGCACCTATTATTGTATCTATGTCAATTATTGTTGCCAGTTTGGTTTACAACGCTCGATTTTTCGGCCTTGAAATCCCTCTAAATTGGTGGGTAACGGTAGGTAACGCAAGTCTCACTGTTGCTTTGGTTAATGCTGCATCAAATGCATTGAATCAGGCTACTGATTTTGAGGCAGATATGATCTCAAAGCCTTACCGTCCAATACCTAGAAAAATTATAAAACCAGAAGAGGCCCAAAGTCTTGCTTATGTTTTTTACCTCTTTGCATTACTGCGAGCAGTAACAATAAATGCATGGTTCGGTGTTTTTATATTTCTTATCATGATGTTTACAGTTACCTACTCGCTTCCACCTAGAACAAAGCGGTTCTTGTTCTTAAATCAAGTGTGGATTGCTATACCTCGTGGTCTATTGGGAATACTAGCAGGATGGAGCGTCTTTGGAGACCCATTTCAGAAATTGCCTTTGATAATGGGAACCGTTGCCACTGTGTTTCTGATAGGGGGCATGTCAACAAAAGATATTTCGGATAGCAAGGCAGATAAGCTTACTGGTGTGCACACTTTGATCAATACATTTGGTGTCAAAAAAGCTGCCCTTATTTCGTTTCCCTTCATGTTATGTCCGTTTATTTTGATTCCATTTATGATAAATATTGGTTTTATAGGATCATATTTCTGGCCGTTAACATTGTTCATGTTTGCTTCTTGTTTTATTTTTTACCTTATGGTGAAAGGAGATACTGAGAGTAAAACGCTTGAAAATATTCATGCATGGTCTATTATGTATGTTGAATACATCTTCTTTGCACTTGGATTTGCCTTTCTGACTATCTTTGGTAGTTCATTAGATTCTCTTGGGGCTTTTTAGTAGAACAATAATGCGGATTTGCTGGGATTAAAATTTTTCTTATTTCTCATTGAGTATATCAGTCGACAAAACCATTATTACATATAATGTTCAACTCAATAGCCCTCTAATTATGAGATCAGTTGCCTCGTCCTCTGTCAACCCTCGAGCCATCAAAGTCTGCAGTTGTTTCGAATCAACACTGCCAAGGGATGCTTCATGGGTAATATGTGCCTTAGGATTGTTTACCTCAACAATAGGAACAGCAGTTACAACACCATGGTCCTGAATGATTTCGGTACAGTCAACATGCCCACGCGCATATGAGCCTGAGGCAGTTAATTTGTTGTACACTTCTGCTTTTGCATTTCCCCTCACTGCCACCCTTGAACTTAATATCGCACGGGCATAGTCTCCAAAAAGATTGCCTGATTCTTTAATCTTAATGATATCATCACTTTTCCCATTTATACGTGATATCACTTCAAGAACACTACTCTTTCCACAGTTTGTTTCATAGTCAATATCAATAAGTCCTACTCGGCCTTTTAAAAGTTCAAATTCAGTCTTAAAATGTGCTTTTTCTTTGAGTTCTATCTTTGCTTTAGGATATACCTTGACGCCACCAGACTCACCATGCACATGCCTTTCAAAATATGAGTAATGAGCGTTTTTCCCAACGACAGTTTTGGCATCCATTATGTGCGTTATATCAACTGCATTTGGAAATGTGCAATGACTAAAAATATTTAGATTGGAACCTTCTCCAATATTTGTATTGGTAATAATGCGTTGAACGCCTTCTTTTGGCATCATGCCAAAGCACATTTGAACAGGTTTTTCTATGGTGGTATTTTTTCTAACACGGATATTTATCTTAATTCCATCATCTAGTTCTTCTGTATCGATCTCAAGTCCTGGTACCATATGTAAACCAACAACCCTATGATGATGGATAAACAAGTGAGCGATATTGGGGTTATTTACAATACCATGATCTACCCCACTTGACCTTGTAAGTTTGTTTATTAATTGCTGATCATCAGTCATGTTCTACACCTCTTTTATCAGGTATATTTTTATGAGGGCATGGAAGGCAGTTATTTTCGAAATATGAGATTATCTTTTCTGATTTGCCTTTTTCAATCAGTTCGCCATTGCACATTAAAAAAGCATGTTCTGCCTGCTTTAGAACAGTCAAACTATGGGTAATAAATAGTATCGTTGCTCCATTATTTTTCAGAAACTTGATAACCTCAAATATTTTCTCTAGAGCTGCTACATCAATACCTGAATCAGGTTCATCTAGCATGATGAGATCAGGGTTCATTGTGATAATTGAGGCAAGTTCAACTTTTTTTCTTTCACCCCCCGAAAGTGTTTTATCAACTGCTCTGGTTAAATAATTCTCAGGTTCTAAGCCAACTTGTATCAATGCTTTCTCAGCAATTTTCTCATCCTTCTTTTTAGAGGAGGCTAACACAAAATCTTTGACAAGAAGTCCTTCATAACGAGCAGGTTCCTGCCATCCAAATGTTATACCTTTTCTTGCCCGTTCATCTGTGCTTAAATCATTAATCTCTGATCCCTTGAATGCAATCTTTCCCTTGATGGCTCTATAGCCCTCCAAGCCCATAATGGTAGATGCAAGTGTTGATTTACCTGCACCATTTGGACCTACGATTGCATGGACATGCCCTTCCCAGATATCCATATTTATATTCCGAAGGATCTGTTTTCCATTCAGAGTCAGACTGAGATTCTTTATTTCCAATATTACCAAAAAAAATTACCTCCGATTTTTACTCCATAGTTTTTAATACATTTAGGATCTCATCTATGTCAGGCATCTCAGTAATCTTATAGATGCTTACAAACTCAATTTTTTGATCATTATTTATGATTATATTTGCTCGTTCGGAAAAGCCTTCATTCTCTCTAAAAAGACCATATAGTTTTGCCACTTCTCCGTGAGGCCAGAAATCAGAAAGAAGTCTAACATTCATAATGTCAAGAGATTCCGCCCATGCTTTCTTTGATGGAACAGGATCAACATTTATTCCAACTGCAACTGTGTTTAACTCTTCAAACATTTTCCAGTTTTTCTCCAATGATCTCATCTGATCTGCGCATACTGGAGTCCATGCCAGCGGATGAAATGAAAGCAGAATTCTTTTTCCTTTAAAATCAGATAACCTAAACTCTTTACCATTCTGATCTTTTAAAATAAAATCAGGTGCATCTTCTCCAGCTTTAAAAAATTTATTTTGTTTCATTATATCTTTCTCCCAGTTTTTTTATTATTAACAAATTTTTCATTAATTTTCAATCCTAGCCTGCACGAAAATCATCACAGGCATCCTCGTCTTCCATGGGTCTTGCATGTTCTGCATGTGCTGGCTGAGTACATATATCAAGTGGCAATTTTTTCATAGACTTTCCACAACAATCTGGTACCTTACCATCTGATACTTTAATTTTTTTCCCACAGTTTTCACATTCGTATGTTTCTTCTTCCATTAATTTCACCTCTTTTAGATAATTTATCCATATTTATTCATATAAACAAATTTTTTTAGGGGCATCCTTTCTGGTCTTCTCTGTTCAGCCTCAATTTGACTATCTGAAAGAATCGGACTAATGTTTTCTGAGTGTTTACCAACAATTATCAAGGCAATAACATTCATAGTATCTGGAATGCCCAGAATTTCTCTTATCTTCCTTGGGCTGTATCCTGCTATCGGGTGAGCTACTAAACCTAACTCTGTAGCTCTTAAAATAATAAATGCGGTTGCCATACCTGTGTCAAATAGATAATATTCTCTATCATGAATGACACAATCATCCTGCTCTTTGCTGAAAATAACTATAATCATAGATGCGGTTTTTGCCCATTCATTACCAGAAGATAAAGCTGGATGCATCTCTTTTAATTTCTTTGGATCATAGACAAAAACGTATCTCCATGGTTGATTATTAAAACACGAGGCAGACAACTTTGCGCACTCGGCAAGATCTCTGACCAACTCCTTAGTTATCTCCACAGGCTTTAATGAACGATAAGCTCTTCTCTTACTAATCGCTTCCTTTACATTCATAATTCATCATCTTTCACTAAGCATATCCTGTGATACCTGGGTCAATCCAAGTAGTGTTTTTATGCATTCAGGGATCTGTTGAAGCGCATCCTCAATATGCTTTTTTAATAAAGTTGGATAGATCACGCCAACAAGTTCTTGAACAGGATGCCCATCACAAAAAAACTTGAATGTAGGTGTACCCATAATTCCATATTTTCCAACAACAGAAGGATTTTCCAATACGTTAATTTTGGCAAACACAACTTTATCTTTAAATTTCTTTGAATACGGCTCAAAATATGAATCCATCTGCTGACAGTGAGGACACGACGGGCCATAAAACATTACTATAACCGGCTTATCCTTTTTTCCAATAGTTTCTCTACAAGTTATATCTTTCAGTTCAACAAGATAATCCAAACTCATGTTAATCCCCAGTTTGTGTATAAGAATCAATTAGGTCGGATTTATGTTTTACCATTATAATGAATTCCTATTATTTTTTTCAATTTTAGCAGTATTTCTTTGGTTCAATATCTCAATTATTTTGGTAATGTCTGTTA
>Ga0222683_1000521_pt1 | contig 12443 bp, 10 predicted proteins | sample AntAcemetage1073_FD_179841 | JGI IMG/M metagenome (GOLD analysis project Ga0222683, IMG submission 179841) | Saline water microbial communities from Ace Lake, Antarctica - #1073 | ecosystem: Environmental > Aquatic > Non-marine Saline and Alkaline > Saline | place: Antarctica: Ace Lake... | reverse complement strand
TATCGCATGGGCGAAACGTGCAGGTGGGGGACGTCTGAGGATGCAGGCCAGGGAATCGTAACGCTTTTGGACGGCTCCACAATAGTAACTGGATATTTCAGTGGTATTGCAGATTTTGGCCCATACACTCTAACCAGCCAAAGCCAAAGATATAGTGATGTTTTTGTTGCAAAGTTATCTGATGATGGTGGAAATTTTCCTCCAAATAAACCAAGTATGCCCACTGGAGCTAACTCAGGAAAAGCTGGAACATCCTCTACGTATTCAACATCAACAGATGACCCAGATGGAGACCAAGTGTGGTATAAGTGGAATTGGGGAGACGAAGTCAGCAATTGGGACGGGCCATATAACTCTGGCAATCCAGTCACTACATCTCATACATGGTCAAACCAAGGAACATATGCAGTTAAAGTAAAAGCCAAAGATACCAGTGATGTAGAAAGTGTCTGGTCGGACCCACTCAGTGTCAGTATGCCTAAAAACAAAGCAATCAATACATCATTCCTAAGATTCCTAGAAAACCATCCACATCTCTTCCCGCTGCTACGGCAACTTCTGGAATTAAAATAGATTAACATCATTAGTAAACATGGGAGGGGAGAATTAGGTATGCCCCCTAAATTGCCATCTTCCTCCTTCTACTTTTTATTTTAATTATCAGAATTCCTCAGACTTAATCTGATTATATCAAATAGATAATAAGGGATAATATTAGCTAAATTAGTGGAGCTTATCTGAAGGCTTTGGAATAAAGCAAGTAATAATGCTAAAAATTTTTATTCAATTTAATAGATGTTGGTTATAAAATTGGTATAGATTTGGGAAAATCTTTAAAAGATATGTGAGAGGCTTGTTTAATGGTTTTTTAGATACTGGCTCCTCATCAATTGCAAATGTTTCAGTAGTCTCATCAATAGCATCCATATCATCTTTTACTTGAACTTTAACTGTATAAGTTGTAAATGATTCATACTCATAATCTTGTCCACTCCTGTTATAGGGTATCCAATCAGTATCCCATGTTCCATCATTTTCAAAATCCCATCTGAAATCTGGTGGTTTTCCATCTGGGTTTCTACTACCAAATGTACTAAAATGGACTATTTTGTTGTTATCTGGATCAGTGTAAAGACGGACGTATATATTTGCGTTAGGCGGTATATTGCTATGAGTTTCACATTCATCATCTCCAAGTATGTGGCTTACATATACTCTTCCACCATATGTCCAATTGTCTTTACATAAATCTATACGTTGATTGTTTTGATTATAATATGCAGCCCATATTAATTCAGAGCAATACCAGCGATTTGAATAATCATCATCTGGATCATAAGGGTCATAATTAGCACTCTGCAGCCACTGTTTATATTGATAAGGTCTACCTAATCTGTCCTTTGCCCATTCTACAGCAGCTAATCTGTCGCTTTCAGAAGCAGTTGTTACATGTGCAAATACTATATTAGTAAAATATGTTTCAATTTCTGATAATGACCAGATACAGACGCCACTAGATAGTGGTACTAATGGCATTGAGGGTATTGCGTGAATAAATCTATCATTTCCAATGTACATTGCACTGTGGTCATTGGAATAACCAGGAGCCAACTCCCGCATATAGGTTAGAACCTCTGTATTTATATCACAAAAGAGGAGATCCCCCACATTCAAAGATTCCGAATCAAAGTAATCTCCATTAATATGTAACTTTTTTTCGGTAGAGGTTTTTATTTCTACTGCAGATAAAGTTGTCAAACTTGTCAGCAAAAATATGCTTATGATTCCCATTACAACTATTTTCTTATACATATTGGACTATTACTCTCTCATTTTTTAATAGGAGAATAAGTAAGATAATTTGTTCTATTTAAAACCTTTCAATAAGAAAAAGAAAGAAAAAAGAGGATTTTTAGAATAATCGTTTAATTTTTCGACGAATTTTTCGGCGATATTTTTTGCAAAAAAGCAAAGGTAACTACTTTGTTATATGGTGGATTGCATCATAATCAGCAAGTAATATTGTTACAATCTTTTTTTGAAATATCTCCATATATCGAAATAATACCGTTCGAAACCGCAATATATATAAATGAGTGCTAAATACAGGTTGCAATGCCAAACATATTCAACATTGAAACTAAAGGCGGAAAGCAACATGGTATTCTATCAATATATATACTCCATTCAGTAAAGAAAGAACCGAAAACAGGATATGAGTTGATAGCTGAAATAAAAGAAAAAACAGAGGGAATATGGACACCTAGTAAAGGAACAATATATCCATTATTAAAACATCTAAAAGAAGAAAATCTTATTTCAATAAAACAAATAGGAGAACGATCAAAACAAATTTTTATGATCACGGATGAAGGTAAAAAGATATTATCAAATGCAAAGAAACATGGAAGACAGATGGAAGAAAATTTCTTAAAATTCAGAAAATTAATCTCTGAGATTGGTGAATTTAAAAATGAAAATATAGTTGAGCTTTTGTATAATATTAAAATGCTTTCTATTTCAAAATCAAAAATAAAAGAGGATGAAGTACGAAATATTTTAGATAATTGTGTAAATGATCTTAAGAAAATTTAAAAGGAGAAAAAAATATGAAAAATAAGAATTTGATAGGGTTAATTACAGTCTCTGTTTTAATGACAATAACTGTTCTTAATCCAACAATAGCCGCTGAACCATCAATAATGGTTACAAATTATGAAATTTTTCCCCCTGAATTTATGCCAGGTGATAGAGGAATATTAACTCTTACGATTCAAAATACTGAAACTCAAGCTACAACAACTGAAAAATATGGTGATACAACTGATAGTATTACAATAGTTGAAAACAATGGAGTAGTTATTAACAAAATTTGGGTTAATTCTGATTATGATGACAATGGAAAAAAAATTAAATCAACTGCAGGTACTACTGGTTATAAAGATTTTGGAAATATTGCCCCAGGTGCAAGTTTTCAATTATCATTTGAATTAATAGCTGAGGAAAACATATCCGAAGGTTACTATTTTCCAGATGTAAAAATAGATTTAGAGAAAGGTAGCTATGAGGATATTACCTTCCCAATAGAAGTAAGAGTAAGTAATGAAACAGTGGATTTAATATCAACAAATGTACCTTCAAAAATATCCGTTGGGGGTGCGACAGATATTTCACTTAGTGTTGTAAATAAAAGAAACAACAATATTGATAGTATAACCATTTCTTCAGATGAAAACAATGATTTAGATTTTAATCCAAAGAGTATTTTTATTGGATCCTTGGAATCTGGAAAATCCGAGGATATACTTTTTTCAATAAATCCAAGCGAAATGGGAAAAAAGATCTTATCATTAAATCTTAGCTATAAGAATGGGGATAACCAGCATTATCTAAAATATGATATACCAATCGAAATAATAGAAGTTTTAGATGTTGCACCAATTTTTACTGATTTACCTTCAACAATTAAAAAAGATAAATCCGCAAGAATAGGTCTTGAGATTTATAATGCAAAAACTGAATCAATAACAGGAGTAATTATCACACCAATTATTGAAACAACAGTTATTCCATCGCAATATTTTATTGGTACAATGGATCCAGATGATGTATTCTCTGCTAGCTTTGATATTTATTCAGATATGCTTGATTATGGGAACCATACGATTAAATTTAAGGTTTCATTTAAACAAGGATCTGAATACTATGAAACACCATCTATCAGTCATTCATTCAAAGTTATCTCTGGTGAAGGAACTAATTATCAATCCTCGTCAAATGATAACTCTGAATCCTCAGGGGCATTTGGAGGCGATATTTTCAGTATGTGTATTATCATTATACCCATAATCGTTGTAATAATCATTGTCTATGTCATTTGGAGATGGAAAAAAGGCAGGAAAAAGAATGAGTAAGGAAGTAATAGTGACCAAAGATCTTGGTAAAACATATGGTAAAGGAGACTTGCAGGTACATGCATTACGAAAAACAAATATTTCTATCAAGCAAGGAGATTACATAGCGATTAAAGGTCCATCTGGTTCAGGTAAATCAACATTGATGAATTTAATTGGATGTCTAGATAAACCAACAACTGGTAAATTGTATATTGATAATACTGATGTTTATACTTTAAGTGAAAATAATTTAGCAAAGATAAGGAGAGAAAAAATTGGTTTTATCTTTCAAAAATATAATCTGATACCTACACTTACGGCATTGGAAAATGTAAGTCTATCAATGGGTTTTGCAGGTGTAGATAGTAAGACTCGTATTAGAAAAGCAAAGAAATTACTTGATATGGTTGAATTATCTCATAGAATTAGTCATAAACCTTCAGAACTCAGTGGTGGTGAACAACAACGTGTTGCAATTTCCCGAGCTCTTGGTAACGATCCTACCATAGTTCTTGGTGATGAACCAACTGGTAATGTTGATACTAAATCAGGAAATAAAATAATGGATATCCTTGAAAATATCAATAATCAAGGTGAAACTGTTATTGTTGTTACTCATGATCCTAATATAGCAAAAAGAGCTAGAAGAATTTTAAGCATTGAAGATGGGGTAGTAAGAGAGGAAAATGTTTAGAGATAATTTTAATCTTGCGTATAAAAACATAAAAGAGCGAATGTCTCGTTCTATTCTAACTTTACTTGGTATTGCTATTGGTATAATGGCTATTATATCGTTGATGGGTATTGGTGAAGGTATGAATGTTGCAGTAGAGGGGGAGCTTTCATCGTTATCTGATACTATTATTGTTAGCGTTGGTGAGGGATTCTCGATTTTTTCCCCTGGACAATTAGAAGATACTGGAGAATATCTGACTGAACGTGATATAACTGATCTTGAGCGTGTACCTGGAGTAAAAGAGGTGAACACTCAGTTAACAGGTATGGCTAGTCTTAGCTTTAATGGAGATGGCAATAGTGTCTTTGTAACAGTGACTGGTATGAATATTGAATCGATGAATCTTCAGTATGGATTAGCTGATCTTTCAGAAGGAAACTTATTGCAGATAGGTGATCAAAGCAAGATTCTTATCGGTTATAATGTCGCTCATGATTATTTTGATAATGAGATTTCTGTTGGTAATAGAGTTAAAATTAATGGTAAGAAATTTTTTGTGAATGGCATATTTACTCAGCAGGGATTTGGCGGAGTATCAACAAATGATGATTTAGTACTGTTAACATCTAGGGATTTCCAAAAAGCAACTGGTGAAAGCAATATTTTTGTTGCAACTGTTTCAGTTTATGATGTAAATGAGGTTGAATCTGTTGCCTTAGAAATTGAACGAGCTATAAATGAGAATCATGGTGATGAGGATTTTGCAAGTGCAACGTCCATGTCTTCGATTTTAGATAGTATTCAAAGCATTATGGGTATTTTACAGACTGTTTTAATTGCGATTGCATCTATTGCTCTTGTTGTTGCATCAATTGGTATTATGAATACTATGCTTACTTCTGTTATGGAACGCACAAGAGAGATTGGGATAATGAAGGCTATTGGTGCAACGAATAAAGATATTATGAGCATTTTTATTATCGAGGGTTTGTTGTTAAGTCTTGTTGGAGGATTATCTGGAATTATTCTTGGAATTTTAGGTTCTCAAGCTGTTGCTGGATTGTTATCGAATATGGGTCCCGGTAGTGGAGGTATTCCTTTGGAACCTGTAGTAACATTTATGGCAATTGCTCTTAGTTTGAGTGTATCAATGATTGTTGGTATTCTTTCAAGTCTTTATCCTGCATGGAAAGCTGCAAGAATGAGTCCAATAGAAGCAGTTAGATATGAATAAACCATAATAATATCAAATCATGCTAATCATTAACATTATATTATACTAACCCTTACCTTAATTATGGTAAAACAAAAATTAACACTCAGCATAGATAAAGAAATAATAACTCAGGCCAAGAATCAAAACATCAACCTAAGCAGCTTTTTGGAAATCCGGCTTATTGATCACCTTTCGGATAAGGAGAAATGCTCCCGTCGGGATTCGAACCCGAGTAGCCAGCTCGAAAGGCTGGAATGATTGACCGGACTACACCACGGGAGCATTTTTGAGCAGCCCTGTCCAGATTTGAACTGGAGTCACTGGCTCCAAAGGCCAGTATGTTAACCACTACACTACAGGGCCATTGTATTTGTTTTATGTAATGAACTGGATGTGTATTTCCATATATAACCCTTCAACTGTCAAGGATTTATGTCATTCCTTACACTATCTGGTAAATCAAATATACGCATTCATATATCTTCTTTCATATGGAATGTAAACTTCGTGGGATCAATGGTGGCTATATGATTACGCTACCGAAACAAATATGTGATTTATATAACTTTCACTCTGGACTCTACACTCTGGAAACTGCATGGACATCGAGCCAATAGGCAATTGTGAACTCAGGTTGAAGAAGATTTAGTAGAATCATTCTTTACATTTTTAGAATCAAATAGTTGGAATCCTGAGGAAAACTCAAAAAAATTACTCGGATCCCCAGCCATACTTGAAAACCCATGCCATAAAATCTTCGCCACTCTCTACCATAACTGAACCTGCATGAATCTCGTTTTTCCCGTCATTATCGCAATCTCCAATGTTTAAAACTGCTAAATCTCCAAAAGTAGGAAGTACAGTCTCTTCTACATATGTTGAACCGTCCCATTGTAATATGTGTACCAAATCAGTTCCCGCACATACTTCTGCTATTCCATCATCATCAACGTCTCCAACATCAAGACTTTCTATTAGCGCTCCTTCACCTGGCCATTCCTTTTCAAATTTTATTTCATAACCACTGCCATTCCACTCAAAAATTGTTATTCTCGGCGAATAATATCCTACATGAATCTCATCTTTTCCATCCATGTCACTATCCTTGCAAACACAAGCAAAAGGATGATTTATCCAGCCTGATGCTGGGTTATCAACGATTATTGTTGGTTTAAATTCTCTGTTTTCTTTATCCCAGTTAAGTACAACAACTTTATTACCAGATCCAAGGACAATTTCATTCTCCCCATCGCAATCAGTATCTCCCATACCTGCCATGAATACTTCACCATTAATGTCCGGATCATCCCATTCCGCAACTTTTACAAGTCTCCAACCATTCCATTTGAAAACAACAATTTCAGGTATTGATCTTGTCCAATCACGACAGCTAAGAATAAGTTCGTTTTGTCCATCATTGTCGCAATCTCCTATATAGCAATCTGGACTACCCCCACCGTTCCACTCAATCCATGGATTCCATCCAATAATTCTATACTTTTCCCCAATCCATTTATGAACTGTAGCATACCAAGAAACAGCAATCTCATTTTCACCATCACCAGTCAGATCGCCAATAGCAAAACCATCAGCATCCAATCGTCTCAAAGGATAAAAAGGACTGTGCAAGGTATGGGTCTGTTCATATGTTTGCTTTTCTTCATTCCATTCCATAACTCTCAATGCAGCATCTCGTCCACCTATTAACAATTCATTATCGCCATCATTATCACAATCACCAATAGGTTGAGGGCCTTCATATCTTGCACCATAGGAAGGACTGGAACCATAACTCTTCTCCCACTGAATACCATAGCCGTTACCATAACCAGCTAACTCAGAATTCTCATTCTTTTCAGTAATGGCAATGGTATTTTCATATGCGCTGGCCATCCCAAAACCAACTATAGTTAGACACAGTGCAAAGAACATTACAGTTATTTTTTTGTTCATATTTTATCACTCTCTATCGTGACCCTAGTATCTGTCTATTACCAATCTTCTTGGAAAAATGTGAGATCCATTCTTTCCCAATCATCATAATCTCCAAAAGGTCTGGATCCATCAGAGTAATCAACTGTAGTGTACATGTACCCATAATTCATACAGCTTTTATATGGGTGAGCGAGCCACCAGCCAATTTGCCAAGGGTAATAACTTGCTTTGTTATGCCCAGGTATTGGCCTAAAATCTAATGTGTGACCACATTCATGCATATAGGCACTTGCGTATATAATGTCACGTTGTAAATGTAAAAAAGGGAATTGTCCTTGTTTCCACTCCATGCCATGTGCCGAAATCTGAAATCGATTCGGCCCAAACATGTTGCCATTAACTATAGAGCTTTGATATATCACAACTCCATAGTGAAACACTCCCCTTCGCCAGCTATCAGATTCATCCTGTATGAAATACTCATCGTAAATCTGATCAAGTTCATCATGTCCTCCCCAGGAACATTCTGTGAGAGAATCAAATGGTATAAAATCTGATCCAGATTGCTCTTCCCAAGAACCATCATCAAGATGGTAAACAACATTTTGTCTATCGTATGCAGTGTAAAGAAGTTCTTTTGATCCTTCTGGAAGCAAGCATTCTTCACCCTCTGGGCTTTGCTCCATTTGGTCTAATTCAATGAATAAATCTATTCTATAAGGATCTGAAAACCATTCTGATGTAATATATTCTTCATAATTATCAATGCCATCTTCATCAGGATCAATATTTCTATGATCATCTGCCTCTAATGGATTATATTCCCATTTCCATTCCCACTTTAGTGGAATATCATCTCCATCAATGTCATCATTTGTATTATCTACCTCGGGATCTGTCCCGTAATCGTTTACCTCTGTCCAGTATGGAACTCCGTCACCATCATAATCACTTTGATATATATCAAACCAGAGTTCACAATCTAGGTCCCTTCTGTAGATACTTCCATCATCGCAACCATTTAACCGCCCGTACCCACTGGGATCTTCGAGTTGGTCATCTCCTGTCCAGTGTCCAGTTTTGATACTGTAGGATAGTTCCACATCATTATTTTCATCTCCAATATCGCAGAGGACATCTCCATTATCATTTGAGTCCCATAACTGAATTTTTACTGTTACAAATTCTTCGTCATCAGGGACATTCAATGTTGCTGAAAATTGCGGTTCATAGATATACTTTGTATCATGCCAAGTATCACTTGTAAACTCTTGATCGTTAATTATTATTTTAACATAAAAATCAGGATCGCTAAGTTGGTCAATATATTCTTTGACATGCACTTGTGGGTCATCTTTGTCAAATGCCCGTATCTTTTGTATTTCTACTGTTACTTCAATATCTGTCAAAGGATCAAAATCTGAAAGATAACTTTGTTTTACTTCAATTCCTGTTGCACTAGAAACAATAAAAAAACTTACAAGAATTGCGTATATAACATATTTAGTGTTCGTTTTCATGTTTTGCCACAATATCTTAATTATATTCCAACATAAATAATTTTTGATATACATTTAGTACTATGTTTAATTTTGTCAAATTGTTCGGCATCACTTACTCATACTCTGAAAACATCCATCAAAATAGTGGTAGGTAAACGTGTATATCAGGTGTTTTAAGACATTATCGCCCTTTTTTACTCCTGAAAATAATCCCTTTTCACAAAATATTGAACAGGCAGATTACATTGTAAGTACTGTTGCAAATATGGCTTTGATCATATGTATAATCACTGACTTGCCTTTTTAATGTCAGTCGTACCCTCGCCTAAAAACTACATGCAAAAATGTGCGTATAACATTTGACGCTCAAATGATTGCTATCGATAACCTTTGATATTATGCTGTGCAACTTCTTTATATATTGCAAGATTCATTTACGTTATATTGGAGGTAATGCTCGTGGTAGATGGAGAACTACTTGATAAAATTTATTTGGGATTAAAGAGCCAAAATCTTACCATTGCTACTGCAGAATCGTGTACTGGTGGTCTAATTGGGCATACTTTTACAAACGTTTCTGGGAGTTCTGAGTATTTTGACAGAGGAATTATATCATACAGCAACAGGTCTAAGATGGAATTATTGGGCGTTTCGGAATCCATGTTGAAAGAACATGGGGCTGTAAGTGAGGAAGTAGCAAAGGCCATGGCTAATGGTATAAGAAAAAGATCGAATGTTGCTGTAGGTATATCAACGACAGGTGTAGCAGGCCCTACGGGTGGAACCAAGGAAAAGCCAGTTGGGCTGGTGTATATTGCCATTTCCACTGAAAAAGATACCATTGTAAAAAAATTTATCTTTTCTGGGGATAGACTGCAAAATAAGGTGAGTGCCTGCAATGCAGCTCTTAATACACTTCTTGATGTTTTGACTAGGTGATGGTGATATCAGTTGATGCACATAGATGGCTCATATGGTGAAGGTGGGGGCCAGATTCTTCGTAGTGCTGTGGCGCTTTCAGTTTTAACAAAAGAACCGATTGAGATTACAAATATCCGTGCTAATCGTCCGAATCCTGGAATAAAACCGCAGCATTATACTGCTATAAAAATCATCAGACAGTTATGTAATGCAGAGACAGACGGTTTAAACATTGGGTCCTCTCGTCTTATTTTTTCACCCGGTGAGATTAAAAGCGGAGAATATAGATTTGATATAGGGACTGCTGGAAGTATTGTGCTTGTTTTTCAAGCATGTCTTTTAAGTTTAGTAGAAACAAAAGATGTGATAACAATTAGGCTTACTGGTGGAACAGATGTCAAATGGTCACCATCATGGGATTATTTTAGTCATGTTTTTTTACCGATAATACAAAAAATGGGAGTCTCTGTACGTGCAAAATTGATTCGACGTGGTTACTATCCAAAAGGAGGCGGCGAAGCAATTCTCACTGTGCAACCGTGTGAAGCCATTCGACCATTGTTGCTAGATGTGCAACAGGATTTTAGTGAGGTTAATGGTATCGTGCATCTTGCAAATATTCCAGAGCATGTGGGGAAAAGGATGAAACATGCAGCGATAAAAACATTGGTTCAGAAAAATTTGAAGGTATCACTACAGGTCGAAAAAACAACGTCTTTTTCTGCTGGTACGGGAATCACATTGTGGGCACAGACAGATGATGCTGTTCTCGGTAAAACAGGTTTGGGAGAAAGAGGTGTACCTGCAGAAAAAGTTGGAGAAAGCGTTGCAACAGCACTCATTCAGGAAATTGTATCGGGAGCTACAATTGACATCCATGCTTTTGATCAGATAATTCCCTATATGGCTTTATCAGATAGGAAACAGTCATCGTGTATCGTTAGAGAAATTAGCAGTCATGCACAAACCAATATGTGGCTCGTTGGTCAGTTCTTTGGAGACAACAATGTTTTCAGCGTGGAGGATAAAAAAGGCTTAAAAATGATTAAAATCGAGGGTCAATATTCTAAAGAATAGCCAATATTTCGGCTATTGACGAATTTTAAAAAGACATATTTATAAATGAGCATGTATTACCATTTTTGAAGTTGGGGGTCCTGTTAACATTGATGGTTTTTCCATCTTAATTTTGCTATATTCGCTAAAGTTCTTAGGCCCCAATCTTCCTCCTATATATTGCCTGAGAAAAGATGGTTATCTGTTTGACATATCAAGTTTTCTAATTTTGTTTCTAACAAGACGTATTGATATTGCTACAAATATCAAAGCCATAACTAGCCCTGAAATTAATCCTATAAAGTCAAATGAAACAAGAAAATTATAGAATGCATGAATGATCACTGCTAGTGCAAAAAATGGTATAACTCGGATTATTGATTTTCCATTGATGATTGTCTTACCGTATCCATATCCAGTTAATGCGGTTGCAGATGCATGAAGTAGGCATCCTCCAAAACTTCTTATGATAATTAAAACTAGAAAAACAAGCAGACCTTCAGATAGAAAACTATAACCGTAAAACAAATTTTCTGTTGCTGAGAATCCAAGGCCGGCAACTGCCCCATAAATAAGCCCATCTTCGAGTTCATCTATTTCCCTTTTTACTGTCTTTGTTCTAAGGGCGAATGGTTTTACAAGTTCTTCAGCAAATGGAGCTATAAGAATTGCAGTTGAAAGACCGATGAGATTGGTACTTTCAAACGATGTGGCAAGGGATATTTCTAGGATTATTTCTAGGATTATTGATGCGACTACTGCAACTGTTGCGCCCCATAAAAAGCATATAATTATTGGTGCCCATCTTTCTCTGTTGTATCTTTCTGTGTTTCTAATCCATATTGCATATATTACTGCTGGCAGAAACGCAAAGGCGAATAGTAAAATCATCTCTTTTAGGTACACGGCATAGTAAAACTGATGACTGGTTATTTAGTTATTTCCATATGCTGACAAATTGTAGATAAAAATATTAACTAAACTTAAGATGAACTAAAAAACCGTTATAACTATTTCAAATTTATTACATTTGAATTTTCCATACAGTTTGACACGTTTTTCAAACCTATATATCATGGTTCGTCTATATATCCATATTGGTGAATTGTATCTATTGTAGAGTCCGGATATTATTTCGTTTTTCTACGATAACATCGTTTTCCTTCATAATCATTTTGTCTCAACTCCTTTACTCAATCAAATTTTGAAGCATTCCAAGGAGAATTTCAGGTCTCATTTTC
>Ga0222683_1000511_pt1 | contig 12645 bp, 13 predicted proteins | sample AntAcemetage1073_FD_179841 | JGI IMG/M metagenome (GOLD analysis project Ga0222683, IMG submission 179841) | Saline water microbial communities from Ace Lake, Antarctica - #1073 | ecosystem: Environmental > Aquatic > Non-marine Saline and Alkaline > Saline | place: Antarctica: Ace Lake... | reverse complement strand
TATGACTACGCATGGTATGTCGCATTCGGCACAGCTGTGGGCCCCGATGGTGAGGATACCCATGGCGCAGGCGGCGTGCGTTTTGACACGAAGGTTGAAGGCGGCCCCGATGGCGAAGGTGGCGAGCGGATCTACAACTACGTTCGATTGGTGCGTGACTCGGACTGACCGATCGCCCCGTGTGAGATACGCGGAGGAGGGAGCCGTTTATGGCTTCCTCCTCCAGCAAATCTCTGCGGCCGGGATTCTGAATGGTGCACGTGCGCTATCGCCGCTTTTCGGTGAGTCTGTGGCCGCTCCCATAACCCCTCTGCAGGGTCGATCGCAAGGAAGTTGTGCGTGCTCAAGCGTTTCCGCTTTCGGTTGGCTGTCGCCGCATGCACCATATGGGTAGGTCGTGCTTGGGAATCGAAGTCTGAAGGACAAGCTCAAAGCCGTATCTCTCGTAGTAGCCGACGTTTCGCCTATCATGCGTTTCCAGATAGACGGGCATGCTTTCCGCGTCTGTGCGTGCCAAGAACGACCGTATCAGAGCATCGCCGATTCCCTTTCCCTGCTCCGCTGGATCCACTGCGACTCCCCATAGGTAATAATGGGGACGGCCTTCCATGACGTCCTTCTGAGCACGTCCGACAAAACCTTCGCACTCCATGGATTGTACGTACAACCTAAAGCCGAGAACTAACGGCGTGAGCAGGAAGCCGTTTCGAACATACTCGCGGATTGAGAGACTCGTATGCCCTGGGGGTAAGGCGAACAGAACTCCCGTAGTCTCGGGAGTCGTCCAAGCCTCCCCGTAGCGCAGGGCGCACCTTAGAACATTCTGTAGATACCAAGGCAGATGCCGAGAGCGTCTCGAAGGGTTCGGGAAGTAGAACGTGAACATCGGATAGTCGAAGAACGCCGCTGCCAATAGCTCCGCCGTGTCGTGGAGGTTTCGATCCTCCAAGGCAGTGATCTTTACGCTGGTATTCGTCGATTCCTGTGGAGTTTTCATCAATCTGCCCCTCCCTGAGCATCAACAGAGCTTACGTGAGTGAGAAGGAGGTGGCAAGATTTCGTTGCTCTGGCAGCTGTCCCGGACGGATGTCTGCAGAATGGTGGTGGAGCCTATGTGACTGTAAACAGAACTTTCGTTCTGTCTACAGTGTGTTAGTCTGGAGCCTGGGGAACTGATTGTAGAACGCGGTCGTATGTTGCCGCTTGGTGATTAATGTCCGTTCTCGGCAGATCGAAACCACACTTTCCCTGCGCAGGCTGGTCATGGAGGCGGATTAGACTAGCTCTGGAAGTGGATTGGCCAGGGGCCTGGTCACCGTCACACGTGAACAGCTTCTTCCACATGAGGATCCGAGAAGCCCTCTGCCGCCCGATCACGTAGGAGGACGATGCACGAGCAGCTATGCGACCTCTTCCTCTTGAGCGACGACGTGATTCACCTCAACCACGGCTCGTTCAGCGCTTGGCCGCGACCCGTCTTCGAGCCGTGAACGCCGCCGGGCTAATCGGCCCACAGAATGTAGGAGTACACAGCTGTCAGGATCAAGACGTAGGCTGTAACCACGTGATACCAGCGCCCTACCATCTTATGCATACGGAAGGGCGCGACGTGCAGGAACGACAAGACCACTATCGTGGTGTAGAGGAGAGCTGCGAAGGGATTGTGGCTCAACACTCCTTCCAACAGGAACACGAGTGCCACCACGAGGGCTGTGATGTCCAGCGAGAGTCCTGCAATGGTACCGTCGTCATCGACGCCGAAGACGTCGAAGTAGGCAAGCCGGACAACGCCTGCCATGACTATGGCCAGAGCCCCCGGGAAGAACCATGCGCTGAAGTCTCCGTAGCTTAACAGGATGATGGCCGGACAGATCGCCAGGCTGACGATATCCACCAGCGAATCCATTTTGGCGCCGACGGACTTGTGAGCTTCGCTTCTCCCGGAAATCCGGCGCGCAGCGGGTCCGTCGTACCAGTCAAGCAAAACGGCCCAGAGCATAGCAATGACTGCTGCCGGGAAGTTCCCCAGAAGCGCGAAGTATATCCCGAGAATCCCACAGCCTAGTCCCAAGAGGGTGATGATGTTAGGGATGTCTCTCACAAACGACAGGATGGTCGGTCTGTTGCTCATACTATGCTTGCCTCCCGGCAATCACACTCCGCAGGGCTTCAACGAGATTGTGATTCTCGGGCTTCGTGCGGCTGGCAATACGAAGATATCGGTCGGATTCCGGAAGCGGCTTCTCCGCACAGTCTTTGACGTAGATGTTGTGTTCTGTGAACAGCCTGCGGGTTACCTCGGGGGCAGACATTGCCTCACGAGGAAGGCGGCAGAAGACGAAATTCGCAGCGGGTTTGTAGACGATCATCCCGGGAATAGAGGACAGGCTCCGGTACAGGTCATCACGATCATTTCGCACCTTTCGGCAGCTCGCCGCAAACTCCCGGCGATAGCGAGGGAGAAGCCTCAGAAAAGCCTCGGCAAAACCGTTGATATTCCAAATAGGCACTTCCTTCCGCACTGACGCGGCAAAATCATGATTTGCAGTAAGCAGATAGCCAAGCCGGAGTCCGCAGATACCATAAGCCTTGCTCATGCTCTTGAGAATCGCGAGATTCTTGTGTTCTGCGAGCTCGTGCACCATGGTGCACTCATCGGGGTCCTCCACGAAATCGATGAAGGATTCGTCCACGATGAGAATACAGTCCTGACTGGCTAGCTTCTCCGCGAGACGAACGAGGTCAGACTTCGGAACCAGCAAAGAGGTCGGATTGTTTGGCGATACGACGACCGCCACGTCAGCTTTGCACCGAAGGGCTTCAGCGGCAAACTCATCCACGTTCAGTTCGAAGAACGGTGGATTCAGGGCGAAGGTGGTGACTTTCCCTTCGGGAGCGGCGTTGGCGTATTCATTGAACGACGGCACCGAGATGATGAGTTGATCAGACACGTGTCCAGAGATGATCTTGATGAGTTCGGCAGCGCCATTGCCCACAACGATCCGTTCGGCTGGCTCAGCAATCAAGTGGGCCACAAGACCGGCAAGAGCGTCCTGCGCTACTGGATAGTTCTCTATCAAATCATGGATATTATCCCTCAAATAAGCAAAGACCCCTTCGGGAGGGAAGTAGAGGTTATAGAGGTACGAATGATCTGTGAACCCATAGCGCCAGTAGCTCCCATGCTCGTGGGAGACTACATCAAACCGGTCATCCGGAGATGCGAACAGGTACGCCGCATTCGTCCGGTCGTTCTCGTCGTCGATCTCAAACCACTTTATGTCATCGCACACAAGCGCTGTAAGATCGTGCTGCTGACCATAGGTAGACTCATGGAAGACAACCTCGTAGTACTGGTTGACGTCACCGATGCTGATGCGGGCCTCTAGGCGAGGCACTATCTGTTCGCATAGGAAATCACGGCGAAGCAGGTAGATGTTGAGGGTCTTATAGAGTTTGGAGTAGTCTAGTCCGGGGGGCTGGAGGCTTGTTTCCAGCAATGCCTGCACATTCCCATCTTTGTCGAGGTTGACAACCGTACCGGACATCCAGGACTGATACCGGGCGACGGCCGCAATGTTGCCATCTTCATGCGAAAGCAACCGATCAAGCAGCAACCGCTCGAAGAATACATCCGATTCCAGCAGTAGGATGTCTTCGGTCATGTGCTCCCGGGCGAGCCAGAGGGAGTAGATATTGTTGGTTGTCTCGTAGCGGTCGGATGCAATGAAGGAGATCTTCATCCCATCGAAGGAATCTCCGATCGCGTCATAGACCTCCTCCTTGAGGTGCCCCACAACGATCACGGTTTCCTGTATCCCCGAGCCACTCAGATGAGCAAGCGCGTTGACGAGGATCGGCACACCATTCACAGGCGCGAGGCATTTGGGGGTGTGGTCAGTGAATGGGCGCAGACGCTTGCCTGAGCCGGCAGCCAGGATGATGGCTTTGCGCGGTGTTATTCCGGATTCATCTATCATAGGCTTCCTTTTCTGGAGTCAAGCACGGTCAGATTGCACGAGAGATCTGTGTCTGGATGAAGTCGCGATCAAAGAGATACTATCCGCTTTCTGCAGCGGTAGCAAGCGGAAGTTCCGTTTCCGCTTGGAGTCTGTGGCTGAGCCAGGTCATTCCACGCTTGATGTCACCCGACCTCCAGATCTCCAGCTGAGCTGACTCCGAGGGGAGACGCTCAATCCGATACGTTCTGAGGGACCCGGTGCGTGCAGGCATATGCCGGCAGCCGTGGGAGTACAAATGGTCGAGTGCTCAATGGCTGGTTGGAATGAGAAATGCAGACCCACTAATCAGCAGTTCATCCCTGCTTGCAGAGGTTTCTGATTGGTGATCGCTCTTGCGGACAGATCCAACTGAGACCCTGGACATCCGGAAGCACACATGCACAGGGAGGCCGCTTTGCAGCGACTCATTCCTGAAGCACATTGAAGCTGTCACCGCGCGAACGCTCCAACTTCGTAAAGCGGCATGAAGACCAAAGAAGAAGACAGAACCATGACTCTTCTGCAATAGAACCAGTCTGATTCCGGAGAAATGCGGTATGGGTCACCCGATTCCATCTGAAACCCAAGTTCCGAAGTCGGCAACTCGGGAAAGCAAGGGCAACTGCGCATGGCTTCGCCAGGCAGCCATAAGCTGATACCTGCGGAAAAACTTATCGGCCTTGTTCATGTAGATGGTGACAGGCAGGCCTGTGGACCCGCTTGTGCAGGTTCGGAACAGTCGAGCAGGGTCTGCTCCTGTAGTTGATCTAGTGCCGATCCGCCATGAAACATAGCTTGTTTGGTCATGATCGGGAGTTCTGGTAGGTCTGCTGAGCTCTTGATGTGACTTGGCGACGCGCCAACTTGATCAAGAAGCCGTCGATAGGCGGGGTTATGGTCTGCCGCAGATTGAATGACAAAGCGCAAAACACGGTCGATATCTGACTGAGACTTGCCTGGCTTGAACCGGGGCAGATACATCGATTCACCTTTCCTAAACGATCCCTTGTGACGAGGCGCCCATGGCCTTAGTTTACGCGCCCGCGCTCCGCTACATACGGAGCATGCATTGTATCTGAATCAGAGGCAACTCCGACACCTAACAAGGCAGAATATGCTGTGTAATTATGGAGAGGAGTCAGGCCGGTCGCCAAGAGTGGTACCGTGCACGTAGCCACTCTTGACTGTAAACGGAATTGTCGTTCTGTCTGCAGCGTGGCACTTTGGAGCCTGGGGGACTGAATGTAGAACGCATTCGTCGGACGCTCACGGCGTTCAGGTTCCGCGAACCATAGCAAATGCGTCTCCTCGGTCGACATGCTCCCGGAAGCCCAGTTCGCGATACAGCTTCAGCGCGTGGTTGTCTTTCGAGACACTGAGACTAATCTGGACAATGGAGTGCTTCGATGCACGATCAATGAGCCAGGCAATCATCCTTCTTCCAATCCCTCGATTCCGATAGTCACGGTAAACTGCGATGGCTAGCACTGGGGTATTTCCGTTTATGTATCCACTACCGGAGTCGTCTTCCGTCCAGAATCGATACCATGCTGCTCCGACCGGAGTCGGATCGACTACGGCAACAACCGCTGTGTCTCCATCGCGTTCTCCCCAGCCACCCAGTTCTCTCACAACTTCAGGGAGTGCGAGTGCTTCCTGGATAGTTATTAGGATTGGCCTGAATCTCCAGGATCCACTGACCTACCTTCTGAGGAGTGTCCATTAGAGCAGGAGGAATGCTCAGACCTTACTTCTTATCCCAAATTGAAGCAAACACTCTTACGGTTCTACAACTGACCGTCGAATAGGAGAGCGCCCGACGTCCACCGGCACCTGTACCTGATGCTTATCCTAAGATGGTTCGCACTCCTTCGAGTGCTAGTCCTGTCTTGATGTGGCTGCCAGTAGACAATCCTTTTTGGGAAGCCTCGCGTCCGCATGTGGCTGAGACGTCGTTCCAATCCAACTACGCCGCACGTGCACCCGTCGATCTACCATTTTTGCTTCATGTCATGGATTGGATGACTCCTGGCTGCCAGAAGAATCTTTCGTGCTGCCGCAATCAGCAATCAAGTCTCAGCTACCAACGGAAGAGCCAGGGCGGTTCGGGTTACGAGCAGCGGACGGTCATGGGAGGCTTCACACTCACGGATGGGGTGCATTCATCGGGCTTGGTCATCTTATGAAGGGGATTTTGCTGAGTCGGCCATCAGGGGCCAATTGCGGGTGTGCACCTCAGCTCTGGCTCTGTTTGCAGGGGCCGAAGCAGCTGGACTGTTTGTCTTGGGCTCGTCGTTTGGCCTCACTTTCGTGACTGGCACCATCTGGGGCGAGATCCTTGGAGGATGGAGTTTCCGACTTCGTGCCCCACGCCTCTCTGTGGAGGGATACTACAGAACGACTGTCAATAGAGGCGTGGAGGCATCAATGCAGGACGGAGGTGCTCGCTCACTCCTGGGATATGAGTTCTGATAACTGAACGCGGTGGCCTCGCCTCGCGAAGCCTGTCTAGCTAGTTCTGTCATACATACTCTTGGAGGGGGCAATGCCTGAAGAGGGACTGGGCGTGCTGTTCTTCTCTCCGTTCCAGAGAGCACTGCGGACCGTCGTTTGTTTCAGCGGCAGGCTCTACTTGGCGCTGGGCTCGAGCACTCAGCGAAAAGCACTGCCGCTGTAGCATTCACACCGTGCATCAGGAGTGAGGAGAAGCGAAGCGGCTTTACATCTCGATGTTGGCGCTGCTGGCGATGCTTCTGACAATGGCCGCTCAGCGTCCATCTCCGCACTTCAACTAGAGTCGTATCCCATTGTTCGCATGCTATATGCTCTCCAGTCAATCTCTGATGGAGTTCCTGCCCGATGCTTCGCGATTCTCGGATTCCGACGGGACAACGGCCAACGGCGACACCATCGTCCACACATATGTCACCACAGTGACAAAGGCCTACACGGTCACCTTGGTAGTTGAAGACAACGAGGGAGCAACGGTTATGACTCCGATCGGCATCAAAGTCACCGATCAAGATCCCTTCGACTAGAGTGCTCAGCAAAGACCGATTTGCGCACAAGACTGAGACCGATCGCAACGCAGTTCAGCAAGTTTTGGATTCATACAGTCCGCGGACGAGTCTTCGGGGATCAGATTATGTCTAGTACCAGTAGCTGACTCCGATCCGACCCTCTGGACCAGAGAAGAAGAGGGTGGAGCTTTCAGACATGCGCCAGACATCAGTGTTTGTCTGATCGAAATGCAGATGCATGGTTGGTGCTAATTGGTAGTTTCCATCCGCGTCAGTAAACCACATCCCCTGCGCAGAACCTGGGCCGATCTTGCACCCCGCCTCGCCATCGGCAGGATCCTTGATCTCTTCGATCCAATAGAGGGTTGCCGGCCAAACAACGGGGTCAGTCATGTCTAGAATCTGGAAGTCGTAGCCCCAACCCGTGTTGATGACCAGTTCCTTGGTTTCCCCTTCTAAGCGGTATCCGACGACTACTGAAAAGTGACACGGGAAGATCCAGCCCATCCCCGCCCAGTCGAAGAGGATGATATGCGGTTTGTACTCCTTAATCAGGCTGACTGACTTCTCGAAGACTTCATCCAGACTCCCGGTCTCTTTCCCGATCGTGACACCGTCGGAATAGCGTGCCTCAATGAAGCTCCTAAGCCCACTTCTGAACAGCATTGGGACGGTGTATCCCATTCTTGCCCCTACCCAAGAGACAGTGATGGTATGCATCCTCTCATGCAGTTCCTGGATTGCTTCGACGGGCCGATCCCGGATCAGCATGCCGTACCCGTGGCACTGATCGTAGTAAGCGAGAAGCATGCGCGCCGCTGCAGGCCCGCAACCTGCTGGGACAATCCTGCCGTCTTCTCCTGGCCAATCACCCTGGACAAACGCGGGAACTCCCGTAATGACCATGGATACGGGCTCTTGATCCTGTGTACCCGGTGAAGAGTCTGTGGCGGCCATCAGGCACCCAAAAGCCTCAGTGGAGGCTGGCTCTCTCGCCGGAGCCGGTTCCCAAGTGCGTAGTATCCCACTGAAGAGAATCGCTACGACGACGACCAGGATCATAAAACCAGGCGCTGCTGGGGACCTCATGTAGTCCACGCTAGTATCTCCTTTCGGCTGCAAGATCTACTGTATCGTGTATTGTGCTTGGATGCCATCGCAAGCCGCTTCAATCTCAACGCTTGACTACGTCCAATTTTCACCGCAAAGACAGATCTCAAGGCAAAGCCAGAATAGCCAATGATTCATGTTTGCGAATAGGTAGACAACGTGCGCGGTGGGCAGCTCGAAGACCGAGATTGAAACCGCAGTTTGGAGCCTGGGGGACTGAATGTAGGACACGTTCGTTAGTTATGCGGTGGTGAACTGTGTCCCCTGTTCCAGCGCTCGCGAGATCTGAAAGGTAGTCCTAGACTGCACTAACGCGCGAGGCTGAGGCTACTATCACCTGCGGTTGCCAGCGGCAGTGTGATGACCATCACACTTGTGGCTATCCGCTTCCATGGCATGAGAGGACGCTCACCGGTCTCAGGGGAAATGGATGCCGTGAACCTGTTGATAGTGTTCTTCACCAAGGGCGCGGGTCAGTTCTGACACTGCCAGAGCCTTGCCTGCCTCAGCGACCGCGCAAACTGCTAAGTCCGGGTCATTACAGTAGGGTTCGAACGCATCGATCCACTCCTGCCACATGCTGCTCTCCTTTCCACTCCAGCCCATTCCGCTCTGCAAACCAAGTGTCGCTCTCGCGATCTCCTCGGGAGGGTACGAATACCGAAGGGCGGCCAAGGTCTTCGTTCTCCATGCGGGATTAGGCTTGTGTCCAAGAGGTACAAGATGAAATCGCTGGAGATTCTGATTCTGGAGCAATGCCACGTAGATCTCAATATCCTTTCCAACGAGTATATCTACTACGTCGAAGTACCAGTACGAAGGAGATAGGCTATCGAGTAAGTCAGTTCTCTCCTTCGCGGTCAAGACACTAACTGCGGTGTGCAGTTGTTCGCTGATTTGCCAACTGCTGGTGACATCTTCACTAAGAACGTGCTCAATCCACCGAAAAGCCAGTCGTGGATTGGAGGGCAACGCTTCACCAATCCAGTATTGGTCACGTCCGTGAGCTACTACCGCCTCTTCCCACTCCGGTCTCAACTCGTCTCGCACGGTCCCTCGCGGATCGCGACCCCATTCTCCCTCCGCTGCAGCCAATGAGACCTTGGGGCTTTCGTGTCTTAGCAGGCGAGAAACAAGAGATACAGAAACGCGGTCGCGCACAATTGCCGATTCGACGAGCTCCTCGGAGCCAGCGAGGTTCGCCAAAACCCGATCAAGCAGAGGATCGGGGACATCTTCGTGTTGGAGACTGACACCGATCACTGCGCTGCGGTATCCTGGATTGTCGATGAGTTTGCCCGCACTATCTACCCAGCCATCTGAACCCAGATCAACTGCACGGCGGAAGAACGGCTCAACAATGTCTACAGGCATCCCTAGGGTGACTGCCGATTCGAGCCACTTGAGGGGCTTATCTGTTCCATCAGCTATGATGGAAACGGCGTACGGGCTCCAGCGCGGCCATTTCCTCTCAATGAGTGATGCTTGCTCCTCCGCTCTCGCTATCCTCCCCATGGCTGACTTTGGACGCATGCTCAGGAGTTCTTCAGCTAGCTGATTTACGCTCTTAGCCTCCCGCCGATCGGCTTCTCTCCAATCCCTTCGATCTTCGAGAGCCCTTTCCGGAAAGAGGGCTGCAAAGTCGGGGTCGATGGGGAGATCAACCTCCATTTGCAGGTGACCCGCGATGGCCTTGAGCTTCTGCGCGACGGCTGGGTGTCCCTCAACCATCGGAAGGAGATCTGCCAACATGACACGTGCGTGCTCCTGAAGGAGATTCCTTTCATGCTCATGAAGCTCTCCTCTCATCGAGAGCGGATGAGCCCAAGTGCCTAGCGTATCAAGAACAATACTCCACTCGATCCGAGACATGCTCTGGATAAGTTGCAGCGCATCAGGCCACAGATCGCAGAGATGCGAGATTTCCTCCTTTGGGAGATACCCAAACTGATACACGCCCCGGAGCTCGGAGCTCACATCCATGAACGTACGCCCGAATCTTGGGGAGAGGACGGTCGGAAGAAGAAGAAGGGAAGTGCGCTCGTTTCCCCCACTAGATACGAAGGCCATGATTGCGTCCAGGAGTATCCGCCTTCGGCTGAGAGCCTCTCCACTCCGAGGGATGGCTTCGGCAATCCAATCCTGTATCTTCCGAAGTGGGAGGGACGGCGTTGCATGTAGCTCGCGGTTATCATCAACGGTGCTTTGGAGCAACAACGGTATGTACGTCCGTGGTGCTCTGCGGAGTCCGGCCTCTGCAAAGGTGAGAAGCTTGCTAGGCGCTACTGCGAGGACCCATTTGGCTTCATTCGCACCGAGCCACGCGAGCTTCTCATAGACAGTATCGTGATTGCACGCATTCACCAAAGTGTGGAGGTTCTCGGGGGTGATTGCCCCGCCTCGCGCTGCTGCTCCGATTAAGGTCATTGCGGTGGCGCATATGTCGGGTGCATTTGCTATCAGGGAGGATGGATCTAGTGATCTCGCTCCGCTGTAGAACGTGTCTCGAACAAGGCCATAGCGAAGCTGTCGCGGAACAACGCAGATGTTCTCACCGGCTTCGCGGATTACTCCGCTTGCATCGAGCTCCGATAGCATCTGCCTGACGTCTGGCTGGCTAATCTCGCAGAATCTCGCCACGTTAGGCATCGGCATACCAAAGTCTCCACCAATTGCCAGAGAGGCTAGTACCGATCGTGCCCGTTCGGTTGACTTCCACTCAACGTGCCTAAGTACGGTTTCCTCCAGACGGCGCCCAGAAATGACATCGCTCCACTCTCCCGAGAGGCAAGCGCTTGCCAGCGTTGTAGCCAACCCTGGCCACCCTTGAGCCTGTTGTACGATCTCGTTGACTAGCCAACGGGGGCCAGAGAGTCCCAAGTCCGAAAGGATTCTGACTATCTGGTCTATAGTAAGTGGACCAAGTCCCAACACTTGCTGGTTCGCGACGCCCAATATCTCCTGGACACAGCTCCTCTCCCTGCCGGGCCAGCATGTCGCGCAGAGCGGGAAGGACACACCTAACTCATTTCTCAATTGGAGCATTGTGCGGAGGAGTTCCTGTTGCTTTAGCGTTTGCGCGTCATCAACAACCACGAGAGGCATTCCCTCATGTTCTCTGAGAGCGTCTGCGATTGCAGTTCGGTTATCGGAGACGGCGAATAGCACCTTGCCCTCTAGAGCAAGCTTCCCTAGTAGGAAACTTTTGCCGGAGCCAGGTTGGCCGACAAGTAACCTGTCTCCGGTGAGCGCAATGAGAGCGTCACGATCTTCTTTCCGCCCTACCAGTCTATTACCAGCTGATGATGAAACAGAAAAGGGGACGGCGCTTAACGCAGTGGGATCTCCTGTCAGTCCAAGTAGTTCCTTACGCCACATCTTGTTCCGATAGAGCTTCTCGGCGAACCAGAGCTGGTCGTAGATGCCGATCAACCGGAAACCCTGCTTCGTTGCTTCGTTGTGGAGATTCCGCTTCTTGGTATTGCTCAAGCAGCAAGATGTTGCCAGGACAGCTTTCCGGTTAGTACTCCCTGAGTCTCTTCTTCTGGACAAACTGCCGCGCAGGTTTCGAAGGACATTCTTGTCTGTGGTCGCAATGATCGGGGTTGGATCGCCATCTACATCCGCAATGGCGCCATCCATTCCCTCATCATCTCCTCCAAGCATCGGCGCAAGCGTAGGGAATACTTCCATCAAAAGGGCATTGGCGCAGCGCTGAAAAGTCGTTGGATCGAGTTGCTCATCTAGTCTCTCGATGATCTTCCGGTAGAGGGCGTCCTGTATCATTTCGCTTAATGATAGCTGGGAACTGACAGGCAAACAATAGAAACTTACAACCTAATGTGGTGGAGCGAGCTGCGTGCACAGCGACTCTCTCAGGAAACACTTACGCGAACGTCGATTCCCCAAGCTATTGGAGCCTAGGGGACTCGAACCCCTGGCCTCTTGCATGCCATGCAAGCGCTCTCCCAGCTGAGCTAAGGCCCCAGTGTGTGCGTATTTGTTACCCGATTTGCGCTGTTTTTTCAAGGCATGTCGGTAAGGTAGTTGGCGATCATGTGCTCCAGGATCATGTGTGCGTCCTCTATTCGCCCGTAGTGATCCTCTGCAAACAACAACACGTGATCGGCAATGCTTCTTGCTTTGCCACCATCGAATCCGAGGAGCGCGATCGTCTCAAGCCCTGCATCCTTGGCCCACTCCATAGCGCGCACGATGTTTGGTGAGTTGCCACTGCCTGTGATCGCGATCAACACATCTCCCGGGTGCGCCAGCGCCTCCAGTTGCCGAACGAATACTGCTGTGTAGTCTTCATCGTTTCCCCATGCGGTGATCAGCGGGACGTTGTCGGTGAGTGCGATCGCCCGGAATGCTGGGGTCTTGCCCTGTGAAGCCAGCTTCTGTAGGTCGTTTGCCATATGCGAAGCAGTGGCTGCACTTCCACCGTTTCCGATGATGAACAGCGTCCTCTGCTCCACACGCGCGCGCTCCAAGACCTTGACCACCTCGCCAAG
>Ga0222683_1000504_pt1 | contig 12751 bp, 9 predicted proteins | sample AntAcemetage1073_FD_179841 | JGI IMG/M metagenome (GOLD analysis project Ga0222683, IMG submission 179841) | Saline water microbial communities from Ace Lake, Antarctica - #1073 | ecosystem: Environmental > Aquatic > Non-marine Saline and Alkaline > Saline | place: Antarctica: Ace Lake... | reverse complement strand
ATTTGTGGCTGAGTCCCTACAAACTTCATTTTCCGGGGATCTTCCCAGTATTTGCAACGACTTACGTCAAATTATCTTCTAAATTTAATGTTTTTTTCAACTAAAATGCGAAAGTCGGGCTAGCGGCACAAAGACTAAATGCTTTATGTTCCCCACTTGATATTCACATCTAATCTTCTTAGTGCCTTCGTGTCTTGGTGGCGATTACTGCAATTCAATGAGAGCGAGTCAGCATTTGCGGGTTCGATTCATGGTCCTTGCCTGAAGGAAGAACTTTACGCGGGAGGGTAGAGGAACTCAAGGCACCGCCCGACACGCTGGCGCCAGAAGACCTCGTTGTGGAAGTGGCCCTCCGCCACGATGCCGAGGAGCGTCTCCCCGGGGACCATCCCTTTCTGTCTCGCGATGCCGATGATCTTCCGCGTGATGCCGGTGAAATCGTCGATGTGGGGCTGGTCGTACGCCCACCGCGTGCCACAGTCGGCGTAAAGGCGGACCATCGGCAGTGAGTCCAGGGAGTGCATCCTCTCCAGAACGGGGTCGGCGGGCACACGCGGGTACGAGAAGCTCCCCACCAGCCCGAAGACGTCCGGGCGCGTCAAGCCGGCGAAAATGACGCAGTTGGCGGCGTACGACGCGCCGATGAACCCCGTCTCGCCGGCCTCCCGCGTAATGGGAAACTCCTTCCTGAGTTCGGGGAGCACCGTATCGGCGATGAAGTCGATGTAGCGGGGGGCAACGCCCTGGGGCGGAGGGAGGTAGGTGGCGTCCCTGTCAGGAAGTGAGAAGACGGACACAAGGACGATGTCCCGGCATCGGCCGCGGCGCGCCCTGTCCACGGCGCTGGCGTCGGTGTGCCAGCCGCCGCACGCCCCCTGGTCCTTCCACTGGTTCTGCCCGTCGTTCAGTACCATGACGGGGTAGGGGCCCCCCTCCCCCCTCCCGCAATCTCGCGGGAGCATGATGTTGACGGTGAAGGTGTGCCCGAGAGCCGGGGAGTAGATCATCCTCGTCAGGTATTCCGGCGGACGCCGCTCACGTGGAGGCCTGCAGGGGAAAAACTCGCCGCCGGCAAGGTATATCTCGCTGCAGGACGGCTCATAGTACCCTCTTCCGGGAGGCCTGTCCTCTTTGTCGCCACACGAGAGGTAAAACCGCTCTCCCGCGTCCATCCTGATGTCCGCCTCGAAGAGGCCCTCCACCGGGGAGCGCCCCTTCCCCGCCCGCCTCATCGGGAACCGGCGGAGCTCGCGGCCCCTCCTGCTGCAGAGGCGCACCTCCGGCGCCTCCCACCCCGAGAAGTAGAAGAGGCGTGTCTTTCGACCGCATTCAGAGGAGAGCATCTCCTCCAGGCGCCTGGTTTCGCGGAGGCCGCGCGGGAAGCCTGCCGCCATCCACTCAATCACGCGCCGGGTCACCGGCGCGTGATTGCGTCCGAAGAGGATGGAGCCGTGCGAGTAGCCTTCGAAAACGAACAGGGAGGCGCCGTAGTAATCCGCAAGCGCGGCCTGAACGCGGTCATCCGCGGAGACACCCACCATGAGCACGGGGCAGTCGATCGCCTCCGCATCCACCTCGATGTGCTCCACTTCCAGCTCACGATAGGCACGGCCGGAGAGGAACGATTGCTTGAAGTTCTCAAGGATACCGGCATACTCCTCTTCGCTCACCGGCCCGCCCGACATCTCTTCCACAATCTTCCTGCTGGGCCAGAAGTCCAACACGGGGCGCGTGTCCACCGCTTCGCCCGGCTGCGCGCCTGCGATCTCCGCCACCCGGCGCGGCGGGTCGCTGTCGTAGAGGACGAGGGCGTGCGCGCCGTAAAGCTCCGCCGCCTTCTGCGCCAGGACGCCCCCCATGCTGTACCCGACGTAGATCACACGGTTCAGCTTAAGATGGTCGCGGGCGGCGAGTATGTCGTCGAGATAATCCCAGTGGTTGAGTGAGGCGACCTCGTGACACCGGCTCTTGTAGTAGCCCCTGAGGTTGAGAGCGTACGCCGGCCAGCCGCGCGAGGCCCAGTAGTCGAGCTGCTGGCGGCAGATCCAGCTTCCGTCGAACGCGCCCCCGATGAAGAGCAGAGAGGGATTCCCCGTCTCCATCTCCGGCCGCACCCCCTCGACGAATATCCGGTGGGGGCCCGCGTACGTCTCGAAATCCCTCACGCCGAAGAGTGGGAGAGGGGTCATGGGAGAGGGGTCAAATCTTCCCCCTTGACTTTATAGCTGACTGCGGGCTCGGGAAACATATATTGTAAAGGTTTAACCCCGTTCGGGGGTTCAAGAGGTGATGCGTTGTCTGGATTGCCTGCGGCGGTCTACCTCTTTCAGAAAACGCTTCCGCATGCGGATTGAAAGAGGCGTGAGTTCCACCAGTTCATCCTGGTCGATATACTCAAGTGCAACCTCCAGCTCCATCTTTTTCGGGGCCTTAAGCGTCACCGTTGCATCTTTGGTGGCTGAACGCATATTGGTGAGCGCTTTCTGCTTCACCACGTTGACAGTAATATCAGAATCCCTGCAATGCTCGCCTACTATCTGGCCTTCGTAAACCTTCTCTCCCGGCACTACAAACATTTTGCCGCGGTCGGCGAGATGATTGAGCGCGTAGGCTGTAACCTGGCCGGTTTCCAGGGCTATCATCACGCCGTTACCCCGCCCGGCAATTTTGCCCCGGTAGTGGCCGTACTCTTTAAAGCGGTGATGCATGATGGCCTCTCCCTGCGTGGCCGTCATCATGCAATTCTGCAGGCCCATAAGTCCGCGGGCGGGAATATCATATTCCATGTGGGTCCGGTCTTTATAAGCAGACATATTTACCATTTCGGCACAACGTTCCCCCAGAAGCTGCATTGTAACGCCCAAACTGCCGGTAGGCACGCTGATCACCATATGCTCAATCGGTTCGAGAAGCCTGCCGCCTTCATTATGAAAAATGACCTCCGGCTTCCCAACTGTGAACTCGTACCCCTCGCGGCGCATGTTCTCCAGAAGAATGCCAAGGTGTAATAGGCCGCGGCCTGAAACAACGAACCCACTGTCGCGCTCTTCCATGTGCAGGGCAATATTTGTCTGCAACTCCTTGCTAAGACGTTGGCGAATCTGTCCACCGGTAAGATACGTGCCCTCCCGGCCGCTGAATGGCCCATCGTTAACACGAATGGTCATATGGATTGTTGGCTCGTCGAGGGGCAGAGTCTGGAGGGGAACGGGGCATTCAGGATCGGCAATAGTGTCTCCGATGTTTATATTTTTCAGGCCGACCACGGCGAAGAGGTCACCGGCGTCGATATGGGACACCGCACTCCTCCCCAACCCATCGAAACGGAAGAGTTGCCCTATCTTCTGAATTGTTTGATTGCCGTAGCGATCGATAACGACCGCCTTATCACCAGACCGCAGCACTCCGGCAAATACTCTCCCGATACCGATTCTTCCGACAAAATCACTGTAATCCAGCGTGACAACCAGCGCCTGGAGCGAAGCACGTGGATTAACATCAGGCGCGGGTATATGGTCGATTATAGTGTGAAAGAGTGCCTGGATATTGCCCTGGCCTGATGAGGGGAGATTATTTATGTCTGTCGACGCCCATCCGTCGCGCGCGGACGTGTAGACCACGCGAAAATGCAGAGCATGGTCATCAGCGGCATTAAGATCCACCAGCAGGTCAAACACCTCACTGACAACATCGCGTGGACGTGCGCCGGGACGGTCCATCTTGTTTATCACCACGATCGGTTTCAAACCTATCGCCAGGGCTTTCGAGAGAACATAGCGCGTCTGCGGCATGACGCCCTCGAAGGCGTCGACAAGCAAAAGAACGCCGTCGGCCATTTTCAACACTCTCTCGACCTCACCGCTAAAATCCGCATGGCCGGGGGTATCTACAATATTGATGTGAAACCGGCGGCCGCCTTCATCGGTGTAGTCGATCGCGCAGTTCTTGGATAAGATCGTGATGCCCCTCTCTTTCTCCAGGGGATTCGTGTCGAGAATGCACTCGCCAATGAGCTCGCCTTTCCGGAACTGCCCGCTCTGGCGCAGGAGTTGGTCGACAAGTGTTGTCTTGCCATGATCGACATGCGCGATAATAGCTACATTCCTTATATTGGTCCGGCTCATGGTTTGTTCTTTAATTATATGTATTTCACGGTAGGAAAGGCGCGATTACAAAAACATGGGCCGGAACCATACCGACTTGTCCGCCGCGCGTCAAGCGTATTCCGCGATAATCAGATATAAGACGTTTTGTAAAACTTCCTGCCGCTAAATAAATTGTAATAAAGGAATACTGATTTAACCTGAATTATTCACTGGATATTTAAAATGCCGATTACATCTGTGTCAAAATATTAACCGAATATTTCGTAGTCCACGGCTTAAGCCGTGGCATGGAGCCACCGCTTCCGTCAATAAATGCCAGTCAGTTCTGCCCGTCAATACTGCCGGATCTACGACCTGATCTCCGACCGGATCTGCTAAAAGCGGTGGGCTACATTTTGTAAGTAACCCGGATTAACAATGGGACACCACCTTACAATTAATACATTTGGTGGTACGAATAATGGTTGCCAATTGAATCGATGAAGAAACACTTCTCTCCTTAAACTCCCTCGCCCCCTTTTACGGTGAAGGGAGGGGAAAATGGCGTGTATATAAGTGCCCGAACAATATAACATACTCCCGTTCAAATGGAAGCATGGGATTATCCATTGAGACACGCTCGAATTGAATTATGATTCGAATCATAATTCAATTTTGACAATTAAGGAGGAATGCGATGCAATTTTCAGCTTATTCCACGGGACAAGATCAAGGTAGAGGAACATCGCATCCGAATTCGGAGACGACTTGCGTGTCACGGTCGATATCCTCCATGGGATAAAGCTGGAGACGGTCCTCCTCAAGTTCGGCAGCCAGGATGAGACAGGCGGAGCTGACGGATCGCTAAAAGATATTGACATGAAATATGGTTGTAATATAATGGTACATGGGTTGTGCTATTGTATTACATTGGTCACTTTTAAATAAGAGGGGGGCAGAATGACCGAGCGCAGGCAGAGGGTATTAGGAGAAAGGATAAGAAAGCTGAGACTGGAATTTGAACTATCCCAGGAGGAGCTGGCGGCAAGGATCGGCATACCCAGACCCTCCATGTCTAAAATAGAGGCTGGGAAGAGAGAGGTCAGCAGCTCGGAGATTGCGAGGATAGCTGAAATATTCAGTGCCTCGGTTGATGAATTATTGCGTCTTGAAATGAAGATCAAAGAAGCAAGGGCCGAGTACAAAGATTCCGCTTCACCCAAGTTCAACAAAGAGAAGTTTAAACAGGTTCTTCTCTATGTCCTTGAGAAATGCGGGGCAAAGCCCAACGTGGGTGAAACAGTCCTCTATAAATTACTCTACTTCATTGACTTTAATTATTACGAGCTCTTTGAGGAGCCCTTGACGGGTGAGTCCTACAGGAGAATCAACTATGGACCGGCGCCATGCCATTTCCCCGACATAGTAGATGACATGATAAGAGCAGGGCATTTAAAAAAGGTTACCGCCGACTACTTTGGTCACAGACAGAAGAAATATTTGCCGCTGGTCTTCCCTGATCTGAAACAAATCAGCGCCCAGGAAAAGCAAGTGATCGATACCGTACTGGATAGTTTGTCCTCAAAGGATGCGGCTAATATAACCAATTATTCGCATGAAGATATGCCCTGGAAAATGGCCCAGGATAAAGAGGTTCTCGACTATGAAGCGGTCTTCTACAGGACACCGGCATACTCGGTAAGGTCTTATCCCGAGGAGTAGGAAGTGCAATTTAGCTCTTTGAAAGAATTTGACAGGGAGTTTGCTCGATTAGTCAGAAAATACCGAACTTTAAATGATGATATCAAACGATTACATAAGTACTTGCATATTAATCCGCGTGGCTATCCACCGGGTATTGTACGGATTTCAGGGTTGGGGCTCAAAACAGAGATCTATAAAGTTAAGCATTTCCGATGCAAGGCCCTTAAAGGTAAAGGCTCACGCAGTGGCATCAGGATTATCTATGCATACATTCCGGATCAACAGAATTTAGTTTTCACAGAGATATATTACAAAGAGAAAGACAGCACGGATTGTAATAGGGAGAGACTTAAGAGATATTTCGATTAGGGTTCCTAGCCTGAATTATTCATCAACTGTGCGAAAATTGTTGCAATGACAAGGGGTAGTGTCATTGCGAGGAGCGAAGCGACGTGGCAATCTCGCTTTTTATTTCGGCATTTTAAATATCCAGTGAATAATTCAGGCTAAGGCCCTTTTCGAGGGATGCAATATTCCTGAGTAACTGGAGAGAAAAAATATCGAGGTCCGACCCCGAATTCGTTACGAATTCAGTAGCTGCCGATATATGTTCACGATCCTTTCTATGTTTGCCTCGATCGTGAAATTTCTGCGACACGCCCGGATGTTCTGTCGAATGGTGGCCACTTCCGGGGACCGCAGCCGCTCGGCCAGGCCGGATATTGTATCGATTATAAAACCGATATGGTGCGTTTCTATAAAGCGCCTGAGCGCTTGATGAGGAAAGCTTATAACCGGCAGGCCGCAGGCAATGTAGTCGAACATCTTATTCGGCAGTACTGTATCAAGGTGCGCCTTATTGAGCGTGCCGTTGAATCCCGCCCAGCCGAAGTCATACTGGGTGATTTCTTCAAACAGCTTTTCCGGAGCCAGGTGTTGATGGTAGACGATGTTCGGGACCGAATCAGCCAATGCCAGATAATCCTGGTTGTCGCGGGATGGATAAATGTGAACTTCCATCTCCTCGGCCGCGAGAGCACGGAATATGGCCCGCAGATCGTAGTGGCCGCCATTGCGGCTGAGAAAGCCCTCGTAAACGACGCGAGTTGGCCGGTTGATAATTGTGCGGCTTGCCCCGGGGAGACTCTTCGGAATGAGACGCTCCGGCACATAGTTCTCAAAAACGTGGGTAATATCGGGCAGGCGATAGCCCTCCCGATTGACGATATCGAAGATTGCGTCCGAGACGGCAATTACCGCGTCGCTCCGCTCGATGGCACGCCGCTCCTCACCCTGCCAGTTCATCTCATCTTCTGCGCTCTCCAGGCCGTCCTCATAAGCTGTCTCTCTCGCGCTCATCAGATCGTGAATGTCGTGAACGATAGGAATCTTCCCGGCAAATAGGTCTATGCAGAGATTCGTCAGCGTATCGGGTAGATTATGAGAATGGATGACGTCGATGTCGTGCCGGGAGACAATATTTCGCAGCGCGGTCGCCGGATCACCGCGGAGCGGAAACCAGTTTTCGAAGCATTCGTCGCCCTGGCCGTAGAGCTCGGTAAGCGTCTTGCCCATATAGGCAAACGAGAGGCGAATCTCTGGATTTGTATTGCGAAGCCCGATGGCATACTTGAGAGCACGAATACAGGGTTGCCGTTGGACGAAAAGCACGTGCATACGGAGAGGGCTACTTTCGCTGCTTGATGGCCTTGCAGGGATTACCTACCGCGACAGTATGCGGCGGTAGGTCCTTGACGACGACGCTCCCGGCACCGACTATAACCCCGTCTCCGATCGTGACGCCCGGCAAAATGACCACTCCCATTCCAATCCAGCAGTCATTTCCGATTGAAACGGGTTCCTTGACCCATCCTTGCTCTCTCCTGGGTCTGTCCGGATCCATCCCGTGATTTGCGGTGTGAATCATCGTGTATGGCCCAAAACCCACCCGGTCTCCGATGGTCAACCCGCCGTAGCCGTTGACGTAGCAGCCGTAGTTGAAACCAACCTCGTCGCCGAGCTCGATGAACTCGCCGTTGAGCCATACGATCAGGTCCAGGTAGTAGCATTCTGTGCCGACCCGCTTGGCATCGCCGGGGCGAAAGGGGATGACTTTCTTACTCTGTGCGGTGATCATCATGCGGAAGTCCTCCGAGTTAATGTGCTTCCCGGTTATTGATTAGTTGAAATCTTGCCTATTTTACCAAGCACATGGAGTTCTTTTTAGCTGATAGCTTAGAGCTTATCGCTATTTCCCAGATTACCACATTCTATGGAAAATAGCAAAAGAAGGGTGAGCCGGAAGAATGGCTTGCTCCGCCTTAAATAGGCGATTTCGGGCTTAAAATGGCCCGTTTAACGCATCTATGGGAGAATTAATTTATAATTAGCGCCGCCGCAGCATATTAGAAAAGGTGTCCCTCGATTCACATAACTGGAGAGTAAATAGATGCCGGGGTCAGACCACAGAAATTCGACCCCAGAAATTCTTCAGGGCCACCGCTAATAATTATGACCATCTTTTTGTTCGTTTGGCTCTTCTCTTCCCGTGACATTGTGGTTTGCGACGATTATTTCTTTTGCCCTGGTGTTCTGAGTGTGCAATAAATCTTTCACGCGGAAGATCGGGATGTTCGGATATAGGTAGAGCTGTTTTGATGATCTTCTCGATATTACGCACATCTTTACTCTGTTCCGGTGTAGCAAAAGAGATAGCACGCCCTTTATGTCCAGCACGTCCTGTGCGGCCTATACGGTGTACATATTGTTCGGAATCGTCGGGAAGATCATAGTTAATAACTAGTTCTATCCCGGTAACATCTATCCCTCTGGCCGCGATATCAGTTGCGACAAGTATTTTATATCTTCCATTTTTAAAACCCTCAAGCGCTACTCTTCTCTGACTGAGCGACCGGTCCGAATGAATTTCCGCAGCTTTATACCCCTTTCCTTTGAGAAGTTTATTTATCCTTCTTGCGCCTCTCTTTGTCCGGGAAAAAAGAAGTATCGGCCCATAATATTGATCGAGCAACTTTGCCAACAGGTGATTTTTATCTGATTTTTTAACAATAAATAACTCCTGGATAATTTCTTCTGGCGCAGTGCCGGATGGCGCGACCTCTACATGAACAGGCAGCTGCATATACGCAGCTGCTATTTTCACAATTTCTCCGGGTATTGTTGCCGAGAACAACATGGTCTGCCTTTCCCTGGGAATTACTTTAAGGATACGTTTTATATCCGGCAAAAAACCCATATCAAGCATGCGGTCAGCTTCATCAAGAACCAGAATATCCACATCTGACAGCCGGACTGTACGCTGGTTCATATGATCGATAAGCCGCCCGGGTGTCGCGATTATAACGCGGGGGTTTTTCTTTAACGCTTTCAATTGGGGGCCCATGGGAGCTCCGCCTATAATAACAACCGTTTTTATGCTGAATAGCGGAGCAAGCTTCCTGAATGTCTCGTCAACCTGGAGAGCAAGTTCTCTGGTAGGAGTGATAACCAAACAACGCCCCTTTATCCATGAAAGACGCTGAATAATTGGGATAGCGAATGCCAGCGTTTTACCTGTTCCCGTTTGTGCAACCCCGATAAGATCCTTTCCTTCTATCTCAATAGGGATCGCTTGATGCTGGATCGGTGTCGGGATCGTAAACTTCATGCGATCCAGCGCTTCGAGTATCCTCGGCGCAATTCCCAAACCATAAAAAGAATATTTTGGCCGTTGTGGCTCTTTCATTGTAATTTAACCTCTCTCAATATTTTCATCGGCGGTCTCCGTGTGGTAGTCGTTCCTCTCGAGGTAGTCGTTTTTTAAGATTTTGGTTGTTTTTTTCCTGGTTGCGTCTGGGGTCGGACCACAGCATCCTGTTAAATGCCAGATAGTTAGGAATAATATTGCCTTCTAAAAGGGCATTAGAGCCAGGTTTGACCCCCGACCTTCTTCTCCCGAAATGTTTCCGAAGCCCGCGATGCTCTTAAAAAGTCAAGAGTAAAGATTTGACCCTCTTCTAGCCCTCTTCTACAACCTGATACGTAGGTCCGACCCGGGAACAGGGCATTCTCCAAATCGATGCAAACTATATTAAAATGTCTCCCGATATTCAATATAAAACATAAGTGATGAACATTGACTGTGCCGCTGGACTGAAGGGTGCCCCCAAGCCCTTCTTAGACCGGCGATTCCGGGCCTACAATGACTCGTTTAAAACCTATAATGGGGGTGCATTTCAGGCTAATTTCTTGATGTCTAACTAGATACCCAGGTTAGACCCGGATTACCAGCCCATAAAATCAACAAGTCAACTCCGTCCCTACTCTTCAGTCCTCTCTCTTCACTTACTTCCGAGCCCGGCGGAAGCTTTTCTGACCCTAAATGCAGACGCCCGCCGCTGGGCTTCCGCAATTTGCTTGGAGGACATTCTCTTACGGATTATTTTCTTGTTCTCTTTTGCTGAACTGTCTCCTTGTGCGGCCGCAAGTAGAAACCATTTGTAGGCTTCCACATAATTCTTCGGCACGCCCTCCCCGTTGGCATACCTAATCCCGAGATTACATTGGGCTTTGGCAGTCCCCTGCTCGGCAGCCTTCCGGAACCATTTCACCGCCTCCTTGTAATCTTCCGGCACGCCTTCCCCATTGGCATACCTAACCCCGAGATTATACTGGGCCTCGGCATCCCCCTGCTCGGCGGCCTTCCGCAACTTGCTGACCGTCTCTTGCTGACTCGCTTCTTGTTTAGACCCCGTATTCTGGCCCTCAACCTTCGAGCTTCCTGAAGAAAGTGCGTATGCCCCCAGTGCAACAGCGATCAGAACCTTTGTGGTAATACTCTTCATTCTCTTTCTCCCCTGTTCTAGTGAATTGGGGTCGCCCATTAAAGGTGCCGTGTCAATAGACAAAAGGATCCCTATTCAAAAATCTTTTTAAAGACTTTGATCGAGCTGCCACCACGATCACGCTCGATAGTCTGTTTCGCGCCTGTTATTTCTTCGGTTCGCGATTACGAGAACAGCTCTTCTGAACCGTTCCGCATCAGTCACCCATCTGGATCTAGGCTGTTCTTGTATGACATGCTTCGTTAGCCCCAGGCATCGTTGCTGCCCCAGAAAACCTTCAGTGCCGTACCACGTCCAAACGAGATGTACAAACCTATGGCTCTTACGTCCAAACCCTTGGTGGCTCATGGCACAGGCGAAACATTAAATCGAACACAATCGCATGACCGATAGAAGAACGGGATGTGGCAGCTGCCAATCAAACCTTGTGGCTTTTCACCAACCCCAATTCCGGCTTGCTGCCACAGCCCTATCCTTCATCCGAATATCTTTTTCGTATCGAAATCCACCCGGTCTCTCATGATGAAGTAGCATGCTTTAGCCAGCTTGCATGCCAGGGCCTTCGTTGCAAGGACCTGGTTCGCCTTTGCCATTTTTCTCTGGAAGAAACGCTTTGCCTCAGGGCAATGCCTCTTCGCAAAATTAGCTGCCTCCACATATGCCCATGACAGATACTTATTGCCGTTCTTCTGGTTGCCTTTCTTCTTCTTTTTCTTGCTGTTTGAGATACGTTTGGCCTTCACGCACCGGCAGTATGACGCGTAGTTGCCAGGCCCGGGAAATCTTTGTATATCGCCGGTCTCCAGCATAATCGTCAACGCCAATATGATCCCGATTCCCGGGACGGTCATGAGCTTTTCGTACTCTGGCTTGAGTTTTACTCTTTTCAATGCCGCCCACTCTAAAACCCGAATCTTTTCAGTCAAGAACCGAATGGTGGCAATGTTTGTCCGGCCTGCCAGGACCACATACTCTTCTCCTAAGAGCCCCTGAACATCCTCTTCCCCTAGTTTCTTGACGTGATCGCAAGAGATTCCCGTCCCTGTTTGGCGACTCATCAAGCCTTGGAAACTAAGGATATGGCTGGTCCTTTGCTGGACTAACATCATTCGTCTTCTCAGTAAATCCCTCACAGGACGCTCTTCCTTCGGATAGATATATCCTTCCGGCAATATTCGCAGTCTCATTAACTCGGCCAGGAAAAAGGCGTCAGTCTTATCATCTCCGTGCTTCAGGCCATCATATTGCTCGATACCGGCAGGGTTGGCCAGATGCGCCTCATAACCATTTTCCATGAGACCGTCTACCAGCCAGTACCAGTTGTATGTCGACTCTACAACTATGCTTTTGAGATGTGCCTGGAAAGGCCGAAGAGCTGATAATATCGTCGGTAAATGATTCGGCAACCTCTTCCGGAAGACTCGTTCGCCTTCCTCATTGATGATCCCGTAGTACCCATTATCCGAATGTAGATCAATACCCGCGATAAGCTCCATACCTCCCTCCTTTCTTCTTGTATCAAGCACTATTGCTCGATACATTAGTGTATGGAACCTTTTAACGGATGGTAATCACTTTAAACCTTTATATGATTATCAAACCTGAGCAGTGGACTTGAGGAAAAGGATTGGGGTCACCCATTAAAGGTTCTGTGTAAACAGACAAAAAACTCCCTATCCAAAAAGCTTTTAAAAAGACTCTGAAATAACTGCCATCACGATCATGCTCGATAGTCTGTTTCGCACCTGTTATTTCTTCAGTCCGCATTTTTACAGTAGGGTCCGCATCTTAAATATTAAATCTTCCCTTGTTAGTTAGACCCAATTCGTCCTGCGTGAGGGGGGCCTTAGACTCAATTTTTACCCCCTGAAAATCAGCCCTAAGAAAAAGCCGGGCTCTTGAATAAGGGCCCGGCGCTTTGCCCGCCTATTGCTAATACATCATTTCAGGTCAACAAAGGGGTCACCTATTTAGGCAATCAGTCAAGCACACGAATTGAATCAAAGAAAAAGTACTTAAAATCGATTCGTTGAATCAAAATAAAAAAGTACTTTAAAAAGGTGCTTTGAATCGCACCTCCGGGCAGGATATCACTATCCAGGAGGTGAGATAGATGAG
>Ga0222683_1000492_pt1 | contig 13004 bp, 22 predicted proteins | sample AntAcemetage1073_FD_179841 | JGI IMG/M metagenome (GOLD analysis project Ga0222683, IMG submission 179841) | Saline water microbial communities from Ace Lake, Antarctica - #1073 | ecosystem: Environmental > Aquatic > Non-marine Saline and Alkaline > Saline | place: Antarctica: Ace Lake... | reverse complement strand
CTCAAAGGTTATAAAATCGTCAAGAAGAAAAGAGTTCAACTTAAAAATAAGTTTATTGAAAGAAGAAAAGCAAGAATTGATACAAGAGGAGAAAAAAGAGGATTAACAGTTGCACGATTATTAAAGCAAGAAAGAAAATCAATTAAAAGAAAAATTAGAAAACCAATAAGAAGAAAAATTGTTAGAAGAACTTTCTCAAGAAAAGTATTCAAACCAAAGATTCATTATAAAAGAAAAGTATTTAAAAGAACAATTTCTCATAAAAGAAAGAAAACTTTAAGTCAATCTCAACTTTCAGCATTAGCGAGTGGAAGGGCAAAAAGATTTTCTAATTTAAAAAAAATGAAAGGAGGTAAAAAATAAAATGGAACACAAAATAATTATTGAAATCAAACTAAAATATGAAAAACCAAAGACAGAACAAGTAGATGGAATTAATATTACTTCTTTAGTTCAACCAATATTAGAAAAAGTATTTGAAACATTAAATAAAAATTCTAAAGAAAAGGTTGAAAAACCAGAAAAAGAAGTTAAGAAAACAAAAAAGGAAGGTAAAAAATAAATGTCATGGGGTGGTGCAGTTGGTGGAGCAATGGGAACAGCAGTAACTATAGGGGTTGCTTCTAAAACAATCAAATCATTAAGAAAGAAGAAAAAATCAAAAAGGAGAAAAAGAGTTAAAGAAATTATTAAGCAAACCTAAATTTAGGATAGTTAATGGGAAAAAAATATATTTAACAAGTTATAGAACTGCACAATCTGGAACTGGAATAAATAATCCAAGAATTAAAAAAATAAGAGGATATAATTAAAAAATGAAAAAGACAAAATTCATAAAGAAAATTAAATTAAAGAAAGGAGCTTTAAGTAGACAATTAGGAATCTCAGAAAAAACAAATATTCCAATAACTTTATTAAATAAAATTCAAAGAGCCAAAACAGGGGATACAATAATTAATCCAACTAACATAGGAAAGAAAAGAATTAAAGTTACAAGACTTTTAGAACGAAGAGCTATTTTTGCTAAGGTTCTTAAGAAATTACCTAAAAGAAAAAAATAAAAAGATACTTTTATAAATCCTTGTTAACAATATAATTTATGGAAGAAGAAAATATCAGTGAATATATTGAACAATTACAAGGTGAATTAAAAAACAAAGACGAACAATTACAAAAAGTAAGTGGGGCTTATTCTACTTTTTCTCAACAACAAGACCAAAACTTAATTGTTTGGCAATTAGAATTAGATAATATTTTAGAAAGAATAGAACATTTATTAAGAGGAGATGTAGTTGTTGAAGATGAGGATGGAAATATTGATTATGCTCCTCCAACAGATACAGACTTAATAGTTTTAAATGATTATGGAGTTAAATTAATTATGAATGTTATTTCTTTTTATTTAAATAGGAATACAATTTTATCACATTATGATGATACAAGAATTTTTCAGATACTTTATGATTTAGGAATTGAATTAGCTGATTTAATATATACTTGTTATAATAAAATGGGATTAAACACAACCGAAAAAAAAGCAAGGTATCCAATGTTGACTATGAATATTTTGCACACAATTGAATCTGCATATAATAGATCACTAAGAGGAGGGGAAAGAGATTCATTAAGAAGTGCAAGAGTTGTAACACAAACAGAACCTATTGGGGGTGGATATACTAATCAACAAAAAGAAAAATTCAAACTATTTAAACCTACAACATGGACTTAGTTTTTTTATTAAAATTTCTTAATGGATTATATTAACTTTTAATTTTTCTGCTCTCAGAATAGCTCTATTAAAGTTCTGGATTATTCTCGTCGGGGGAAAGCCTATCTTTCCCTCCTTTTTTTCCTTTTCTACGATACGGAAATCGCTTTTTATTTTTAAGAGAATTTTTTTTGTTTGGTCTTCTATTATTATTTTTCATTTTTTATTCTTAGATTTTTTTAAATTTTTTATTTCTGGAATTGCGGGATAAACAACTTCAACTTTATCTTTTATTTCTAGAAAGTTTTTTATTAAATCTTTTTTTGTTGCTTCTAATTCAATTTGTAATTCTTCTGCAGGAAATATTCTAGACAAAAATCTTTCATAAAAAGGAGCTATTTTATTAATTATTTTATCAATAACTTTGCTTGGTCTTGTTACAAAAAAACATAATTTTTTTTCTTTTATTATAAACCTTACCTTAGAATAAAAATTTAATTTATTATTTATTTCAAAATAATTAAATGTTTTTAATGTGAAAAATCTTTTATGTGTGGGGTCTTGAAATGCTCCAGGATAAGCAAAATAAGGAACTCTGATTTTTATTAGTGCCCCTTTTTTACAAATTCTGTTAAACTCTTCCATCAATTCAATAAAATTAATTATGTGCTCTAAAGTATGATTTATAATTATTTCATCAATTGTGTTAGATTTAAAAGGTAATTTTTTTTCTAAATCTACAACTTTGTCTGGATTAACCTCTAAAGAAATATCACAATTTAAATATCCTTTTAACTTTTCAGTACCACAACCTAAGTGTAATTTCATTCTTTTCTCCTATAATTTTGTTTTCCAGAAGAAAAAGCTTTCCAAAATTCTTTTCCATAATGAAGAGGATCGAAAACACAAATAATTAATGCCTTTAACCATTTTGGATTTTTCGTTCCCCAAATTCTAAATAATGCCCCATTAATGCTTCCATTTTGTCTTCTTTTTTCAAGTGTTTTATTTCCCCTATAATTTGGGTGAATATGTAATAATCCAGTATCTACTTTTTCTATTTTTCCAATCTTCTTTAATTTTAACCATATATCAATATCTTCTCCTCCAGCAAGGAAATGTTTTTCATCAAATAATCCAACTTTTTGTAATGCCGATTTCCTATACGCTGTAAATTTTCCATCTGGGGCAGATGGATAATATTTTTTTCTTACATCTTCTTCCATAACCCAAGAATAAGTTAAAATAACTTTTTTATCTTTAAAAGGTTTAATTAATTTTTTTATTGCATTTTTTTCTAGAGGAATACAATCTTGATGTAGGGTTATTATAATATCTCCTTTAGCTTTTTCAATTCCTTCATTGTAGGTTTTTGCCAAACCATTTATTCCTTCAATTTCAATTATTTCTATTCTTTTTGCATTTTCTTTAAGGTATTTTTTAAGTTTATCAAAGATTTCTTTTTTTGGTTTATATGTTGGAATTATTATTGTCGTCTTGTTTTTCATTTTATTGCTTCTTGATAAATTCTTTTTAATTTTTTATTTCTTTCTTTAATAGAAAATTTTCCAGATTTAATTTCTTTTATGCACTCTTTAGACATTTTCTCCCGCAGTTTTTTATTTTCAATTAACTTGCTCATATTTTCAACCAATTTTTTTATCACTTTTTTTTCCTTTTGCCCAATTTTATCAAATGATAACTTTTCTTTAACTTCAAACATTATTCCTGTTTTGTTATTTTCAATTATTTCTTTTCTTGATTTTGTGTTATTTGTATTAATTGTTATTATTGGTAAACCAAATGCCATTGCTTCAAGAAGAGAAAATCCAAAAGTATCCACAGAACTAGGGTATAAAAACAAATTAGAATTTTGCATTAATTCAAATAATTTATTTTGGGGCATTAAATCATAAATTTTTAATTTGTTATATTTCTTTTTTAAGTCTTCTGAAACATTAGATACAACAATTCCTTCAATGTTATATTTTTTTCTTAATCTTTCCATTGTTTCCAATGCAATTAATCCCCCTTTTATATCAAAATATCTTGCAATAAAGATAACTTTTAATTTCTTATTTTTTGGTTTTTTTAAATTTTTTATTTCTGGAATTGCGGGATAAACAACTTCTACCTTATTTTTTATTTCAGGATAATTTTTAATAATTTCTCCTTTTATAGATTCTGTCCAAGGGAGAATTTTTTTACAATTATCTTTTAATAAAATTTTATTTACTTTTTTTTTACCTTTCTTTGTATTCCAACCAGAAATTGCAAAAGAGGGAATCATTTCAATATCCGCAACCCAAGGTTTATCTTTATTTTTACTCAAACAATGCGCGCAATGAATTAAATCATAATCTCCCTTTGGACTTAAGTGTGCATTTGGAATTGCAAGATTTAATTCATTTGTCCATTTTCGAATATTCTTTTTTAAAAAATTTGAAAACCAAAAAAATCTTTTATTTGTGATTACTCCTTTTTGTTTTTTTATATTTTGAAATTCAATCCCTTCTGGAGGAGAATCTATTAAATATTTGTAATATGGGCTATCGGGGAATTTCCAAGGATATTGTAGGTAGACTTTAATTGGTTTCATTTTTTATTTCCATTGACTTTTAATTTTTTTTAATAAAGATATTACTTATTTTTCTTTATTAAAATATATCCTTTTTTGTAGTTATTAAAAAGATTTTTGATTCCTTTAAATTTTTCTTTTTTAAATTCTCTAAAAATATCAAAAAATGCTCTTGGTAGAAAATATAATAATCCATAATATTTAAAAAAATAAATGAATCTATTTCTATAAAATAATTCGGAAAGGTTTGAAATTTCTTTTTTAGAAGTAACTCCCCCTTTATGTAAAAAGATTGATTTTGGAGAATGAAATATCTTAAATCCTGCTTTTATTGCTCTTCTTTCTAAATCTGTTTCTTCGTAATATGCTGGATTATATATCTCATCTAGCAATCCAATTTTATCAAATACTTCTTTCTTTACTAAAAAACCTGCACCAGAAACCCAATCAACTTCTTTTTCTTTATTTCCAAAATAATAATGAACTCCAAAAGATTTAATCCATCCTGCAGATATTGCGGGTTCCTTATCAAATGTTAATTGTCTTGAACCAACGATTCCAGCATCCATGGTTTTAGAAGTTTTAATTGATTCAGAGAGCCAATTTTTTTGAACCAAGGTATCATTATTTAGGAGATAAAAATATTTTGAATTATACTTTTTTGTTGCAAATTTTATTGCATCATTATTTCCTCCAGCAAATCCCTTATTGCTTTGGTTTTCAATTAAGTAAACTTCTTTATATTGTGATTTGATCATTTTTTGGGATCCATCTGTTGAGCCGTTATCTACAACAATTATTTTATAATTTTCATAAAAAGTATTTTTATTTATAGAATTTAAACAATTTTTTAAAAAATCTTTTCCATTTAAATTTAATATAATTATGCAAGTTTGTATTTTCATTTTTTCATTTTATTTTTTCACCACCTTTAATTTAAAACTCATTTCTGACGCAGGAAAAACCCATGCAAAAAGTTTACAATATATTCTATGATTTAAATTTATAATTGGATTCATTAACCAATTCATTTTAAAGAAAGAATTACCAAAACTATATTTTAATTTTATTTCTATAATTGAAAAATATCCATCTCCAAAACCAACTTCATAAGAAAAACTATTATTTCCAAAATAATCAAATGTAAAAGGAGTAAAAAACCTTACATGTGTTGGGTCTTGAAATGCTCCAACTGAACAGTAAAGAGGAACTTTTCCTTGAATAATTGAACCATTTTTATTAATCCTAAACATTTCTTTCATTAAAGGAATAAAATTATTTATATGTTCTAAAGTATGATTAATAACTATTTCATCAACAGAATTATCTTCAAAAGGTAATGGTTTTTCTAAATCTACTATTTTATCTGGATTTACTTGTTTTGAAACATCACAATTCACATATCCTTTAAGGTGTTCATTTCCACATCCAAAATGTAATTTCATTTTCTAATCTCCTCCACAATTTTTTTACTAACTCCAACCTCTCCATAAGGATTTTTAAAATCTTTTATCTTGAATTCTGGATTTAAATATTCCTTAATTTTCTCTTTCGTTTTCGCTACATCTAACTTACTCAAAAATTGAAAATTTGTTTTCAATCCTTCTTGTCTTTCTGTTGCCATTCGAAGAACTATACAGGGCTTCCCGAATATTAAAGATTCTTCTTGCATTGAACCACCATCACAAACAATTAGAGAACATTTACTCATTTGATAAATAAAAGAAACATAATCCATATTTTTGAAAAAATGAATATTTGGATTTTCTTTTAGTTTATCATAAATTTCAAATTCAATTAGCTTTGCTTTTGTATTATCATGCAAAGAAAAATAAATTGGAATAGAAATTGAATTTATTATTTGCACTATTTTACTCAGTCTTTCTTTTGATTTTATATTTTCGTGCCTATGAACTGTAATTAATGCAAATCTTTCACTAAAAGGTATTAAATCTCTTTTTTGGGCTATCTTAGAAGCAACATCAACTGAATCCAAGATTGTATTTCCTAATTTAAATATTTTCTTTCTTTTGTATTTTTTAAGGTTTAATTCTGCTAATTCTGAAGGAGCTATTAAAACATCTGAAAACTTTGTTACAATCCTTCTAATAATTTCTTCTGGGAATGGTTCTTTAATATTAAAACTTCTTAATCCTGCTTCTAAATGAACATTTTTATATTTCTTAAACCAATTAAATAATCTTGAAGAAGCAACAGCAGAAATTCCAGTTGACATTGTGTCCCCATGATATAAAACATATTTTAGATTTGGAAGTTTCTTTAGTTCCCTTTTTACTTTAAAAATCATTCCTAAAGCCCATTTTATTGCTTTTGCCTCTTTAGCATTAAATTTTGAGCTTTTATCTGGTTCTGGACTTAAAATAACATCTGGTCTTTTAGTTCCAAAAATCTCACATAAATTTCCAAGACTGTGCTGTCCAGTATGGATAAAATAATAATCCTCGTTTCTTTTTTGAAGTTCTAACATTACTGGGAAAACTTTTATGTATTCTGCCCTGCAACCTAAGATAAATGCAAATTTTATTTCCTTATTTTTCATCTTTCTTTTTGAATATTAATTTATAAAGTTTGTAAATCCATGCCTTTTCTTTGAAATTGTCTTTAATTTTTTGGATTGTTGGTTCCATTTTTCTCATTTTTTTAGTTGTTTAAATATTTATTTATTATTTTATATTGCAACACCTTAATTTCCAGGGCAAACTCCACATCTATTTCTTCCAGGAGTTCGTTTGCTTTTTCAAGATGGTAAGTTACTAATCCTAAATTTTTGTGGGGTTTTTTCATTTCCATTTAATCCCCTCCCAAGTTCTCAAAAAAGGTTTTGAACCGTCCTTAGTTTCCCATTCTGGATATTTTCTACCTTCCCTAATTCCTTGTTCTTTCATAAATTTATTTACTACTCTTTCAGTAATTTCTCTTAAATTATGTTCTTTACACCATTCATTTATTCTTTTTGTCAATTCAAATCTAAAAATATAACTATCATATTCTTCATTAATACAATCTTTCCAAAATTTATTTAAAGGGTTTGATTTTTCTTCATATTTTTTCATTCTATCTTCTATTCCACCTTCATTTGTAAATTTTCTTTCAGTTAATAAATCCTTTAATATACTTAAACACTTAACTGCAAGTGATTCATATTCTTCTTCTGGAATATCTTTTAAAATGTCTTTTTTCTCACTAAATTGATTTGGAAAATCTATTAGTGTCCATCTTCTATAAAATCCTATTGTTTTATCTGTTGTTGCAGGAAGATTATTTGTTGCAATCATTATCTTTGCATAATTATTTTCTTCAAAGGGATCTTTTCTTTTATATTCAAATCCAATTAAATCTCCTCCAGATAATTTCTTTAAAATAGAAGTTTTGCTCATTTCATTAAAATTTGTTTCCCCCATTTGACAAACAAGTTTTTTATGTAATCTTGTTACTTCAAATCTTGAATTAAGTAAAGTATCTAATTCTGTTGAACAACAATTTTCTGTTCCAATAAATTTTCTTAAAAGTTCAAGATATTTACTTTTTCCATTCATTCCAGCACCAAGAAAACAAAATATTCTATTGAGAGGATAACTTGGAATTAAACAATATGCAAGTATTTCATATAAAATTTTAACATATTTCTTTCCAACCCATTCTTCAAATATTTTATCCATTATAGGTGTTTCTACAAATCTTTCTTTGTGTAGGGGATAAGGAATTGGATTTGTAACAAAAAACTCAGCAGATGCTTTCATTTCATCTCCTGTTGATATGTCTACAATAACGTCTTTAAACTGAATCCATGTATCTTTAGTTGGTTTTGGTTTTCTTAATCTTGATTCTTGTTTTAATGCTTCTATTATTTCTGCTTTTTCTTTTGAATTGACTGTATTATTTAAAGAATTTTCTCTAACCAAATTTAAAATATCTGTTTCATCTACAACTTTCCATTTAAATTTTAATTTATCCCACATCCACCAAATCCTATATTTATCATAATATAAGGGTTGTATTTGAAGTATATCTTTTGATAAATCTGTTTTAGATAAATGATTTGCTATTTGCTTTTCTATTTTATTTTCTTCAGAATATTTTTTCTTTTGTTCTTCATACTCCTTTCTCAGTCCTGCCTTATCAACCAAATATTCTAATGCTTCTTTAAAACCACATCCTTTAAATTTAGTTACTGCTGTAAATATATTTCCCCTTTCTTCACAATGGAAACAATGCCAAGTTTCATCATCAAAACCTAAACACTTCCCACCTTTTGAAGAATGCAAAGGGCAGTTTGTAGGATTTTTTGAAGTATCTATCCCAAAATCACTTAATACCGAAGATAAAGATAAAGATGATTTTACTTTTTCTAAAAAATCATTTCCTTCATATTTTTTAGGTATTTGTTCTTTAATTTCCTTTTTTGGTTTTTCATCATAAACAATTATTAATGCTTTTAATTCAGAATAATCTATAAAAGCTATTTTAGAATCATCAAATATTTCATATTTGTTTCCATTTGGATGAGTTGAACCTGCACCAACAACTTGTTTACCTTTTCCTTGTATATCTGCAAAAGTATCCATTTCCTTTGAAAATATCTTAAAACTTTTATTATCACTACTAAAAAAATATTTATGTAATAATCCTGAACCAGTTTTAACAGTAAATGTTTTTGGAAGTTTATCAATTATTTTATTCTGAACTTCCTCACTATCAAAATCAACAATAATTAAATTCTTTTCTCCTCCACCAATAACCCCATAATTTCCTCCTGAATTTAAATGTTCTACAAGTTCAACATCACTATACATAATTTTTTTCTTTTGCCAATTAGTTTGAAAAGGTATTTTCTCTTTTTCTTTTAATAAAACAAAATTAATTGTTTTATCTTGTAGTTGTTTTGGTATCATTTTATCCACTCCTTTGTAAAATTAAATATTTCTTCCCTACATTTTTTTCTATCACAAGGCAATACTTTTATCCAAATCCAATAATCACTATTATTCTTTTTAAATAGATTTGAATGTTCAAACATTATATTTCTTATTAATTCATGTAATTCAACATGACATTTTCTACATAAATTAATAATTTCATCAAACCATCTTTCATCTTTTTCAAACATAAACTCTGGAGGATTGTGGTGTTCATCTATTCCAAGATACTTTTTACCTCTTTGAAATTGATTTTTTTCAAATTTTTTGTTACATTTTATACATTTTATCATTTTTATTTGATTAAATACCCAGATTACCCTAATTACCCTACGATGTGCACATCATTTCACAATAGGGGTATTATACGAGATTGGTGGGTATTTAGGGTATTTTGGGTATTTTTATTTTTTTCACGATATTCTTTTTTATATTTTTTTCTTTCACTCATCTTTAATAATCTCCATTTTACATTGACAGGAAGGGCAAATTACCATTACAATATTATCTTCAACTTCTCTTTCTCTTTTACATTCTGGACATTTTAATTTTTTCATTCTTTTTCCTCCCCATAGAAATCTAAACATTCAATATCATCAATCCTAATAATTCTTCTTTTATTTTTTATTTTATCATGAATATAAATATATTTATCATCACTTTCAAGAATAAGACAATCCTTATATGTAAATCTTTTAGAAAGGGTATAAATTGTTGCTCTCCTCCCCCAATTTTTTCTCAGCCTCGAACTTAATAAATTAGATACCATTTTAATTAATTAATTTTAATTGATAGGTTTTTTTATTTATAAAGGTTTATTACTTTTTTTTAATGACAAAGTATCAACAAAGAAAAAACAAAAGGTTTATAAAGATTAATTTCTTATAATAATTATGAAGATCATTAGAACAATAAAAAAGTATGCAGGGATGTTAGTTATAAAATTATTCCCAAAAGATGCTGAAGATTTTGGTTTTAAAGTAGGAGATAAAGTAGATATTTCAGATATGATAATAATCAACAAAAGCCTTACAAGAGGAAATAAAACGCAAGTTCCAGAACTTGTAAAATCTGGAAGCAATAAGTTGAAAGTGAAACAGACAAAATCTGGAGTAGCGAAAATAAAAAGAGGGTCTAATAGATCCTCACAATAATCATCATGAAACGCTATAAAACACTCTCAGTATACTTAATCTTAATAGGATCTATTCTAATTATACTTTCAGAATTAAGATGGCTTCAAATTTATAATGATCCAAGTAATGCTTTCTTTGGAATAATTAGTGGATTTATTTTAATTATGTTGGGATATTTAAATCAAAGAGTTTCTGATAATTATAATGAAATTAATGAAATTCATATTGCATTAGATAGTTTTAATAATTGGACAACTTTAGAATTTAAAAAAATTCATTCAATTAAAGAAATTGGAGAAATATTAAAAGAAAATGAAAATAAATTATAAAAAAAACAAACATAAAGAAGTTGCAGAAGCTGGAGATTTGATTAAGTTTGATGATGGAGCTATTGGATTAGTTTTAAGTGGAGGGGAAATTGCTTTACTTCAATTTCCTATTGATGAGGATTGGTTTAAGTTAGCAGATGTTTTAAAAGAAGAGTTTGAAGAAGGAAATTACAAAATCATAGCAAAAGCTGAAGATTGGGAGATAAATGTAAAATGATTTGCGAAGTCTGTAAAGATAAATTTGAATACGACGAAGGAGTTTCTTATGATAATGATACTTTTGTTTGTTATGAATGTGAGAAGGAGATTAGAGAATGAAAACTAAAAACAACAAATCATATTCAAAGAGTAGTGGGTTTGGGTTTATCACCTATCTTTTTTCCCATTACTCTTTGATTCAATTAAATCCAAACAAGGAGGTTAAAAAATGGAACAAGAAGAACTCCAAACAGAAATAGGCACAATTGAAATGGAAAATAAACGCCTTGAACCAAAGAAAGTGAAGATTGTGAAAGTAGAAATAATCGAAGTAGGAGAGAAACAAAATAAGAAAGTAAATTGTTCGGTTTCTCATCCAGATTATTCTGATGGAACAATAACAATGTCTTCAGCAAGTTACTTGAAAGATAAGAAAGTAGTAAATACTGGTTTGTGGTATAATTTAGATAAAGAATCTAAGATTCAAAAATGCTCTGCATTAGCAATTTTTATGAATTCAGTTGGTGCAAAAAGTTTGAAAGAACTTGAAGGAAAAGAAGTTGATACAGAACTTGAAGGAAATTATCTTTGCTTTCGGGCTTATTAAGGTGAACTACCACTTCCTAAATCATAGATTTTAGGAAGTGGCTTCTTAATGATGGTAAGAACGCAAGAGTTCACTACACTAAGTTTGAGGAAACAAAAAAATGAAAAAAACAAAACAAGAAAAAAAAGATTTAGAAAATAAGTTAGCTCAAGAAGTCTTAAAAGTAATTGAAGAGAAAAAAGATTTTTCAATAATTAAAGAAGCTTATACTAAATATGTTAATCACATGTATTCTTTGCGAAAATATATTATTAATCCCTTACCTAAACAATTCAATGATATTTACAAAGAATATTTTAAACTGAAAAAGGAATTTAAAAAATGAAACACTCCCACACCCTAAAGGGTGGGGTATCTAAATAAAATGGAATTTGATTTAAGTAAACCAGCTACAAGAAAGAGATTGGAAGAATTTGCAGAAGAGATTAAAGAAATATCAGAGATTATTGGTTTCAAAGTTTCAGCAAGAGGTTGGTGTTATCAATTAGAGGGTAAAGGATTCATAACAAAAGCAGAATTTGACAAAGTTGAGAATTTAATTAATAGATGTAGAAAAGTTGGGATATTGCCTATAGATTTTACAGCAGAGGAAGAAGGTAGAAAATTTAGTGGAGTTGAAGTTCCTGATGATGATACCCCTATTGAAGACTTGAGATATTGGGTTCAGAATGCCCTTACAACAGAAGAAAGATATATTGCTAACTGGTGGGAAGGAGAAGAATATTATATTCAAATGGTTGTAGAGAAAATTGATTTGAAAACATTATTTGAGCCTATATGTAAGAAATATAAAATTCCTATTGCTACAAGTAAGGGATGGAGTAGTATGAGCCAAAGAGCAATTTATTCAAAGAGATTTAAGGAAGCAGAAAATCAAGGATTAAAACCATTACTTCTTTATTGTGGAGACCATGACCCAGATGGATTAAGAATTTCTGATTTTTTAAGAAAGAATTTAGCAGACTTGAAGGATATAAAATGGGAAGAGGGTGGAGATGGATATGACCCAGTAGATTTAGAGATTGTTAGGTTTGGTCTTGATAAAGATTTTATAGAAAAACATAACCTTGCTTGGATTAATAATTTGATAACAGGGAGTAAAAAGAATTTAGGAAGTCCAAGTCATAAAAATCATTCCATGCCTTATGTTCAAAATTATATAAAAGAGTTTGGTATAAGAAAATGTGAAGCAAATGCTATTGTAGTTATTCCAAAAATAGCAAGGGAATTTGTTGAAGACATAATAAAGAAATATCTTGGTAAAGATGCAGAAAAAAGATTTTTGGCTAAAAGACAAAAGATAAGGGATGAAGTTCAAGAATTTAGAGAAAAGACAGGTCTTGATAAATCATTAAATAAAGCATTGGAGATGATTGACAATGCTTAAAACTAAAACTTGGAGGCGAGTTTTTCTCCTCCCAATCCTAAAGGAATGGGTATCCGAAACATAGAGATTTTATGAAAAATAATAATCACAAGCGAAAACTTAAAAGAGGTTTTACTTAAATCTG
>Ga0222683_1000489_pt1 | contig 13057 bp, 16 predicted proteins | sample AntAcemetage1073_FD_179841 | JGI IMG/M metagenome (GOLD analysis project Ga0222683, IMG submission 179841) | Saline water microbial communities from Ace Lake, Antarctica - #1073 | ecosystem: Environmental > Aquatic > Non-marine Saline and Alkaline > Saline | place: Antarctica: Ace Lake... | reverse complement strand
ACCGAAGCCGAGATTGCGGCTGACGATGAGGTGGATGAGGAGACCGCCGTCGAGCCTCAGGTCGCAGCCGAGTCCGATACGGAGGAAGTGAACGCCATCGAGCCCACGGCTGAGGTTGAGGCGGAGGAAGAGAGCGCTATCGAGGCCACGGGTGACGTTGAGGCGGACGAACCAGCGCTCATTCAATAGCGAGGGTCGAGTCGGGATGGAAGCCAGCGGTGCAGGCGCAGTGCCTGCACCGCGTTTCTTTTGGTTCTGACCGGCACGGGAGAGTCGAAGCTCTCCGGTGATTGCAGTTTGCGAGTCGGATGAGGGCGGTGAGCGGACATGGAAGCTCTTCGTGCGTGATCGTGTGACTGCAGCTTGGCGCTTGGGGGGACTGAGTGCGAGCCACGGCCGTCGGCTGTGTCGAGGTGATCGATGGCCGGCTCCCGCCACAGCCTCCCACGCGCAGGAGCTTGGATTCGCTCGAAGACCGATGTAGGCTCGATGCTGTTGATGGGAAGACCTGCCCAAACTACGCATACGGCGGAGGGCCGGATGAGTGAAGGGGGGCGCGATGAAGAGAATCACCCCAGTACTTGCTGCCTTGGCGCTCGTGCTCGTGGCCTTCATGCTGGTCTCATGCGGAAGCAACGAACTGCTCAAGTCTGAATCTTCCGCCGGCCTGAACGGAGGATTCGAACTCACGGACGGAGGGTACCCGATCAACTGGGCCTTTGGCCCGAACCCGGAGGCGATGGAATCCTACCGGGTGTCCGTTGATACGACGCGTTCCGTGGAAGGGAGCAACTCACTTCAAGTTGCGAGCACGCGGGGCGACCAAACCAAGGCCTTCCGCAGTCGACGCGTTCCCGTCGAATCGGGTAGGGACTACAGGATTGCCTTCTCCGTCATGAACGAAGGGTGTTCACTGAGGGTGAACCGGACCATGACGAACGCATGGGGGACGACGCACATGCGTTCAGAGATCATTGCCGAGAGCTCGGACGCTACGGGCGAGTGGGCGCAGTTCGAAGAGATCCTCACGGTGGCGGAAGGCGAGGCCTACGTCTTCCTCACCTTCCTAGTGGATGGGGTCGGCATACTACGGTGCGACGACGTGAGAGTTGATTGTGTTGCTCGATGAGTACGACATGGTGATTGTCACGACGGCGGACCCGTTCTACGTGATTCACACGGGCGAAGCATGGAAGAGCGAGAAGGCGTGCTTCGATCTGGTCGGCCGATTCGTCGAATCTCTACCGTAGGAACCAAGATCAGGCCAGCGCGAGGATTCGGATGTGATGGCACAAGGAGATGCGATGTATACCCCAGGAGCCTTGCTCGACCTCCACGAACGCGGCCACCGCAACTTGGCGGCTTTGCTGGCACACTGCCGCGAACTCACGGCAGATGAAGTCGACCAGGAGATGCCCGGCTTCGGCTATCCGACAGTCCGGCTTCAACTGCACCATGCCATTGGCGCCGAGAAGTACTGGATGGGCGTCCTCCAGGGACGCATGGACGCCGACGATGATTCGCCCGATTACCCAACGATCGAATCGCTGGAGCGATACCGTGAGCAGGTCTCCGCGGCCACCGAGGCCTACTTGCGTGCGGCCTCGGAGGAGGAACTGGACACCGCCCGCCCGATGATTACCTGGGGGAACAAAGAGCGAGTGCTGATCCCGGCTCACGTGTTCGCGCGCACGCTTGTGCACATCTACCACCACATGGGGCAAGTCGCCGCCATGTGCAGGCTACTGGGGAAGCCGACCCAAGGCCTGGACTTCCCGATCACCTGAAGCGTCACGCAGTGTGTTCGGAGTGAATCGTGCGTTGCTGTCAAGAGAAGGACTCCTGCTGAGATCCTCTCTGGGTGTGGCACGCGCCGCGCAGTGAGCGCCCGGACTTCCGAAACAGCACGATCACCTCACGGGCCTCACGCCTCCGGGCGCGGGGCTCTTGCTTCGCGGGAATCTAGTGATGCAGACCCTGTCCGCCGACGTGTGGACGCTCGAAATGGGGTATGCGTTCCGCGATTCGGGTATGCGTCCCCCAATTCAGGCTTCGGGGATGGATAGACCGCGGCAGATCTTCCTGGCAAGGAGGTTCGGAATCTCCGTGTGTCGCGGCACTGCCTCGACTTGACCAGTTGAGGGGTTTAGCCAAAGCGAGTGAGAAGAACCCTCACGCTTGAGAGTGCAACCGTGACGCCGGAGCCTAGCAGGCGAACGTCAGTTCGCCGTCGGGCATGCCGAGCTTCACGCTCGGCATCGGCCGCTTCATCCAACCTTGACGATGGCGCGAACCGCATCTTCAGGCACGCCTCGAAGGCCCTCCTCACGACGATCTTCGAGGATCAGCTCGATGGCCTCAGAGAGGTTCTTCAGACACTCCGCTTCGCTCTTCCCTTGTCCGTTGGCTCCAGGGATCTCTGGGCAGTAACCGATGTACCACTCGCCGTCGCGCTCGATCACGGCCGTGAACTCATTTGTCATCGTAGATCCTCCAATCCATCAGCGTACTCCGACGCTCGACGGCGGTCAATGCCCGGTCTTCTTGATGCGCAGCTTTCGGACGACGAAGGAGTGCATGCTTCCCAGATCCCTTCACCCAACAACAGCAGAAAAGAAGACCTGACCCAGAGTGCGCCGGGGTCAAGTCTTGTTTCTTGACTTCCCTGCACCGCTGGACTGCGTGAGGGTCTCTCGACAGATCGCCGTAGCTCTTCAGCGCAAGTCAAGACAATGCGTGCGTTGTCTTCTGGACCCGGATGTCAAAGAACAAGACTTGACCCCGCTGCCGCCTTGTTCTTCCTCGGCGAAGGGATCTTGTGGGTCGACACGTCGTTCGTGGGCGAGCTGAGGCCGGAGCATCTGAGATGAGGGAACAGGGGACGCAGTGGTCATTGTGCGGATCGTGCCGCCGGGAGTTCCGTATTGTGTCACCAGAACTACCGACAGCTACGGTCGCTGAAGCCAGCCGGGGCAAGCGTCGGGAATGCTGTCCGACGCCGGGATGTACGGCTTGATGTCGAGCAGCGGCGTGCCGTCGAGCATGTCGACACCGTTCACATGGAGAACACCTCTCTCGATTCGGTCGAGCTTCACGATGGAGAGCCCGATCGGATTCGGCCGATGAGGGGACCGCGAGGCGAACAAGCCACGTGTCTGCGTCTGCTTGGGCGGGACGACCTTGAGATGGAACCCTTCGCTTCGATTGAAGTGCCAGATCAGAATGACGTGTGAGAAGCCGTCGAGATCCTTCAGCCCGGCGCGGTACGCCTGGAACACCTCAACCGTCCCCTTGATCCCGGCTGCTTGAGATGTGGATCTCGGCATGCGTTCCGTGGCGGCAAACGGCGTGTGGATCACTCCGATCGGCTGTATCTCCATGTTGAACGGCCCTTTCGGCGTCGATTCCGCATTGCGATGGATCACCCATCTTACTCGGGAAGCACGGCCAAGCCGATCCGTCGTGCGGTTCTCATTTCGCTGTGTCTGAGGATGTGCGGCTCTCGCGGTGCAGCGAGTTTGATCGTCAGAGAACGAGTCAAGCTGCGGCGCACTACCAGGAACAGCAAGAATAGAGACCTGAACATCCCTCTTGACAAACACTGCGTTTTCGGAGGTTTCCCCCGAGTCCCTATCCAGTGTGCAGAATCGCGTTGTATGCCATCAAGGCGGCGTCAGCCCTTGCGCATGAAACCCACAGCTCAGGAATCACGCTGCAGAGATATCGCAAGTGCGAGTGGAACCCAATGCCAGCTTCGCGCTCCAAGTCACCCAGCGCCAATTCCGTCAGCCATTCACCTGCGAAATCTCGCCACTCCTCCATTCCGGCGCGGCTGGCAGAGGCAACGAGACATATCCGCACAGCCTCTTCTGTGGACAGCGAGTATTGAGCGTCTCGCATGTATCTCCGAACGAGAACTCGCAACTCGTTTGCGAGAGTGTGGCTCCTACCAACGACAGCAACCGTGGCCAATCCGCTCAATATGGTCAGAAGCTGCGTCCTGTCTTCCACGTTTGCGAGCCGATAGCTGCCGAGCTTCAAGGCCCTTGCCGCCAAGTCTGCGTGGTCCGCACCAACGCGGAAGATCAAAGCGGAATTCACAAGAGCAATGAAAGACGATGGTCCCACCACCTCAGCACTGAGTTGCGTCTCAATCGCCTCGACGATCGCGGCAGGCAGCATGTTCCGTGAGTTCTCGGTGCCTTCCAGTGGTCCGGGCATGTAGAGAGTGAAGGAATCATTGAGCGACTGGATCACCCCCGACTCAGCCCCAAGAATGATGTCATATAGGCGTTCTCCCCTGATGTTCTGCTCGTCGTTGACTGCCGCGATCATGATTCGGCCAAGGAATCCCGCCCTCATTTGCGAAGGCGTCGCAAGGCCAGGCCTCCAGTGTGGTTCCAGACGCAGATCAGCGACCGATTGCAGGTAGAACTGTTCCCCGCGGTTCCTGAACGCCCAGTCATGAAACGCATCGACATCAATAGCTGAGTTCACAAGCTGGCGGTGTATCAATGCAGCCTGTGACAAGGCTGTGAGTCTTCTGAAGAAGGGAGGCTCTGCTGGCATCAGCCGGGCTCTTGACAACTCCCCATCTACGAGCATGAACAACGCCGAGAGAAGCTTGAAATCGCTTGCCTGGCCGTCAACGTCATCGTCGCGAATTCGCTCAATCAGCCGGACTAGAGCCGATTCAATCTCAGGTATCGACGGCAGAATGCGCAAACCAACTTCAATTGCTCCGATCTGGGAGATCCTATCTCCTTGCTTGTCCAAGAAGACGAAAGCGCGAGCAATGTCCTCTCGAGGCAACCGGTCCACATCAATCTCAGCTGTCATCGAAGGATGCGATGCCAGATAGAGGAAACACAAGAGCCCATCATACGGTCGCCATGCGAGCAGCCGATCCAGGAACTCTCTGCCGCCACGGGCTGCATACTCATGAATGGAGGAACTCCCGTCATATGCGCCCACAAGCCTTTCGTAGTAACGGCGTGACAGGGGCACCAGAGAATGGATACTGCTTTGTCCGTCTAGCATCTCACGGCGTATGGATCTTGCTCTTTCGATCGGTGTGTCGCGCAGGTCATTGTGAAACGCATCGACCTCGTCATCGTCGAGAGGGCGTTCTGCAAGAACATCGCGCCAGGCAGCTCGATCACCGCTTGGCAGATTGACGTCAGAAGCAGACTCATCAAGTGAACGCAGACGCGCGTCGGTATCCGGGGAAAGCACGGCGTAGCCTGGCAGGTTGAGTCGCTGCTCGCCACGTGAGAGCCTGATAGCAGGCAGCTGTCCGCCCTCGCTGACGTCCTCGACCTTCCACTTCTCGTCGTTCGTGTCAGTCACTTCCTTGACCAATGCACCTGCAAGAATCTCGCGAATGGCTTTGAAGAGCTCGAAACGCGGAATGGAGATACCAGATTCGCCGAAGTGAAGGATGGCCTCCGCCTCAATACCGTACTCATCCCGGAAATCCGGCTCCTCAAGCAAGGCGTTGCGTATCATTGGAGGCACGAGTCCCAGAGCCGCGTATGCTAGTGCTGATCTGACATCCGGACTATTGGTCACGGTGCTCTCCGTTCGTCTAGATGCGAGTCAGCAATCTCCGCGATCTTTCTTCTGTGCCAATCCATGATCAAGTCGAACAGATCGGGATACTGCTCCTTGATGGGAGCCAATACCCTGACCTCAATCCAGCTCCAGTATTCGTCGTTGACATGCTGGGGTGTCTCCGGCAAAGGTGCAAGCATCATCAAGATCAGCACGCCTCTTCCTGCACGGACAACACTGTCTCCACTCTCACTGCCGAAGCGGTGAGCCCACCCTCGAACATCAACTTGATCCAGGATCCAGTCTGATCGCGCTCGCACGCAAGAGGGATCGCCATCAGGCTTCCACAGGTTCCTCAGCGTTCGGATGAGCACCCTGAGCGTCGTATCCAGCCAGAATGACTCCTCCGGAAGCTGAAGCCATCTGGTCATTCGAGCATGCAGCATGTTCTCCCGAATAGCTTTCAGTTCAGCTATCTCAATCACCTTGGCATCCTTGACTTCCGAAGCGCTGAGATGGCCTGCGAGTTCGTCGCCATCTATGGATACGAAGAAGTATCCGCTGCGGCGAACGACAGTCCTGTATCCCAATCGCTCTTCAGGGGATATGGAACCAGCGGCAACCAGTGCATCTAGCAGATCCAAAGTTGAATAGACCCGCGCTTGCGACTCACCATGATTGATGCTGGCATGCTTATTGACAAACCTGTCGTCCACTATGATTGCGTCACAATCACTTGCCAACGCAATGGCACGAGCAGTGGGATGCTCGAATAGCGATTGCTCGTCAGGCGCACGCGCGCTCTGACGTTTTGCCACCGTGACCTTCCCCGACTCTATCCGTGACTTGATGGCAAGACGGATGCGCTCTATGGCGTTGTTGACCTTGTCGGAGAGAGTCTCATAAGCGATGAGCATGTTGCTCTCCAGCACCGACCTGTGCGAGACGATCAATCTGAAACCCGCGGCCTTGAGTCTGTCCAGCATTCCAAGATTAAGGAAATATGCTAGAGCCAGGTCATCCAGATACAGGATTGCCCCATCGGCAATGTCTGGCTCATGTGGCCAAGGTTTCTCGTGAAGTTGCAGAAAGGCATGCGCCTTCTTGTACTCCTCGGCGGCCAGGTGCCCCATGTGCTGTAACTTGTCCACAATGGACTGGCAACTACTCACGATAGCCGCGTGAGTTCCCAGATCTGCTTCCTCCTCCATGAGAGAACCCAGCCGATGCACTGGAGACGATCGAACAACGATACGCTGAATCTCTTCATCGTCTCTTGCCCTACCTGCCTCTGCAATGAGTAGCGCTAGCTCATCGCCAATCTGAGCAGATAGATCACTGTCCGGTTCCGAGCTTGGGGAGAGTCCCTGCAGAACATCTGTCGCCAGTAGATTGCGAATCCGATGCGCGTCTCTAATCCTACTGGGCTGATGATATGCAGCCTTCTGCTTCTCCTGAAAAAGCCACGCGAGAGTGGAATGCGGCACATAGACCGTGTCAAATGCATCAAACGCCTTGTCAAGCAGATTCAAGTGGCTCAAGGTGAGCAATGCAGTTGCATCGATTCCAACCGCTTTGTCCGTCTGAAGTACTGCCGGATGCCGCTTGCCGCTATACGCTGGAATAGCACCTCTTCGACGCGGATCGTTCTCCGAGAGGTTCGCTAGGGCTGGGAGAAGCATTAGATCGAGAAGCGACTTGTTGAGGAAGTCAGCAGCAATGAACATCGGGATGTCGCCACGGCTCAACTGCTCCCACACATCAGACTCTCGACGATCCCATTCAGGCTTCCGGTTTAGTACATCCCTCAGGGTCAGTTTGCGGATTGGCCCGCCATCCCCGGAGAGCTCAGCGGCGGCGCGAAGCCACGCGGTGACTTCCGCATCGTCCTCCCAACCGGCGCTTGCGGCCAGGAAGTAGGCGGACGCGAGGATCCCGGCATCATCACTGCCCCTATCCGCTGCCGCGAACAGCAACTCCTTAGCGTTTGGTGAATTCAGTTGGAAAGCCAGCTGAGCAGCGTGGATCAACTCCTGTGCGTTCCTCTCATCTTTTCCCGCGCACTCGCTCGCGACAAACGCAGAAAGAGAATTCCAATCACCCAGGAAGATTCCAAGATTTACCTGCAATGCTCGATAATTCGGATCATCCTGCTTATCACTGAGCTTCGATAACTCGGAGCGAGCCTCCAGAAGCTTCCCCTCGTAGAACAAGGACCAGCAATAGAGCATCTGTAGGTTCCTTGATTGAACGAGCAGCGTCGTGTTGGTCTCCAGAAACTCGACAAGTTGCCCGTCCTTCTTGGTCTTGCCTAGAGCGATCGCGAATCGCTCAGCGTCGCGCACCGAGCGAGTTCTTTCGAATAGCATCTCTCCGTAATGGCAAACGCTGTCCCACTTGCTTTCGGACTCAAGCTCGTCAACCAAGGAAGCCAGATCGCTTAGCGAGTTGGTTTCCTTGAACTGCGCCCGTCTGGCATCAACCTGATCAGTTCCCTCTGCCTCGGCAATCAGTATCCGAAGGCGCTTCTCGTCCGCTTCTGAAACACCCTCTCCCGACAGAAGCTGCAGACACTCAGTCGCTCTTTGAGGCATCCCGGCTTTCGCGAACCTCTCGATCTGGAGGATTCGCATCGCCCTTGTGTCAATATGTTTGGAGAGCTGGTCGTAGTGGCGGGCTACGAAGTACGCCACATCCTCTGGAGTTTTCTGAGTGAAGGCGAGGGCAAAGCGGGCAATCGCAGCGTCTTGTGTGATCTCGCCGTGGAGAGCGATATGCTGCTCGATCTCCTGCTCGACTGCCGCAAGATTCAGTTTGACGCCAAATTGCAGGCCAAGAGGGACAAGGCGAAGAGCGGACTTGGGATTCTGGAGCTTAGCCTCAAGTCGTTGCCTTCCTTCGTGTGATTCCTCGGGATCTCTCAGCTCAAGCCAAAGCGCGTACTCATCATCCACTGATGCTGCGCGAGGGCAATCAAGTTGCCGTGCAGCGTCTGCAGCGCTAATGAAGTGGCGATGTGCAGTTTGGCGGCTTTCCATCGCAGTCGCATCCGAGGCAAGAGGGAAGTTCGCTGCGTCAAATGGCAACTGGTTGAGCACTCGAGTGCGGAACTCTGTCGGCACAACGACTATGAGGTGAGTTATTGCCATCATGTGATGCAGGGCTGGCGATTCGTCCACGTCCTGATCACTTAGCACACTGAGAGCGTTCTTCGCGGCATCCCATTGGGCGAGTTGAAGCTGCTGCTGCAGGAGATAGAACTTGCCGTCAGGGCCCAGGTCCGAGACTCCAAGGCCAGCCGTTTTCAGCCATTCAAGGGCTCCATCTGCGCCTTCATGATGCGCAACAATCATTAGGGCCGCTGACTTTGAGGCGGGAGAGTCAATACTCGCAAGACTGCTCAGCGCAGCGCTCTTGTCACCTCTCCGCGAAGCAATGAAGGCATCTGCGATGTCGATCTCCGGCAGGTGTGCTAACGTCTTTGCGAGCCCAACGTACTCTTCTGCTTTCTCCAGTTCTGCTGTTGGCGATAGAAGACGGGCGCACCAAGCCAATGCCCGGCCTCGTACAGCTCCAGTTCCCCCAGAAAGATCTCCGTCAACGAGTTTCTCGCCAAGCGTCAATGAAAAGGTAGATCTGTCGAACTCCAGGAAGAATCTCGACTTGCGCAGAATGTCGACGTCATCCTCGGTCCTCTGGTCAACAAGCTCTGTTGGGAACTCCAGAGAGGAATAGTTGATGTCTCCGCCGATCTGTACGTTAAATGAACCGTCACCCGAAGAGATCGTTTGCTTATTCCTCTTTGGCATCATTCCGTGCGGTTTTGCTCTTGATGTGCATGTCGTGACCGACTTGGACGTTCGTCGAACTACTGCCAGATCGGATCTTCTGAGATGGACCCGCCTTCTTGCGCCGACAGACCACACGCCCTAGCCCCGCCAGCAACACCAGGCCAGCTCCGGAGAACAGCCACTCCTTATTGTCCAGAATCCACTGCCCAAATCTGGCCATTCCTGGTCTCCTCTCTCATTCTCGTTAGAAGCGTCTTCTTCGAGCCTACATCCCTAGCCTTGCATGGACAAGCCCAAGACGTGCACCGGCTGACTGCAACGGCCCAAGGGCAGGTAGCTGAGTGGAATCTTGCCCGCAGCCCCTCCGACTTGCGTTCGCGCTGTGGTCGAGGATTCCCCACGCATCCAGGAGTGCGGGGACAGAGCTACGTACCTGGATGTGTGCCAGCCTCCTGCTGACAGCAAGCGTCGGGCCTTGCCTCAGCATTCGCCGAGGCTCTTCTCAACCCGCCGCGCCCTACTCACTCGCTCACGGTGATCACGACCTTGCCTCGAACGTGTCCCGCTTCCAGATACCACATAGCCTCGGCGATCTCGTTCAGTGGGTAGGTCTTGTCGATGGCCGGCGTGATCTTGCCGGCCGCGATGAGCTCTCTTTGGAAGCCCAGATCCTGGTTGGGCTTGTCATTGACCGGGGCCAGTGTTTGGCCCACGAACGGAGAGAGTAGGACACACTTGAGCTGCTGGATCATCGGTCCGAGCCAACGGCCGCTGCGCCCCCGGGGGTGCCGTGGAACCCTTTAGGCGTCAGGGCGTGATCCTCTGGGGGCGGGCCTTTGTTCTTGAATTAAGGTTCTCCGGCTACTGGATTGCGATCGACGCGATCACCTCGCTCAACCCCTCGACAAGCTGATTGAGCATTTCGGAAGGTCGCTGCTCGAGGGCGTCACGGCAGTGGAGAACTGCGACGCGGATTTTGCCTGCCATTGATGTTTCGTCCTGACAGAGTATTATTCTAATACTATGCGAGTGGAGGAGGGAACCCAGTGCCGACCGTGAAAATCCGCACGAACCGCCAAGTGACCGTACCGAAGGTCATTTTCGATGACCTCGGCCTCAAGGAAGGCGACTACGTTGACGTAAGCCTCCAGGGAAGCGACATCGTGATCCGTCCAAAGCGTCTCGTGGACTTCGATGACACGCTCAGCCCCGAAGAAGAGCAGCTCGTCGAAAGGGGATTCCGCGAGCTACGCCAGGGTAAGTCCGTTGCCTGGAGCGCGCTGAAGGATGAACTGGGCGTGTAATCTCTCGCGGCAAGCCGCGAAGCAGTTGCGCTCTTTGCCGCGGGACAGGCTCGGACAAGTCGCCCGGGCGATCGATGAGATCGGGGAGGATCCGACGCTCGGCGATGTGCGTCCGATCAAGAGCGGCCGGTTCAAAGGCGCTGTTCGCAAGCGCGTCGGCCCATACCGGATCGTCTACTCGATCGACCCTGATGCCCGAGAGGTTGACGTCGCTGCCATCCTCACTCGCGGCGACACAACGTACCACTAACCAGCGGGTCGCCAAGGTACGAGGTCTCTAGTCCTGGTGTTTGCGCCATCGCAGCCATCGGGTCAAGCCTTGCTTCTTGACAATCCCCGCGGAGATCCCGGTTCCCTGCACGCGATTCACTCGCCCACGCTGACGACAACCTTCCCTCGAACGCGGCCGGTTTCCAGATAGCGCATTGCCCGGGCGGTCTCGGTCAGCGGGTAGGTCTTGTCGATGACGGGTGTGACCTTGCCAGCTTCGATGAGCTCTCTCAAGAAGTCCAGATCCTGGTTGGGCTTGTCGTTCACCGGGGCCAATCTCTGGCTGACGAACGGCGAGAGCAGGGTGGCTTTGAACTGTAGCGCCATCGGGCCGAACCATTCGCCTTTTTCCCCTCCGGTGGTGCCGTAGAAGCCGTTGGGCGTCAGTGCGCGCCGGCATTCGGCCAGCGTGTGATTGCCCACGAGGTCTAGAATCATGTCGTAGCGCTCCTTGCTGCGAGTAGTGAAATCCTCCTGCGCGTAGTCGATGACGTGATCGGCGCCGAGTGAGCGCACCAGTTCGATGTTCTTGGCGCTGCACACGCCGGTGACCTCAGCGCCCAGCGCTTTGGCGATCTGCACGGCGAACGTGCCGACTCCGCCTGACGCCCCATTGATCAACACCTTCTGCCCCGGCTTGGCCTGTCCTGCGTCACGCAAGCCGATGAGGGCGGTTTGCGCGGCCATCGGCACTGCCGCCGCCTGCTCAAACGTCAGGTTGGCGGGCCTCGCCCTCAGCTTCTTCTCAGGCACGCTGATGTATTCGGCACAGGCTCCAACGCCGACTTCTGCGTAGACCTCATCGCCGGGACGGAATCGCGTCACGTGCCCCCCGACGGACTCAACCTGACCGGCCATGTCGCTACCGAGGATGGTCGCTCGCTTGGGTTTCCGCAGGCCCGTCAGCAAGCGCATGGGATAGGGGAGGCCTCTCAGGAAATGCCAGTCATACGGATTGAGGCCTGCCGCGCGCACGCGAATCAGAACCTCGTTGTGGTTTGGAAGCGGCTTGTCAACGTCCCTGAGTTCCAGAACATCCGGAGAACCGTACCTGGTGTAGACGATCGCTTTCATGCTGTACTCCCTATCCGCCGTCGATCACGGTGATGACGACTTTCCCTTGGGCGTGGCCTTCATCCAGATATCCGAATGCCTCAGGGGTCTCGCTGAATGGGTATGTGCGATCAATGACCGGCGTGACCTTGCCTGCTTCGATCAGCTCCCCCAGAAGAACCAGGTCCTCATGCTTCGGGACTGCGAGGAGCATGCTCCCCTGGCTGCGCAGGAACATTGACAATGCGAATGCCTTGATGACGTACCCCATGCCGGCATGGCCCGTATTGGGTTGGACCTTTCCTTGGGGAGTGAGCGCCCGCCGCAGATCGGAGAACGAGTGGTTCCCCACGTTGTCGAGGATGAGATCGTAGCGCCGCGGGCCCTTCGTGAAATCCTCCTGTGTGTAGTCGATGACATGGTCCGCGCCGATCGACCGCACCATCTCCACATTCCTCGTGCTGCAGACGCCGGTCACGTCTGCACCGAGCGACTTGGCGATCTGGACGGCGAACGTTCCTACGCCTCCGGACGCACCGTTGATCAGAACCTGCTGGCCGGGCTGGACCTTGCCTGCATCGCGAAGCTCCACAAGGGCGGTGATTGCCGCAGTCGGGACAGCTGCCGCCTGCTCGAACGTCAAGTTGGCTGACTTCTTCGCGAGCTTCGCTTCCGGAGCACACACATACTCGGCAAGCGTGCGGCTGTACGAACCGAACACCTCGTCACCCGGCCGAAACCGCGTCACGCTCTTGCCGACGGCCTCGACACGCCCGGCCATGTCCCAGCCAGGAACGTGGTTCTTGGGTCTAGGAAAACCGACGGATAGGCGGACCATCCAGGGTGCGCCTCTCATCATGAATACATCGCCGGCGTTGATGGCGGCCGCGTGTACGCGCACCAGGACGTCGTCATCCTTGACCGCCGGCTTGTCGATCTCTTTGAGTTCAAAGACCTCCGGTCCGCCGTATGAAATCTGAACGATTGCCTTCACATCATCCTCGCTTGCCTGAGATGAGCGAGGCGATCAGGAGCCCCGCGCCGATCCCGATCAGCAACGATGCGATGAAGACGAGAACAGATGTC
>Ga0222683_1000484_pt1 | contig 13181 bp, 12 predicted proteins | sample AntAcemetage1073_FD_179841 | JGI IMG/M metagenome (GOLD analysis project Ga0222683, IMG submission 179841) | Saline water microbial communities from Ace Lake, Antarctica - #1073 | ecosystem: Environmental > Aquatic > Non-marine Saline and Alkaline > Saline | place: Antarctica: Ace Lake... | reverse complement strand
TTGGTCGAACAAGTAGTCATAGAAGTGCATTGTTGGCAAATTTAGCCATATCTCTTATAAATCATAAAAAAATAGAAACCACATATTCGAAGGCGAAAGAAGTGAGAAAATTTGTAGATAAATTAATCACCAAAGCAAAAAATAATGATCTACAGGCTCAAAGAGAAGTAAGAAAAGTCATAAAAAATAAAATTGCATCTAAGATATTATTTGACGAAATAAGACCGAAATTTGTAGAAAGAAATGGTGGTTATACCAGGGTTGTCAAAACCGGGTTTCGCAAAGGGGACGCTGCTCCATTAGCCATTATAGAATTTACTGAATAAGAATTTATTAATTGTAAAAGGTTAAAAGGTTTGATAGGGTATTCGCAATATTAAGCTTTTTAACCTTTTTCTTTTGGAATATTGAATTAAACTAAAACACATATTAGTCAATTAGTTAATTAGTTAAGAAAACAGAATAAAGGGGCTAAGGGTCAGAACAAAGAAAAGATAAAGTATGTTGCAAGTTGCAAGTTGCAAGTTTCGAGATGCGAGTAAAGAAAGAAAAGGAAAAGAAGAATTTGAGATAGCTAGCAAAGAGGGAGTTAGGAATCAGAATAAAGAGAAGAATAAAAAATAAAATTCAGGAGACAGTAGAGAAAGACAATATATAGTATGTCTTTCCTTTTCCTGTAGGACAGGCGTCTCGCCCCTCTATTGGTATTGAAAATAGTTAATAAAAAAAAGAATACAGAATCCAAAATAAAGAAAAGAATAAAAAATAGAAGCCAGAAATCAATCGAATAATCGGCGAATTAGAGAATTGGCAAATTAGAAGATTAGTTAAACAGTTAACGGTTAAAATAAAACATATTGCTCATTACTGTATTTAATTCCGGTTTCTTGATTTTTATTTTCTTTAACCAGGTAACCAGCTAACCAACCAGCATGTATCAACTAATATATTTTTATAACTTAAGAATCTTAATATTATTACTTATTACTTGTTACTCATTACTATATTTTATTAACTACTAAATAATAAGCGGTGAAAACATTGATTAAAATAAAAAATTTAAGTCACATATACACTTCACATAATGAAAACCCGGTAAAAGCTTTAAATAATATAGATATGGAAATAAATAATGGTGACTTTATTTCGATTATTGGATCGAATGGTTCAGGAAAATCTACTCTCGCCAGACACTTAAATTGTCTACTTCTCCCTACGGATGGAGATATTTGGGTAGATGATATGAACACCAAAGATAAAGAGACCATGTGGGAAATTAGACAAAAAGTTGGAATGGTCTTCCAAAATCCGGATAATCAAATTGTTGCTACAACGGTAGAAGATGATATAGCTTTCGGTTTGGAAAATATCGGTATGGACGAAAAATTAATGGAAAAAAGAGTCGAGTGGGCACTTAAAATTGTAGAAATGGAAGATTATAAAAAAAGCGAACCACATCTACTTTCAGGAGGACAAAAACAAAGAGTAGCTATTGCCGGTGCTATTGCTATGAATTCTTCTTACCTTGTTTTAGATGAGCCTACTGCGATGCTTGACCCGAGTGGCAGAAACGAAGTGATGGATATTTTAAAAAAGTTAAATAAGAGGGAAAAAATTACCATTATTTTTATTACTCATCTAATGGAAGAAGCAGCAGAATCAAAAAGAATCGTTGTATTAGACAAAGGTAAAATTGTTTTGGAAGGCAAACCCGAAGAAGTATTTAAAAAAGCAGAACTATTAAAAAATATAAGACTGGATATTCCCCAGATAACAGAATTAGCAATCAAATTAAACAAGGAAGGTTTGAATATTCCTATCAATATTTTAAAAGTAGATAAGATGGTAGATGAACTATGCTTATACATTTAGAAGATATATGTTTTACTTATAGTCTAAATATGCCTTTTGAAACAGAAGTGCTAAAGGGTATTAATTTGGAGATAAAAAAAGGTGAATTTGTTGGATTGATAGGGCATACAGGATGCGGGAAAACTACTTTGATTCAACATTTAAACGGTTTAATAAAACCTACTTCAGGGAAAGTTTTTATCGAAGGACAGGATATAAATACTAAAGGAATCAATCTAAAAAAAATTAGACAAAAGGTAGGTTTAGTATTTCAATATCCGGAAAATCAATTATTCGAAGAAACAATATATAAAGAAATAGCATTTGGTCCTCAAAGATTAAATCTATCGGAAAAGGTAATCGATGATAGAGTTCGAGAAGCATTAAAAATGGTTAATTTGGATTATGATATTTATGCTGAACGCTCGCCTTTTTCACTTAGTGGCGGAGAAATGAGGAGAGTGGCATTGGCGAGTATCTTATCTATCAGGCCTAAAGTATTAGTTTTAGATGAACCTACGGCCAATCTTGACCCTCAAAGTAGAAATAGAATATTATCTGAAATAAAAGAAATTCATAAAAAATATGGGACTACGGTAATATTAGTTTCTCATAATATGGAAAAAATTGCAGAAATTGTAAAACGTCTTTTGGTTATGCATAAAGGAAAAATAATTATGGATGATTCGCCCGTAAATATATTTGAAAAGAAATCAAAGCAACTCATTAAAGTCGGATTAGGTCTTCCGCAAGTGACTAAATGCATGCATGAATTGAAATCGAAAGGTAAAGATGTGTTTACCGGAGTATTGACAGTTCAAGATGCCCGGAATGAAATTATGAGAAAAGTTAATAAAAATAAGAAAAAACAAATTGTATAAACGAGGTTTCTTTAAAATACTATTTATAAGTTAAAATATTAATCCCTTTACTTTAAATAAACTTGAATAATTTAAAATATTAAGGAAATGTAAATAATGAATATATTAAGAAATGTAAGCTTTGGACAATATATTCCTCATGATTCTTTAATTCACAATTTGGATCCCCGTATAAAAATATTGAGTTGCTTGACCGTTATTATTTGTTTATTTCTCGTTGATAATTTTTGGGGATATTTTATATTGGGTTCTTTAATAATGATTAGTATTATTTTTTCAAAAGTACATCCGAAATTTGTATTCAAAGGCTTGCGTCCGATCCTTTTCATTATCATATTTACATTAGTTATTCATTTATTTATGACAGAAGGCGAAGTTATTTACAAATTAGGTTTTTTAAAAATAACATCTGAAGGACTGATAAAAGGGTTATTTATAAGTTGCCGCTTACTAATATTAATTTTAACTACTTCCTTGCTTACACTGACAACTTCACCTATATCTTTAACAGATGGGACAGAAAAATTATTGTCTGCATTTAGATTTATGGGTATGCCCGCACACGAGATTGCCATGATGATGACCATAGCCTTAAGATTTATCCCTACTTTGTTAGAAGAAACGGAAAAAATAATGAAAGCTCAAATATCCAGAGGAGCAGATTTTGAGAGTGGTAATATTTTAAACCGAACGAAAAGTTTGATTCCTATATTGGTCCCTTTGTTTGTAAATGCCTTTAGACGTGCTGACGATTTAGCTATAGCCATGGAAGCAAAGTGTTACAGGGGCGGAAGAGGGAGAACACATTATAGAAAACTACAAATTAAAAAAAATGATATACTAATTTTTGCTTTTACAATAATTGTTGCAATTACAACAAGTTTAATATTTTAAAAAATATAGAATGCTCTAATTAGCTAATTAACTGATTAATCAATTAGCCAATTAAGATTAAGATAAAGATTAAATAACTGGTTAGCTAATTAAAGAACGTTTTGTTATCTTTATCTCATTCTTTATCTTAATCTTTGATTTATTAACCGGCTACCTAATGACCTAATTACCTAATTTAAGGGAAAAATGATTAACATAAAGCTTACTATTAAATACGACGGAACTAAATATTATGGATGGCAAAGACAGAAGAACCTCTTAAGTATTCAAACAATAATTGAAGAAAAAATATCCAAAATGACCAATGAAGAAATAAAAATTAAGGGTTCGGGTAGAACAGATGCCGGAGTTCATGCATTTGGGCAGGTAGCTAATTTTAAAACCAATAGCACCATTCCCATTAAAAAAATACCATTCATTTTAAATAATCTATTGCCTGATGATATTAAGATTAAAAGAGCAGAAAAGGTAGATAATGATTTTCATGCAAGATTTAGTGCAGTTAGTAAAATTTACCATTATTATATTTTTAATTCAGGCAAAGATAATTTTTACCCTTCGTTTCTTTTAAATAAGTATGTATACTATATTTATCGCAAAATAGATATATTAGAAATGAAAAAAGCAGGCAAATTATTTTTGGGAGAACATGATTTTTCTTCTTTTGCGTGTTCGGGAAGTGGTATTAAGAATCCGATCAGGGATTTTAAAAAAATTGATATAAAAGAAAATGGAAGAATAATATGTTTTCAAATGGAAGCGAATGCCTTTTTGTATAAAATGGTCCGGGTAATAGTGGGAACTTTATTAGAAGTTGGACAAGGCAAGATTGATTATCGTGAAATAAAAGGGATATTGGAAACAAAAAACAGGAGAGAAGGCAATAAGATTGTTCCCGCAAAGGGATTATTTTTAATGCAAGTGAAGTATAAATAGTCCTTAGTGAATAGTATTTAGTCATTAGTGAAGATAAGATCAAAAAGGGACACGAGATAAAATAATAATTAGCGAGGGTATTTATATAGCATATAGCGTACAGCGTTTAGCATAATTCACTAAGGCCTAGTTTAAATTTGTTAAATTCACTTGACATTAGGCCTTTATTATATTAAAATTTATAATGTATTTTTTTATTTTCGAGAATTGATAGATTACAAAGATTATTATATATAGTTATTTATTATGAAATTAATTGGCAGGGAGGAATACATTGAAAACTTACAGTGCAAAGGCAGAAGATATTAACAGAAAATGGTATTTAATTGATGCAGATGGCAAAGTATTGGGCAGATTAGCCACAAATATTTCGACAATATTAAGGGGAAAAAACAAACCATCCTATACTCCATCCATGGACATGGGTGATTATGTAGTCGTTATAAATGCTGAAAAGATCAAAACAACGGGTAATAAACTAGCTGGAAAAATTTACAAATATCATACACCCTATATGGGAGGCTTGAAAAGTATTACTTTAGGTAATCTGTTAAATAAAAAACCGGAAATGGTTATTAAAAAAGCCGTTCAAGGTATGATACCGCATAATAAATTAGGAAGAGCAGTAATAAAGAAATTAAAGATTTATAAAGGCAGTAAACACCCGCACCTGGCACAAAAATTAGAAATCATTGATTTAAAAGATTAAAGAGGAGGTCAACACCCTTAATGCAAGCAAAAAGTTACGGTACAGGAAGAAGAAAAACTTCAATTGCTAAAGTTTGGTTAATTCCTGGAAAAGGCAATATAAAAGTGAATAACAAGTCTCTAGATAATTATTTTGGTAGAAAAATATTGGGAACTATAGTAGAAAAGCCTCTGGAATTAGTTAATAAGAGAACTGAAGTAAATGTCATTGTAAAAGTAGTAGGAGGCGGATTTACCGGCCAGGCAGGCGCGATACAACATGGAATTGCTAGAGCACTTCTACAATTTGATCCTTCATTACGTTCAATTTTAAAAAAAGAAGGAATGCTAACCCGTGATTCCAGAATGAAGGAAAGGAAAAAATATGGCCAAAAAGGCGCCCGGGCCAGATATCAATTTTCTAAAAGATAAGTATTTTGAATACTTTCAAAAGAGAAAGGTTTACATGGAAGAGGAGCCTTTCTCTTTTTTTTTATATTTTTTAAATTTACCATAAAATATTTACCTATTTTAAAACACTGAAAGGTAAAGAAAAGGAATGGAATCATGAAAAATAATCCAAGAGTAGATATTTACCTGGATAAAATTGTGAATAATACAAAAGAAATAATAAAAAAGTGTGCTAAAAAAGAAATTGAAGTTATAGGTATCACCAAAGGGTGCAGTGCGGATGTGCGAGTGGCTAAAGCTATGATTAAAGGTGGCATTAAGACTCTTGGAGATTCCAGGATAGAAAATATTAAAAAATTGAAAGAATCAGGAATTAAATCAAAGATGATGCTGATAAGAATTCCCATGCCCAGCGAAATAAAACAGTTGATTGAATACGTGGATATTAGTATTAATTCCGAATTATCTACGCTTAAAATAATATCCAATTTAGCTCAAAAAACGGGTATAGAGCATGAAATCATTTTAATGATAGATATGGGGGACTTGAGGGAAGGTATTATGCCTGAAGAAACAGTAAATACTGTTAGGAAGATAAAACAATTACCTCATATAAAATTAATGGGAATAGGTGCAAATTTTTGCTGTGTTAGTGGAGTAATGCCTACCATGGAAAATTTGGGTAAATTAGTAATGTTAGCCAAAGAAATAGAAGAGAAAGAAAAAATACACATTGAAATAATCTCCGGTGGAAGCACTAGTGTTTTAAAATTGATTGAAGATGATAAAATACCACAGAATATCAATCAATTGAGGATCGGTGTTGGAATTTTACTAGGTCAGGACGATGTTAGATTACGGAATTTAAAGGGAACCTATCAAGATACTTTTATCTTAACTGCTGAAATTGTTGAACTTAAACTAAAACCTTCCTTGCCTATTGGAACCATTGGAAGAGATGCGTTTGGGCAAATTCCGGTATTTAAAGATTTGGGATTAAGGAAAAGAGCTATTCTTGCTATTGGGAAACAAGATATACATTTAAACAGCTTAATACCATTAAAAAAAGGAATAGAAATTATTGCTGCGAGCAGTGATCATCTTCTTGTTGATGTAACTGATTTTAATGGAAATATCAAAATTGGTGATGAGATTAAATTTAAATTAAATTATCCGGCTTTGCTCGCTGCCACTACTTCTAAATATGTAAAAAGATATTATCATAGAGAGGAGAAAAAATAATGACGATAAACATGAAAGGGAAAAATCTAGTATCAATTGATGATTTAAGCAGAGAGGAAGTAAATCAAATATTAAATACGGCTGAATTGTTAAAAATAAAACATTACTCAAATGACAAGAGACCTGTTTTAGCCGGAAAAGTTTTAGGAATGATTTTTCAAAAACCCTCTTTGCGGACCAGGGTGTCTTTTGAAAGCGGCATGATTCAATTAGGCGGTCAGGCCATTTACTTAGGGCCTGATGATATTAAATTAGGTCAAAGGGAGGCAACCAAAGACATTGCCAAAGTATTATCCCGCTATGTTCACGGCATTATGGCCCGGACCTTCAGTCACAAGGTAATTTTAGATCTGGCAAAATATGCCACAGTTCCTGTAATAAATGGTCTATCTGATCTTTTGCACCCCTGTCAGGCCTTAGGTGATTTATTGACCATCAAAGAAAAAAAAGGAAGACTAAAAAATCTAAAATTAGCCTTTATCGGTGATGGTAACAATGTGTTTAACTCCCTGGTTTTTGGAGCGGTAAAGGTTGGAATGAATATAACCATTGGTGTACCTGCTAATTATGAACCGAAATCGGAAATTATAGAAAAAGCAACAAATGATGCCAAAAAAATAAATAGCAAAATTGAGATTACCAATGATCCTTACGAAGCAGTAAAGGATGCAGATATCATCTATACCGATGTATGGACCAGTATGGGTTTTGAAGAGGAGAAAGAGACCAGGAAAAATTCCTTTAAACCTTTTCAGGTAAATAAAACACTGGTAGATAATGCCAAAGAAGATGTGATTATATTACATTGTCTCCCTGCACACCGGGGAGAAGAGATAACCGATGAAGTTGTTGACAGTGAAAAATCTGTGGTTATTGATCAGGCAGAAAATAGAATGCACGCACAAAATGCTGTATTAACCTTAGTGATGTAAAAATACGGGCATATTTATCCTAATTTAGCGTATACTTTGGTAGAGTAGTTTAAGAAAGAAAAGAATAGTTTTTCTTAACTCGATACTCGATACTGTGTTGTATTAGTATAAATTTAATGGGGTGCTTTAAGAAAGGAAAAAATAGTCTTTGCTTTTATTTTTACATATTTTTTTCTTTATCTTTACTCGATACTATTTTCGTGTATTCCTTTCCCTGCTTTTTTCTTTACTCGATACTTAATACTATATACTCGATACTGTTTTAAGCTGTTTTAAGCTTGATAAAAAGGTAGAATCATTTTATAATAATAAATGAAGTGATGTGTTTGTAAATTTATATGAAATTATTTATGTAACTATATTTTTTAAGAGGGAGTTTAAATGCCCATAAGTTTTGAGATATTAGATATCATTGATATCATTATTATTTCTTTTCTGTTTTATAATATCATCTTGTTAATCAAAGATACTCCGGCCGTACAACTGATAAAAGGAATAATTATTCTTTTTATCGCAACTTTTCTTGCAGATCAATTAGGACTAAGAACCATCAATTGGCTTTTTAAAGGTGCAATGGCCATGATGGTTTTTGCTTTTCCAATCATATTTCAGCCGGAAATAAGAAGAGGTTTATTAAAAATGGGAAGAAGAGGTTTTTCAATAAACTCTTCTTTTTTTCATAAGGAAGATGATAAAAAAGTTGAACAGCTTATTAATGGTCTTGTTATGGTTACCCCAATGCTCTCTACGAAGCATAAAGGTGCATTGATTGTATTAGAAAGAGAAGTTGGTCTCAAGGATATTTTAGAAACAGGAATAATTTTAAATAGTGAATTTTCTCCCGAATTACTTTATTCTATCTTTATGACTGATTCACCTTTGCATGATGGAGCAGTCATTATTAGGGGAAACAAAATAATTGGCGCAAATTGCATTTTACCTTTAAGCGAAAGGATTGATTTGAAAAAATCATATGGTACTCGACATAGGGCTGCCTTAGGTTTAAGCGAGAAGACAGATTCATTAATTATTGTAGTATCAGAGGAAACCGGAGGTATATCTGTGGCCATTGATGCTAAAATTACCAGACCTTTAGAAGCACAAGGATTGAAAAAGATGTTGTCCCATTTATATAAGCCTAAAATAGTGTCTAAATTTAATTTTTGGTCACAAGAAGGAGAAAGTAAGTGAAAGATATCAGAAAATGGTTATTGAAGAATATTGATATTAAATTGCTTTCTCTATTTTTAGCGGTGATTTTATGGGTATATGTTGCTAGTGGCGAAAATCCTATAATCGAAAATTATATTGATGTTTCTCTAGGCGTAAGTAATCTTAAAGATAATTTAGTCATTAAAGAAATACCTGAAAATATAAGTATTGGCATCAAAGGATCTAAGAATATGTTGAGCAACCTTTCTTCTGATAAAATTACCGGCATCATTAACCTTTCTGAAATTAATGAATCTGGAATATATAAAATAAAAGTTGAAACAGATGCTCCCCAAAGAGTGGAAATTATAAAGGTTATTCCTTCTGAGATAAAAGTAGAGGTAGAAAAAATATTAACTAAAACTATGGAAATTACTTATAGTTTGATAGGAGTTCCTAAAAAAGGATATTCTTTGGCTGGTGCGCCTGAATTTAAAAATTCTAAAATAAAGGCAACCGGTGCTCAAAGTAAATTAGATTTGATAAAGCAGATTGTATGCCCGATTGATATTTCGGGAATAAGTGAAGATACCGTTTTAAAAATAAAGGTTAAACCTGTAGATGTTAATGATGATGAAATCGTGGGGCTGCAAACAGAACCGGAGATAATGGAAGTGTCAATTTTTATTACCAGTGGATATCCGGAAAAAACATTGATTATCAAGCCAAGAACCATCGGGAAACCTGCCCCGGGTTATTATATTTCTCAGATATTGGTCAATCCGGACGAAATAAGTATTTATGGTAATTACTCCAAAATAAATGATTTGGAATTTTTAGAAACAATTCCTATCGATGTCAATGGAATTACAAAGACGCTTGCTGTGAAGGTACCACCCGTATTAGTTGAAGGATTATATATACTTGAAGGAGAACCACAATTAACTGAAGTAAATATACAAGTTAAAGAAAATATAATTCAGAAAACTCTGAGAGATGTTCCTATTAAAATTGAAAATACATCCCCATTTATATCTTGCGATATTGAACCTAAAAATGCAGAAATAATTATTGAAGGAAAAAATATTTTAATTGATGAAATTGAAAAAGAAGATATCAAGGTATTTGTTGAATTTACAGAAAATTTAAAAATCAACCAGGAAATAAAACTAGAAGTTCAACTTCCTGAAGGTGTTTCTTTGATAAAGGTTGAACCGGAAGAAGTAAACTTAAAGATAAATAATAAATAGCATTAATTAGCGTATAGCGTAAAGCGTTTAGCGTATATAAGAAAAGAAGAAAACAAAATAAAGGAGCCAGGAACCAGAATCCAGAATGAAGAAAGGAAACCAGAAGTTAATTGGTTAATTGGCGAATTGGCAAATTGGTTGATTGACTTATTTTACTTATAATTGTAACCCGAACCTATACCTAAATATCCAATGACAACTATCGAGAATTTGTTTTTTCTTTATTTGCATATTATACTTTCTTTGCTAACGACTAATCACTATTCACTAACGACTAATCTAATGAGGTATTGAGTGAAAAAATTATTTGGAACTGATGGGATAAGAGGAATTGCCAACCGTGAACCTATTACCGCTGAAACAGCTTTTCAAATAGGTAGAGCCGGAGCTTATTTATTCAAAGAAAAAGAAGATTCCAAGATACTAATTGGAAGGGATACCAGAATTTCAGGGGATATGTTAGAATCGGCTTTAATTGCCGGTATATGTTCTTTGGGAGTTAATGTGTTAAAGGCAGGAATAGTTCCAACCCCTGCGGTAGCTTATTTAAATAAAATTTATGATGCCGATTGTGGAATAGTCATTTCCGCATCTCATAATTCTTATGATAATAATGGAATCAAATATATCGGAAAAAACGGTTTTAAATTCTCAGATTCAGAAGAAGAGGCTATCGAGAAAATATATTTCGAAAATCACACTAAAAACAATCGACCTACGGGGAAAAATATTGGATGCATAAAAAATTTACCTGAAGCAAAGGATAAATATATTAAACATATTAAAGCTACAATTACTCCTTTTTTGAATATCAAAGGTTATAAGGTGGTAATTGATTGTGCCAATGGAGCTTTATATAAAATTGCACCTCAAATATTTCATGATTTAGGGGCAAACGTAATTAGTATTAACGATGAGCCAAATGGGATTAATATCAATCTTGATTGTGGGGCCACTAATACTTCTTCATTGCAAAAAGAAGTTTTGAAATATAATGCGGAATTAGGTTTGGCTTTTGATGGAGATGCGGATAGACTTATAGCGGTAGATGAAAAAGGAAATATAGTGGATGGTGACCAGATCATGGCTATCTGTGCTTTAAATTTAATTAAAAATAAACAGTTGACAAATAATCTAGTAATTACTACCATTATGAGTAATATGGGATTTGATAAGGCAATAGAAGCGGCAGGAGGCAAGGTTATCAGAACCAATATTGGAGATAGATATGTATTTGAAAAAATGAAAGAAACGAATGCTATATTAGGGGGAGAACAATCAGGTCATATCATCTTTTTGCAACATGGAACCACCGGGGATGGCTTGATGAGTTCACTACAATTGCTAAAAGTAATTAAAGAAGAAGGAAAAACCTTATCTGATTTAGCTTCTGTGGTAACAAAGTATCCTCAAATTTTATTAAATTTTAAAACTAAAAATCAAAAGAGCTTCTTTGAAAATGTAAATATAAGCAAAATAATAAAAGGTAGCAAAGAGGAACTTGATGGAAATGGCAGGATTTTTATTCGAGCTTCCGGAACGGAACCTTTAATCAGAGTACTTCTGGAAGGAGAAGATAAAAATAAATTAGAGAAAATATCTCAGAATTTAAAAGAGGTAATTGAAAAAGAAAAGTTATAAACAGTGAATTGTCGTTAGTTGTTAATAGTATTTAGCAATAAAACTGAAAACGAAAGGCATAAAATGCAAAACTATAACTCAAAATTAGAAAATTAAGAGAAAAAGGTTTTGAGTTTTGAATTAATGACTATTTTAAACGGAAGACAGGTGGAAAAGAAGATTAAAAGGAGGTGATAACGAAATATAAAATCTAAAAAAATTAAATAGAAGCGCCAGAACTTATTCTGTAGGAAGATGGTATAGTTTTTGCAGAATAAGTTGACGAGGAAGGAGTTAATCGAAATTCGGCGGATACTCCTGGGTTTACCAATCCTTAAAAAATTTACAAACCCTGCAAGTAATTGCAGACACAAAAAGATTTTTGTGGTAAGAATCCGTTTGGGGATTAAAAAAAGATTCTAATAGGCTTATAGATATTGTATTTATTTCTATTAGTTAAATCTTGTAAGCTTAAATTTCTAATTAGTGTAGAAGTTACCCTATCGTCTTCCTTTATGGATTGATGATAGGGTTTTGTTTTTTTTGTTAAATTCTAAATAAAGAAAGGATGATAATATGTGTGGAATAATTGGTTATATTGGTCCAAGAGAGGCAACACCAATTTTAGTATCCGGATTAAAAAAATTAGAATACAGAGGATATGATTCTGCTGGAATAGCAGTAATGAAAAATAATGATATTGAAATTGTAAAATGCAGTGGAAGAATAGCCGCATTGGAAACTTTATTAAAAGATCGATCCCCTGAAGGTAGTATTGGAATAGGTCACACGCGATGGGCTACTCATGGACCACCAAATAGAATGAATGCTCACCCTCATGATGGATGTAATTCAGAAATAGTAGTAGTACATAACGGAATTATTGAGAATTATTTACCTTTGAGAGAAAAATTAGTATCTGAAGGGCACGTATTTTTATCAGAAACCGATACCGAAGTTCTTCCTCATTTAATCGGGAGAAATTTTCAGAACGATTTAAGCCTGGCTGTAAAAAAATCATTGGAAGAGGTTGAAGGATCTTATGCCATTGCGGTTATTTCTTCTAGAGACGAAGGTAAAATTGTGGTGTCACGTTGTGGCAGCCCTTTAATTATCGGGATAGGTAACGGAGAAATGTTTATAGCATCTGATATCACTGCCATACTTAATTATACGAATAAAATAATTTATTTAGAGGAAAAAGAGATTGCAACAGTGACCAAAGATAAGGTGGAAATACAAGATTTTTACGGGAATATTATTGAAAAAGAAATCAACGAAATTGAGTGGAATGCTGAAATGACAGACAAGAGCGGATATAAACA
>Ga0222683_1000482_pt1 | contig 13264 bp, 18 predicted proteins | sample AntAcemetage1073_FD_179841 | JGI IMG/M metagenome (GOLD analysis project Ga0222683, IMG submission 179841) | Saline water microbial communities from Ace Lake, Antarctica - #1073 | ecosystem: Environmental > Aquatic > Non-marine Saline and Alkaline > Saline | place: Antarctica: Ace Lake... | reverse complement strand
CGGACAACGACCGTTTGAGCATCGACAGTTCGGCTGAGTCCGGTGCGGCGTGAGTACAGCCGCTAAAGCATATTGTTAGCGTCAACAAAATGGTTCGCATGTCAAATCCTCAAATCGTTTTTCATGGCATCAAGCGTGTATTCTCGGGGCTCCATGTTCGGCATGTCGCTGAGCCCTACGAACGTCGTGTTGCGATATCGCAGCATCTGTTTAATCGCCGTTGGACTCCATTCGGCCCATCCGTTTTGCCCCCATGTGTTGGCCCACGAATTTAGGATCCAGGCGTACGGATCGCCATTGGAGTCGACGCGTGTAGACAGGCACAGAGCACAGATTGAATGCCCGCCGTCTCGTCCGCCGCTGGAATACGAATCCACCAGTTTTCGATTGACGGTGCTGTTCCAGCCAATCCCCTGATGGATTCCACCGAGCCCCGCGCCGAGGAACGTCCGGTAGCCGTCATAGCTGGTGATCTGCGTGCTGCTGCCGACTGCGTAGTTTTTTGCGTCTGCCAGCACTGCCGAGTAATCCGACGGCCGGGCAGGATTGTAGTTGCGTGGATACCTCCACAATTCTTCGCGGCATAGGCCTGTATTTATGGCCAATTTAACGCCCGCTGATATGGTCGAGCCACGGTCGCCACGGATGCCGCTGATCTTTTGCGCCTCGTAGTATCCCATGGCCCGGCTGAGCTGCATCCATTTTGCCTCGCCGTGGAGCACGACGTAAATCCATTCCATCACAGACGACAGCGAGTGCCCAGCGCACGCGCCTTGGCCTCCCTGATTTTCGACGATGGCTAGTGATCGGACATCCAGCCGGACCTCATTGTACGTGCCACGCATCGCCAGCACGTTGGTCTCGCGAGACAGTGACCGGATGTATTCTTGGTCCTCCAACTCGATCGGATAGCCCGTAAATTCGGTCATTGTGCAGCCTCCAATTTGTCTGCCATCTGAGCCAATGTCCCGGCCTCGATTGACTCGGCCAGCATGTCGGTAAATGGCACCCAGTCCGCTGTGCGTGCGGTTGCCCGTCTGTCATTGACGGCAACAACGACTGCCCGGCGCTCGGTCGCGGTCTCTGCTGGCATCGCCGCTGCGTCGCGCAAGATTGTGATTTGGCTGGCACGGTCGGCGGCATGGCATTGTGACAGGACGTCTGACGTCGGCATCAGCAGCAAAACGCCACCGATCATCGCGATAATTGCTGGGGCGAATCGTGTCATTCTGCCACCGCCGTTTCATCCGGTTTACCTTCAAGTTCGCTGATTCTCGCGACCTGAGCAACATCCCGAGACGCGCCAGATTTAAGCTGCGTGAGTATGCTCTCAGCGGACGCCACTCCCATCGACTTGACGATGTCCTCCACCCATTTGACGGCCCCCGGTGGCGGTGACTCATCGGCCAATCGAGCTGTCAAGGAATCCTTGACAGTTGAATCGTCAACTGTTGAGTGATCCTTAACAGTTCGGCCCGCCCACATCTGATAGGCCAGAGTTCCAACGCCGCCCACGGCCATGACAGCCCCGAGGATCGGCATCCAGTTAATCGTGATCGTCGCAATCATCGGCTTGACCTCAATTATACGTGGATGGACAGGCCGGTTTTTGCGAGATCCAGAACAGCCTGCACGACCGGCCGTAGGAGACTGGCCTCCATGCCCTCAGTCATCCACGGGATGTCGATCCGATCGTTGAGTACGCTGACCAAGACATCCTCAAGCCTGCCCAGTTCCTCAGCGCTCAATCCGTCCGCTGCGTCGAGAACGAACGTCTTGATGCTGTCAGGGATTCGCGGGCCGATTAGATTGACACACCACGCGATTGCGACGCCCTCCTCCGCCTCGGACAAAACCGGCAGGTCAAGCTGTACGTTGATCCGGGCCGTGAGCGCCGCGTTAAAATCGTGGTCGGTCATGAGAACGCCTCTGATGGTGTGCGGAATGGTCTCTACCGTATTGTGCGGATTCCGGGCCGATTGTCAAGGTTTGTCAGACGGCACGTCCTCATATCGGCCCGGCGTGCTCGGCAGTTCATTCCTCTCTAGGTCACAGTCGCCAGTTCGGCTTCAAGTTCTTCAATTTCTTTGCTCATTGCGTGTTCCTCAGCTTGTCGTTCGCGGCCCGCAGTTTGTTGTTCTCGTGCCGCAGGATGGCTATTTTGCCTTGGGTCTGATGCACCATCTTTTTCCATCGCTTCGCCTGCCGCTTGGCGCATTCTAATCGCCTTTTCAGCATCTCGATGTCGTCAGTCATTGCACCACCTCCGAATACTTCCCGCAACGGTCGCAGGCATCACCGGAATACGTGTCACCTACACATAACCGTGCCTGTACGTGATCACCATCGCACCTGCATTTATCGCAAACGACCAACCCGTTTTCCAATAAGCTTGTTTTTGTGTTTGATTTGATTCTCATGATGCCCCCGGAACGAGCCGGGCTTGTGCCCGGCCCCTTTGGCCTGCATTAAAGTGTTTGCATGTTTTTCCGGATTACACCTCCGAATAATCCGCCAGCAGTTTTTGGATTCGCGATTCCTTCGCCAGTTTCTCGGCGCGTTCCTCGGCTAGTTTCTCCGACTGTGCGAGCCTCAGTTTTGCACGTCGATCAATCACCAGTTGGCCGAAATCATCCTGCCACGGTCCGTTGTGTTTCCATCCGTATTCGTCGTTGCCGACCAGCCCGTAGACTTCGACGGCATCGTGGCTCTGGTAGTCTCCGACGAACTCGTCAGGTACAACGTAAATTTGAAACGCCCAACCCCTCGCAGGTGATCCGACGTAAATAAACAGGCGCCCGTACAGACCAGTCTCGAAAAGTTCGGCGTAGTCTTTCGCTTGGTCGAGAGTGTCGTTCATTTTGTTTCGTCCTCGTCTATAATCATCTCACGCACGGCAATCATCTCATCGTTGCGGTACAGGCTCACACAATATACTCGCGGCTCGTTTAGATTGTGGGCATTGGCCCGGATGTAATCCCGGCAGCCGGACTCCGTGAAACAGGCCGTGACAAACTCCCAATGGTCGACATAACCGACGCAGTCCCAGATGTCATCGCCGTTCGGGCCTGATCGCTGGAACTCTAACCGCTGCTGCGGTGTTGGCCTCAACTCGCAGTCGTCGGTACCAACCCATTCGTAGGTGTCGGTGTACGCGAGGTCCACGCCCCACGTCCTCGATTTTTGCTGCACCAAAAACAGCGGGTCAGATGTTGCCCGGTTGTCCTGCGTGCGGATGTTTTCCGCTATTGTTTTGAGGTTGCTCATTTTCGTTCCTCCTCCAAACTAAATGACTGCCAAGGATCGATCTTGTGATCCATCCCGTCGCACTCGATCTCGTCGGCCAACTCGCCGAGCAACTCTGGACGCTGGCCGATCATGTTGTCCGCCAGCATCGCAACGACACCCTGCAGTTTGCTGAGCTGCGATTCGATGCCGCCCTTTTTAAGCTCGGTGTGGACCCAGCACTCGACCGTTGACGACATCGTTTGTGTGCTGCCGTGCTTGTGTGTTTTGTACGTCACGTCAGTCATTGTTTTTCCCTCCGTCTAATGATCGTAACTTCGTGCTCGTTTGATTTTCGAAAATGGGCATGGACCACTGTGGTTGGGTGCGTGTGGAATATGCCTTCCCAGGCTTGCCGCAGATCAAATTTCGTGGCCGCAGTGATAAACACCTCCCGACCGTTGATAACCGCCTTCACAGACCAGCCCCTGTACGTCATGTCAGTCATTGTCGTTGCTCCTAGTTAATGCGTTTGACTTGATCCGTCCCACTCGCTGTGTCGTCGATTCGCCCCGTCCCCCGACGCATCCCGCAGCTGCCCGAATAGGCTTCTTTCCATTATCTCCTTATTTCCCCCCATGCAGTAAAAGGGCCTATAAAAAACGCTGGGGTTTTGGCCGTTGAAATAAGTAGTTATGTAGTAGTATGTAATTAAGGAAAGAAGTCACTTCACTAACGAAAACACTGGAAACTTCTTTCCCAAACCGGGTGGGAGATAAGTGCGCAATAAGGTTTTAAGGGTGGCTTCTTTCCCGTTCGCGCCACACTTAAAACCACCCCCATTACAGTGCTCTGTAGATAATTGCCGTCCGCCCTGCGGTGGCACGTTCCTCGGCCACAATGTCGCCAGACTCCTGCAATGTCGTCAGGATCTCTCTGCGGTCCCGTGCCTTCAGCCATCGCATCTTCCGGGACAACTCTGTGCTAGTCCACTCGGATTGCGTCTGGATCAGCCTGAGCACCTTCAGATGCTCCTTTTCCGTTTGGTTCTCCGAGATGTGCATCCCGGCGCGTTTCAGCATTCGTCGCGTCAGCCAGTTATTCAACCTGATTGCCTTGTCCGCGTCGTCCAGCCGGATGATCGGCCAAGATTCGCCAGGGCCATATCTAGACGCGGCAAATAACATGGCAATTTTATTGGTTTTCTCGGCATGTCTTGACCAGATAGCCGCACTTACTGACTCTTCGGATTTCCTGCGACTGCTGATTTCGATCGCATGGTCGCGGAGCCTGTCTGTGGCATCTGCGTCCGCGTCGATCTCCTGCGGATGTGCCGCGTCGTGATTGGAGACGCCCGCTAGGTTGCCGCTGTGTGTCCGATGGTCTAGCCAGTGGCGTGCTCTGTCGATGATGTCCTGAGGGATACTGACGTCCTCTGGCGGGTCCTGGTAGTCGACGTATTCGGAGTTCTCGAACACTAAAAACCTGCCGATCAGGCCGTCAGAGAGATTCTGCTTGCTGAGCGATTCCCAGAATCCGTCCGGTACCGACGTGCCGTACACTACACAATGTGGGTACTCCAGCACTTTAACCTTCTTGCGATCGCCGTAGGCATCGCCCTGCCAGACGTCGTCCGCTGAACTGTAAATCTGCATCAGGACGGACGCGATGTTGTACAGATGCGGCGCCATCGACGCTGACTGCATGGTTGACAGCAAACGTCCGATCTCGTCGATCTGGAACAGCGTGTTCCACTGCTCGGCCATAGCTGACACGATCCCAGCGTGGCTACCGATTCGCTCCGGTCCACATACCTGACCGTGACCAGCTCCCCGCAAGATCTTGCGGTTGAGTTTGCGGCTGTAATCCTTCCCGCCTCCGGACGGTGCCAGCCCCATCACGTAGACGTTAGACCGGCTGCCTCGGTGCTCAATTTTGCCACCGGTCAGACTGGCCATCAGGGCCAACGCGCCAGCCAGAGCCAACTCCGGCAGTGGGTAATGTGCTGTGCTCAGATTGTGCTGGACTAGATCACCGATCAGACCGGGGATGTGTAGCCCGAGTCCAGGGCTGTCGTCTGGATCCGGTTCTCTTTTTGCTGGACCGCCCATGATCCCAGACAGGTCGACGCCCGCGTCCTCAACGTAGGGGATAATTGCTTGCGGTCGTTTCTCCGCTCGGGCTGTCCCGTTTCTTGCAGCGCTGGACGTCGCTCGCTGCAGTTCGTTGTCGTCCAGCGGTTCGAAGTTCTTGGAATTCCAAAGCCGCATCAAATTGACAACCTGATCCTCGCTGAGCCGGTTGCCAACATCGTCGGTCATTGCCGCCAGATGACCGGCCAGAGAAAACGCGGCGTTGTTCCGCCCACCTGTCCCGCAGGCTGGGACGCTGTCCAGATAGCTAATCGCTCGGTCTGTTAATGGCGTCTGACTGACTGGCCCCGAGATCACTGGCCGGGCCGCGACAACCGTTGGCGACAAATACTCATTACAGATCCAGTCAATGGCCGATTGCCCGTCACCGATGCCAACATTGCGAGCATAGACGTTGCTTGTGATCGTCCAAAATCTCCCATGGTCATAGCACTCAATCTGCTGTTTTGGCCCATCGAATTTATGGACACAGCGAGCGTTGGGCGTTTTCCTTGCCCGCGTCAGGAATTTGATTCCGGTACCGCTCGGACTGATCTCCGCGTACGCGATCCCGTCCAGTCTGGCCACGATCGGTATAGACCATTTCCGTAGCTCACCGAATGCGTCCAAACAGTTGTCCAGATCGATCCCGGTGTATGGGTCGGTGATTTCGAACGCCAGCAGTCCGAATGCCTCGGCCGTTTCGAAATCACTCCACGTCGACGGGTCGTTTGATTTCGCGTTTTCGCGATTGACCTGCAACGGGATTTTCACACCGTTGCGGTCCTCCCAGTTGTGCCATTGCCTGAGATCCTTAAGCTCTTGTGGTATGGTCATTATGTACTTTCTTCAAATCCAGTTGGTACTGTCACCATTGTCTCTTTACCAATAATCGCCCCTTTAACTGGCACTAATCTAGGAACTGACGCCCCCTTCCCCGTCCAGCGAATTGCGAAGTGCGGCCGCCGGAAATGAGGACTGCGTTCAACGTCTTCTCCAATCGAAAAACCAAAAACGCCACGGCGTTTTGCCCGTGCGATTCGGTCGTCTAGTGTAGTAGACTTACCCTCATCTGATTTCAACACGACCGGCTTAATGTAGTCAGGGTCTGACGCAAGCATCATTACGCCAAGTGCTATCTTGCAAAGAGTGTCGGTTTGCGATTTCCAATTTTCTGACAGGCCTGTGGCATGGTCAGTAACGTAGCGAGAGTTTGCAAATGTTTGATGCAGCCTAACTGTTGACAGCCTTCCACTTCGGTCCCCACCCGATGATTCATTCATGGTAAACACGGCCATAAACGGGCTGTCACAATTAAATAATTGATTGAGCCCAGTTGTTTTTAATAACTCAAACGTATTACCATCAAACACGGACACTAAAAACCACTCACATCCTGTGGCGATGGCTTGCGATGATCCCTTAGAAAACTTCACTGAAATGGCTGGTAAGTCGTTCACTATACTCCTAGGAATCGAGCTAGGCTTTATTTCTAATTTTGTTTGAGCTAAAGCATCTGCCACTTTGGGGTACACGTTAAAAAACGGACGCTCTGCCGTGATAAACCTATTTTCCATTATCACTGGAATCACATCCATGGTTTGACTTATCTCAGTAATAAAGTGTGGCAACTGGTGACGATCCGTCACGCCAAAGTCTTTTGCATAACTCATCCAACGCTTTACAAAACCCATCGGCGTATTGGTAATAAATTGAGTCTTCAAAACGGCACCTCGTCATCTTCGAAAACATAATCATCGGGCACTTCCTGAGCCTCCGCAGCCCATTCATCCTCCGCAGGCCGATCATGACTAAACGACTGTTCAGTAATCGATCGCCATTTCCCATTGACCTTGGTCGTCATCTGAAACGGCATCCGGCAGACACCCCGATCCAACAGCTTCACTGCTTCGTCAACAGTCTCCGGGCAGTCGGCAATCGAATGCGAATCCCACCACGCCTGAGCTTTTTTTCCGGCGTATCCTGCGTGCTCAAAACACACCCATTCGCTGATCGATTCATTTGTCAGATTGCCAACCGCGTCGTCCGGTTGGCAGTCGTACATCACACGCAGCGTTGGCGGTTTGTCCGGCTCTTTTTTCTTGGTCCATTTTGTCCAGCTGCATCCCACGACAACCCATTCCTCTGGCTCGGATTGGCCGATGAGCGTGCTGTTTTCGTCCGCGTTCGAGTCGTGTTTGTCCGCCGTTCGCAGCGGAAACTTAAACCCGCAGTCCTCGCAAATCTGAGCACTGATTGCAACTGCTGATTCACAGTTCGGACAATTTTTCTTCGGCGCTGAACCCTCGCCCGGCAGCTTGACCTCTGTTCCGTAGTCATCGGAATCAATCGGCCCATGCCGTCGAATGTTGCCACCGAAATCTAAAATCAGTGCGTCCGTTTTCGACTCGTGTTTCCTGAGCGCTCGGCCTACCATTTGAGCGAACAGGACGGCAGACGTTGTCGCCCTCAACACCGCCAGCGCGTCAATACATGGTGCATCAAATCCAGTCGTCAGAACCATGCAGTTGACAAGCCAGCGAAGGTGACCATCTTTGAAATCACTCAACCATTGACTACGTTCGATCGCCAGCGTCTCGCCCGTGATCACTCGCACAGTGTCGCCAGTCAGCGTTGCTAGCGTGTCGCCGATTGCAAACGCATGGTCGACCCCTGAGCTGAAAATTAAAATCGAATGACGATCGACGCACTTCGCCACGATCTCAGCACACGCCTCTGACACTAAATCGTCAGACATAAACGCCCGCTGCATGTCAGACTCGTTGTAGTCGCCGCGAGAAGTCCGCACGTTCGTCAGGTCGACTTCATGCTCGGTCGATTGGTTCGTCAAATTGCAAAGATAGCCCTCTTCAATCAGCGTTCCGGTTTTCGATTCGTAGCAGATTTTCTGGAACATTTTGTCAGGTCCGCAGATCGTCCCTTCGCCTGTCCTGTAGGGCGTTGCTGTCAGTCCTACGATTCGGGCTTTCTCGTTTATCAACATTAGGTCTGCAAGGAATCGACCGTACATTGATGACTCGCTGTCACCGACCAGATGTACCTCGTCAATCAGTATCAGCTCACGCCGTCCGAAATCCGGAGCGTTTCGGTAGACTGACTGGATGCCAGCAAAGACAACAGGGCCATCATAGTCACGTTGACCAAGTCCCGCCGAGTTGATCCCGATTGATAGGCTCGGGCAAAGCGTCTGAATTTTGTCGGCGTTTTGCTCAATCAATTCCTTTCGGTGCTGGAGCACGATCACTCGCGCGTCGTATTCAATCGCCTGCTCAATCAGCATGGCGATCACTAGCGATTTGCCTGCGCCGGTTGGCAGGACAATCAGCGGATTTCCGGCCTGTGTTCTCAAGTAACACCACGCCGCGGCATGGGCCGCCAGTTGATAGTATCGTGGGATCATGCGAGATCCTTAATGTGATTTGACGCAGTTCGCAACGCCTTGCGAATTCGCAATGTGTATTCAGACAGCGAGTCCGGAATGTCGAGCCAGGCGACTTGGGCTGCGAATCCGTCCAGCTCATTCTGAACGGTTGGCCCTTCGCTTTTCGCTGACCCAAATTCGTCGTCTGTGACCTGCTCATCTGCCAGACGGTCTGCCTCGATTTCAGACTTGCTCCCTTTGCTGGCGGCACGTCGCGCATCGCGGTCAGACACCAATCGCCTGACCGTCTCGGCCTCTCTAAGCTTCAGACGCTCTGCCGCCTGCTCAATCAACATGGCGGTCACTAAGGGCTTACCAGCTCCGGTTGGCAGGACGATCAGCGGATTTCCGGCCTGTGTCCTCAAGTAGCTCCACGTCGCGTCATGGGCCGCCAGCTCATCGCGTTCGGCCTGTAACTCGGCTTGCTGTTTTTTAAACTCAGCCCGCTCTTCGGTCCGCTTGTCAGCTTCTGATTTTGCTGTTAAAAAATGCCACTTAAAATCCTCGCGACTCATCACGTTCAGCGCGTCCGGATTGACTGGAGCACCGATCTCGTTGAGTCGCGATATCCATTCGCGAATCTCTTCGCGGCGTCGATTTTCTTCCACAATCTCCAGCCGCTTTTGCTCTAGCCGAACAACGTCTGCCTGAGTTTTTAGATGCGTTTCAATCGGCTCGATTTCGGATTGGATTCGTTTTGCTTCGCCGTCGACTGTTTTGCCGTATCGGACGGAATCTTTCTTCAATTCTTTCCGCGTTTTTTCAACGTCGATGCGTAGCCGCGACATCCGTTTGAGTGCCGTTGATGCAGTCTCGAACCCCGCTTGATCCTGCGGACTCTCAACCGTGATTTGCATGTACTCAGCTTTTATCTGAGCGATGACAGCATCTGATTCCGATAGTTTTTCGACCGCGTAATTGATCGCCGCGTCAACTCGGCTAACTTCGATTGTGTTCATCTTTTTTTGCCTTGTGAAAACGTGTGAAAAATAGGGGCGACGATTGTCGCCCCATTACAATCCGTTATCCTAAAATGGCGAAGCCTTTGCCCCTTCTGGCTTGTCTTCAAAAGCCTGCTCAATCATGTTCGACTTGACGCTGGCTGACTTGCTGCGTGGTTTGTATCCCCGCACGTCATTGCTCGGATTGCCGTTTTGGTCCTTGCCGATCTTCACCGTTGCCTTCAGCGGGATGTTGTGCAGATCGCTTCCATCGTTTGGCGTTAACACGTTGACCGCCCGGCAGATTGAAGACAATGTTCCTTTGCCGATTTTCTGGGCCGCCTCTGAAGCATTGACTAAGTTCAGGCCGTCAAATAAGATTCTGTTTTGATACTGCCCGTTCAAAATTTGCAACTTCAAAGCGAGCCGCTTGCCCTTGCCGTCTTTCGTGTTTTTGAGTTCTGACTCCGTGATGATGACGTCATAGTCACCAGCAGGAATCGGGCTGAACCCCTCGTTCGGGTCGACTTCTGCTGCGTTAAATCCAGTTAGATTTCCACTCATAATTTTCATTCTCAAAAAGGTAAAACTCAAAACTTTACTTTGCTTTCGATGTTCCGTCGACGACTGCGCCCTCAATGTTGCCGACTGGATCTTCTGCTTTCGGGCCGTTTGCGCGAACGTATTTTCCGATCAACTCGACTGTCTCGGTTGGTGAATCGAATGGTATTTGATCGGGCAAGTTGATCCTGTTTTTCGCACGTATTGCAGCGGTCGGAGAACACTGGATAAAGCGCTCCATCTGTCCAGCCACAGCAATGGCCCGCGTCCGATCGAACCCCTCTTCGACCTGCCTGATATACGCTCGAAAATCCAACATTAGGATCTCCGTTGCCCAGTCACTCAGCAGTTCTCTCGCGTCTTTGTCGAGTGCTGGCTCCATTCGCTGGTAGGAATCCATGTCAGGTTTTTTGATATCAACCGCCTCGCTGTGAGACAACAGGACGATGCCCACATTTTTCTGCGACTGGATGACGTGCATGGCGACTAGAAAGCGGTCCCAGTACGGCAAGCAAAGTTTTCTGCCTCGGCCATAATCGAAACATGGATCACCAAAAGATTTCGCGCCCTTGTCTTCGACAACTTTTTTCTGAATCAGTTTTTCCAACCAATCAACTGTGTCAATTGCGAGCCATCGAAATCCGTGATCGTCGTTGACGAACTCCATCAGCGTGGAAAAAAACACATCAATATCTCTGATGTTGTCGCTGGAATCGCAGACGATATCGCCGAGACCGTCTTCGATATCAACGATGAAAACATCCGGGAACGCTGCAGCTAAACTAGATTTTCCCACGTGGTTCGGCCCATGAACAACCATCCTGCGCGGGACCTGTTTTTTGCCTGAATTTACCTTGAGTGCCATTAGTGTTTACTCCACGAAAAAAACCGCTGCCCCTGGTGTACGCGCACCAGAGACAGCGGTTGAAAACAGGGTTGCCCCTGAGAATTCCGTTGTTGTGTCAATCGCGTAATTGACGTCGATAGTGTGTGATAGCGGTTGCGGATTGTCAAGACTAAAAAGCCAGACTACGGGCTGGCCGCCAGACAATCCCGGTACTCAGTGATCAGCGACTCCAACTCGACCAGCGTGTCAAAAAAAATGCTTGGCTCGTCATCGGCAGAGACGACAACACCAGTCCTGACAGTCCCGTCTGAGAGGGGATACTGGCCCGGACGAAGAACGTCCGACGCCCAGAATTTACCATAACATTTGTCCGTCTCATTCCACGCCGGACCCGTAGCCAAGCCGATCCTAAAACCCCTGTATGTTTTGATTTTCATCTGTCCCTCTCAGAGTAAAAAACCGCACCCAAAACGGTCGAGCGTCGTGAGTGCGGTAGATCGGGGAAAGCCCCCGAGGATGGCAGTTTGTGTGATGGACTCGACTCCATCACCAGCCACGTTGTGTGTGTTGTTAGTTGTTTTTGGTCGATACGAACGGCTTCGATTTGAATGGGGCAATTCCGGTAATCTGCTTGACGTATTCACACCAGCCTTTTGCCTCATCCGCTGGGATCTCTACCGCCTCGGATTTAGCGTGATGCCATCTAACGTCCTCCGAAACTTCATCTATTCGGGTCACGTATAAACGCCCGACGAAAAGCACCACCACTTTTTTACGCTCGGCGATCTCATCGATTAGCCGTAGCGTTCCGTCGACCGCGTCTGCAAACGCTGCCTGCATCTCACGGATGTGCTTGCGTAGTTTCATCTGTTCGTTCGTCATCATCATCCCCTAGTAAAGTGATACACCCGAAACGTAGTTAGTCGGTTTTGCTGTTCGTTTTTTGCTGGTGACATTTCTCAATGCACAGTATCTGCAAATGATCGGCCTCGCAAAATAGGCGTTCGCAAAACTGGGCAAACTCCGGCCACGTCTTCATCGGCCCGCATGGATGCAGGTGGTCCACATGTACCTGTTTTCGCGGATACCATTCGCCGCATTCCGCACACTGGAACTCCCACTTCAGTCGTTTGTTGCTGCTCTGGCTTGGCCGCTTGGCTGCATCCAGTGCAAGCCTTGCTAGTGGAGGCCATCGCATTGACGCCCGACGAACGTTAGACCGAAGGAATCCCCAGAACGCTGCCTCTGTCCATTCGCCGCCTGCTCTAGTCCGTGGCACTCGATTCGTTTTCGGTTTCCTCATCGTCTATTCCCTTGCCTCTAAACAATGTGCGGACGCTATATCGCAGAGTAAATTGTACTTCGCCAGCTTTTCTGTTTTTTCCCGAAACCGCATCTCAAACGCTCGCCACTCGGCGTCTGTTTCATCGGGGTCCTCCACGACCATTTCGTGCCCGCACGGCAACGACAGCACGACCTGCGGAAACAACAGCGGCACGTCGCTAAAATCCATTTCGTCCCAGGTAAACACGTCATCGTTATTGTCATCATGCGTGATGCCGCACGTTCCGCAGGTTATGTCAGTCATTTGAGCTGCTCAATCAGAGTATAAAACTGGCGGCCTCTCACCGCCTCGATCGTTGTTTGTTCTGATGGGCCACACGATTCCGCCCAACGTCTCCAGTTATTTCAAGGCGGCCAAAACAAATTTGTGATCCGCCAGCGATGGGAACAATCTGCACGCTCGCTGTGCGTAGACTGCCGCCGATTCGTGCTGATCGAACACGTCGCCGAGTTCGCCAATGCCCGGTTGTTGTGCGTGCTGCGGACACTCCTCGTCACGTTCCTGTCGTCTGATCGCAGCCAACAAAGCAACGCAACGTCGACACCTGTCGACGTCGTACTCTTGCCCCAAATCGGGGCCGTCCTCGCAGTCGCATGCGTCCTCGCCGTCGACGTCGCCGTCGCACCGCAGGCACTCATCGCCTGACTCTCGCATATGGATTTGGATTCGCCATTTGTGGGCATTGATCGTGTCATCACACTCACCGCACTTCGTCACGTCCCCGCCCGGTGATGCTCGCAGGTCGATGTGCTCCGCGTACCAGTCGTAATC
>Ga0222683_1000472_pt1 | contig 13432 bp, 11 predicted proteins | sample AntAcemetage1073_FD_179841 | JGI IMG/M metagenome (GOLD analysis project Ga0222683, IMG submission 179841) | Saline water microbial communities from Ace Lake, Antarctica - #1073 | ecosystem: Environmental > Aquatic > Non-marine Saline and Alkaline > Saline | place: Antarctica: Ace Lake... | reverse complement strand
TTTCGTAGTCTCTTTCTCTATTTTTACCCATTCATTAACAAGAACCCTAAACCAATCAAAATCTCTTATAAGATCATTTACTGCATCATTCATTTTCTGTTTATATTCGCCCCACTTTTTCTTTAAATAATATCTAAGAGTAAGTCTCATATCGGAATTATCTAGTGTCTCCTCAACCCATTTATCCATTTGAATATAGTATTCTTCAAATAAGCCTAACAAATTCTTATCTTTTGCAATTACCCTTTTCTTGATATCTTCCTTAGTGCTTATTTCAAAAACATCGTATTTCTCAATTTTTTCATAAATCTTCAGTTCCCCTTCACTAAAAACTTGAGATGCTGGAAACTCATCATCATTTTCATTAAAACTTCTGGCAAGTATGAGTAATGCAAAATCATAAGTTGCTCTATAATGTTTATCTAAATCATCCAATATTCTTCCACATTCACCGCTTTCATAGATATCTTGATTTTGTTTTATATCATTCCACAGCTGAACTCTTTTCTCAAAGGGCTCATAACGGACTGAAGAACCTTTGTTGATTACCTTTTTTGCTACATTTACCAATTCCTTGGCACGGTCAATATTTCCATCATATATCATTTTAACTTTCTCCTAAAAATGTGTTCATTTCGCTATTTATCTTATCAGAAATAAAATCCACCACATCTCCATACCCATCTATAGCTATTATAACATTGGTTCCATCTTCTTTACCTTGGAGAGAGATATCTAATTTTGCTTGTCCTTTTTTTGTATAAACCTTGTATACTTTTCCTATTTCGCTACTATATTCATAGCTTGCACCCAACTTGGCCATAAGATATTTAATAAATTTTTCTAAATAGTCCTTCTTTTCTTTTGTTTGATATGATATCTTATTTACATTTTTTTCTATCTCTGGCATATAACTTTTTATTCTGTGTACCTGGACTTTTTCTTCTGATTTTTCCAATCTTGAGCACAAATCTTCCACAAATTCGTCTATCAGCCCTTGCTTTCCATCTAAAACAATTATTGTACCTTTAGGTTTTTTTATTTTAAGCTTATGTTGCCATCTCTCGATTGCGTAATCAATTCTTTTTCGCTCGGCATCGGACTCATAGTCAAGTATCAGCAGAAACATTCAAAAAAATAATACGATTAGACTATATAAATTTTTCTCCAACTTGGATATTAAAATATTATATCGTCTCTACTTATTGCTAGATTACACAAACGTATAATCCAAGCGCTATAACAAAAATAGCCGCATAACCATTTTTTATCTGAGCATCTTTCTTCCAAAAACTAAAACAAATAACGCAATCATAAACGCACCAAAAAAAGCCTCTGCAGTTGCCACAAGTTGAAAAGTTTGACTTGGTGCATAGTCGCCATAGCCCAACGTGGTAAAAGTAACAAAACTGAAATATAAACATTCTAAGAAATCTGGACTATATGATGCAAATCCCTGCTTTACAATTGCATTGTTTATGAAAAACATTGCAGCTAATGAAAAAATAACGACTAACGATCCAGTGATTACTCTATCAGCTCGCTCTCCATATCCACAAAGCTTAGAGTTTAGATGGCTAAAAAACCAATCCAAAAAATTTCTTTCACGAAATGAACGTTTCCTTCTCATAATGAGTTCATTAAAGTTAAATTCTCCCGCTGTTTTGTAATCCCCTTCATTCTGCAAATTCAATTTTATATTTCTATACACATCTTCTGCTATCTTGAAGAGACTTGCCCGATACGATCCATCAGATAAATTTTTATTTTTTATTTTCGTGGAGAATATTGCATTACATTTCTTGTTGATGCATTCTTTGGAATTAGACTTATTTTTTGTATTGCATTTTGGGCAAGAAAAATATTTGTCTATTGAAACAAAATATCTCCCACAATGATCACATTCGCTACTGTCATCTATAACTATTGCTGAACATTCTTTACAAATTCTTCTTGCCTTACTGGTTTCTATATCTTCTCTAAGGATGAATTTTCTCCATGGACTACTCCACGGACTTTTCCAGATTGCACCAGAGAGATTCGCTTCTTTTAGCTTTGCACCATGAAATTTAAAGTTTGTCAGATTTATTTCGTCAAAGGAAACATTTTTTAGTTCTGAATTTTCAAATAATGCAAAATCCATTTTTGCCTGAGTGAAACTACCCCCTCTTTCAAACACTGAATCTCTAAAAACCGCTACTTTGCTAAATTCGGCACCACTAAAGAAAGCAGGTCCCCTAAAAGTAGCATTTGCATAATTTGATGTTTCACAAAAAGAGACATTTGAAAATCTTGATTCTCTAAAGAAATCCGCAAGTAAAAAATCTGCTTTTGCAAAAAATTTAGCATTATCAAAAATTGCTTCTTTTAAAAAGGATGTGTTACCAAAGTCCGCATCCCCGTGAAATTCAGCACCAGAAAAGGAGGTGAATCCTATGAATTTAATACCATTGGCTAAAAAAATACCATGAAACTTTGCGTTATTAAACCATATTGGACTGTCTTCGTTTCCAATCTGTGTGATTCCTGCTTGTGAAAAGTTGAGATCTTTTAAGATAAACCCCTCGAAATTTGTTTTTCCAGTAATTATTTTTTCATAAAATGCTTTCATGCATTCGTCGATATTTTTATTTTCTAATCCCTCATGAAAGATACAAAAACCATTGGGTGAATCAGGTAACGCTTGTTCTTCACATTGTACTTCACCAATTTCTGATCTATACTTACATTGAGTCATTGAGTTTATTCTCCACCTGTTTTATCTCTGCTATTGCTCCCAATATTTCTTCCTTTTCTTTGATCAATCTTATGACTTCAGTTATAGCCTTTTCAGCACCTTTATAATATCTTCTTTGATTGGCTTTTTCCATAAAATCTTCATACACAGATATGTCCATTCCCTTATTCTTCAACGATGAAAGAAAGGGTAGAATCCTGTTCAAAATTTTGCTATATGCTTTGTTTATTTCTTTGATAGTCTCAATTTTTATTTTTCTATTCCTTGCATCTCCTGCTGTTTTTAACGCTTCATCAAATTTTCCAACACTTGTCAGTTCAGATATTCTCTTAATCATTTTTTCTAGTTCTTGCCTATCTGTCTTCTCCCTGCTAACCATAAGCAAAAAAATAAAAAAGATATATGTACTAGCAATAAGCATTGAAATTTCGATACTGGCAAAACCTATTTTTATAAGGATCATGAAAAATCCCACTATGATTAAAATACATATTAAATAAATCAAATTTGATTTTGCATACTTTTTCAATTCTATCACTTATTCCCAATTCGTGACTTAAGATAAAAACTTAGTTTTTTCTACCTTTTCATCATATCTCCAATGTTTTTTTCTTTTTGATTTCTTTATATTGTTCTGTTTTTAGTTCGCTTTCTTCAGCTTCTACTTCCTTCTCTAGCAACTTTGACACTTCCCTGATATTATCTTCACAAACACATACGCGTTACCAGTAAGTATTCCTTCACTAAATACATCTAAAACTGTATTTAATGTTCCTTCAACTCCCTGCCATAGTTTCTTCAAACTTCACGATATATTATATAATTTCTTTCAACAATTTCTCAACTTCGCCGATAGTTTCACTGCTTATATCTGTCTTCTCTTCTTGAATGATTTCAAGTTGTTTTACAAAATTTCCTATTTTACTCCTTAAGCTCCCATTCGTTACCTTGGTTTTTGCCGAGTTCAGATAAAGAACACATTCTGATATATCATTGTTTTTTATTGCGTAAAAAGCACTTGTGACCGCTAATCTCACATACGATTTGTTATCTGTTGTAAGATGTAGACTCTCCCCATGATATTTTTTCATATATTCATATAATCTATCTCTAACAGATCGTATAGCCGGGCGTTTATCAGAGTCTTTGGCCAAACAACCCATGATAATTTCATCTAACGGTTCAGCATTGCTATTATAGGTAGAAGGAGGTTCTGGCATCTCTTCAATTATTGCCTTCTCAATTTCTACCATACTTCCAACATCAAACGGATTTCTACCTGTAATCATTTGATAGAGGACTAAACCTATTTGATACACATCAGTACCATAATTGGGATTTCCATTGAGTTGTTCAGGGGCAGCATAGATCAATGTCAGCCCTCCTGAACCCATAGTAGTTGCAACAATAGTTTTTGCAATTCCAAAATCTGTTATTTTTGCTTCACCAACATTACTTATAAGTATGTTTTTAGGTTTCAAATCACAATGAATAATAGATTTAGAATGAGCACATTCAATTCCAGTTGCAATATCAAAAGCTATCCGGCATGCTTCCTTAATTTCTATTCTCGGACTCTGCAATAATTTGTCTAATGTCGTGCCTTCCACATATTCAATTACAAGATGAGGTGTTGGTCCAAGTCTTGGTTCAATCAGTTTAACGATGTTTCTATGTTTTAACTTCTCCCAATTTCTAATCTCTTTGAAAAATATTTTTTCACCAGATGAAGTTAGTTCTCTGGGTATCTTCAAGGCTACTAACATGTCCTTTGATTTCCATTTGGCCTTATATACATCAGCAAAACCTCCACCGCCTAAGTAATTTAAAACATCATAGTCTCTGCCAAGTTTTTTCAGTTTGTCCTCATCTCCAGGAAACAAACTTAATCCTTCTTTAATAGGCAAGACAAACTCAATTGATTCTTTTACTGTGATTATTTTTCTAGCGGTAGCATCAGGCAGATCAAAAAGCTGATCGTTACAGTTATCTCTATTATTATTGCAAATTGTTCTAAGTTTTCTTACGTCATCTATAGTAGTTATTACCTTGAATTGACCGGCTTCATCTTCGACTTTGCTTAAATAATCCTGAGTTTTTTCATAAATCTCCCGCGCATCATAGTATTTCTCCTTGTTATACAAACCTTCTGCTTCCTTCATATTCTTTTGAGCCTGTGTTAATTTCGCTTCAACAATGACCTTTTTACATCCTTCTATTGTTTGCTTTAAATCCTCAGATTTCATTTTTAATGATTCTAGATACTCTAAAAGACTATACAGCTCTTTTTCACTTTTTTCTGGTGATTTAGCTATACGCTTAGTAATATCCTCCAATAGATATTTTCCTTTTTCAATATGGTAAAATTCTACTCTTTTCTCAATATTTGCTTTTCTTTTTTCAATTTTTTTTCTATCTTCGTCAAATTTTCTTAATTCGGCTAGTTGTAAAGATCTTTTTGTATCTTCTTTTGCCTCATTTAAAATTGTAATAGCTTCATCATATTTGTGGTGTTCAATTAACTGTTCGACACTACTAATTTTTTTATCTGCCTCAGTATCAAGTATAACCATCTCGCAGTTATCAAAAGCTATCTCTGCATCTTTTATACGAGCATTTGATTTAGAAATGGCGCCATCAATATTTTTAATCATGTTCTGATCTTTTTTCTCTTCGGCTATCTTCTTAGCCCGTTCATACTCCTCAATGCTTGTTTTCCATGATTCAACTGCTTCTTGAAACTTTTCTTCATCATATTTTTTTAATCCTTTTGAATAATTATCTCTTGCTTTTTGTAAAAGATATTCTGGCGGTGGCTGAGCAGTAATCTTTGCGTCATCTGCTGATTTATCTGCTTTGTTCACTTTGCCCTCTTGTAGCAATTTAATGGATTGATCATGACATTTTTTTGCTTCTTGAGGATTGGATCCCGGTAGTTTTTTAGTAATGAGCGACTGGGCTTCTTTGAGTTTTGATAGAATCTCTTTTTCTTTGATTGCAGATTCTTTTGCTTTTTTTACAGATTCCAAACATTGTGAGATGTTATTCTCATCTAGCTCCTCTGAGGCTTTATCTAGTAGATTTTTTGCTTCTACAAAATATCCGTCACCTTTCATTAGTTCCACAACCTCAGTGACGGCTTTTCGGACTTCTTCCAATTGGTCTTTCATCTCACCTATTTTCATCAGTTACACAACTCTCCGTAAACATTTTTATTTGTTGATAATTTTTCCATATACATAATCTTTCATTAAGATTCCTTTCTTTATCTTTTATCATCTCATTTCGTCTTAGGTTTTTTTCCTTGGAGTATCGACCCAATGTTTATGTCTTAATCTTCTTTTTACTACATATTTGCCTTTCAAATCACCAAAATTAACTTCATATCTGAAATGTCTCCCGTTAAATATAGCTGATTCATGTTTTGGATGATGTTTAGATTTATATTTTTTTACAGCCTCTTTCAGCCATCTTGGGCACTCTGAAATTTTTATAGAATGCCAATTATAATCAGTAACAATTTTCCTCTTCTTTTTTTCTTTAATCTTTTGATGTTCTATCTTTTTTTTAGATGTTGCTTTTTGTATTATATCTTTGATCTCTTTCTTTTCTTTTTCAAAAACCCTTTTTTCCCCTTTATTTTTCGCACGAGTTCTTATGCCTATGGCTATAAGAATAATCGTGATAAGAACAGTAATTGCAATAGCCCATTGCCATTTTTGTAACCATGTCTCCTTTATTGTTAAATAGCTGTTGCTATAATCATAAACATTACTATTTGATGCACTTGTGATTTTAATTTTATATGATGAACTTGAAGATATGCTTGTAGGAATTGTCCAAGAGTAGCTTCCATCATTGGATGTGCTTGAAGTAATAGTAGAATGATACTTGCCATTTTTATACAACTCAATTTTGACATTGCTTCCAGCGTTGTCTGAGTTCCAATTTATTGTCTTTGTCTCACCTTTATAACATGTCCCCCCTCCACTTGGAGAATTTACAGTAATGTATCGTATATCTATGGAAAAAGAACTGCTATCGTCATAAACATTGCTAAATGATGTGCTTGTGATTCTTATCTTATAATATGAACTTGAAGTTAGACTTGAAGGAATTGTCCAGGAGTAGCTTCCATCATTTGAAGTACTTGATGTAATTGTTGAAACTCGTAAACTACTTTTATAAAGTTCAATTTTTACAGAGCTGCCTGCATTTTTTGGACTCCAAGTAATTGAGTAAGTTCCCCCTTCATACCACTTACTTCCTGAATATGGAGAATTTACAGTAATGTATCGTTCATCTATGGAAAAATAATCGCTTTCATCCTCGACATTACTGTATGATGTACTTGATATTTTTATTTTATACGAAGAGCTTGTAGACAAGCTACTTGGAATTGTCCATGAGTAACTTCCATCATTTGATGTACTTGATGCTATTGTATAATAATATGAACCGATTTTATATTGAATTTTAACATTACTTCCTGCATTCAATGAGCTCCAGGTTATTGTCTCTGTTTCTCCTTTGTACCATGTTGTTCCTGATGATGGAGAGGTTACGGTTATATATCGAATAGGTTCTTGAATGGAGAAATATTCACTCTCATCATAAACAGTGCTATATGATGTACTCGTTATTTTTATCTTATAAGACGAGCTTGTAGACAAGCTACTTGGAATTGTCCATGAGTAACTTCCATCATTTGATGTACTTGATGCTATTGTATAATAATAACTGCCACTTTTATACGATTCAATTTTAACATAATTGCCTGCATCTTCAGAGTCCCAAGTTATATTGTTTGTTTCTCCTTTGCGCCATATATCGCCCAGAGGTGGAGAATTAACAGTTAATTGAGCATAGTCTATTTCAAGATATGGGATATAGTTACCATATTCCTTTGTTCTAAATTTTGTTTGAGGGACATCACCCCACAACCATCCTTGATGATCACCTACTTTCCATCCGTAATTAGCTTTAGTTCCATCAACAAAATCTTGCACATTACTAGTAACATCCCAAGTCATCCAACTAAAAGAACTTGGCACAGTTGTATAGATATAATATGGATTATCCCTTCCACATGTATTCCATGTTATGTTATCCTCATCCCAATCGTGTATCATTGTATAAAGTTTTATTTCTCGATCATTAGGATTACTACCTGCCCATCCGTAATAGTAGAGATTTAATTTAGCTGATACAATTGTCGAACCAATAGGAATCGAGGAAACGTCAAACTTAACCAACCCATCAATCTGGCCTCCCCAATAATCTGTTCTAATCAGCATGTAGTCTATTTCGCCATAATTAGTATTTGGAGCATTAATGTTAACGTATGTATCGTCTGTAGGATATAATGTTTTAGATCCAGCACTAATGATAGGAGAAGAACAAGGTACAATTAATAGTAATATTATCCCGATCAACATTAATATTTTTTTCATTTCTATTTCCAGCAATTATATATTTTGACTAAACTCCACATATTTCTTCAACATTTTTTCATTTACAGACGGCTTGACATGGTCAATTATTTCACTTACATGTCCGCTCTTGAGAATATTTTCTTCCCCATCTATCTCCATTCGAAACATCATTCTCTTAGCCTCATCACATATCAATCGTATATCTGCCCCACTGTATCCTTCTATTAATCGTGCTAACTTATCAAAATCAAAATTCTCCTCCATGGGAACATCCAAATTTAGCTCAATTATCTTTTTTCTTGCTTCAAGATCTGGTAAAGATATATAACACTTGAAATCAAATCTACCAGGTCGTAAAACTGCTTCATCCAAATTCCATGGTATATTTGTTGCAGCCATCAACAATATCTTATCATTTTTAGAATCAACACCATCCATCTCTGCAAGAAACTGCGGAACAACCCTTGCCATAACTGTAGAAGTTTGCCCTGTTCTTTTAGGGAGTAAAGCATCAATCTCATCGATAAAAATCACTGCTATACTACTTTCTCTTGCTTTTGCAAAAAGTTCTGCCACTTTCTTCTCACTTTGTCCAACCCATTTTGACATCACATCACTAGCTTTAATATAAAAGAAATCTGCATCTAGTTCACCTGCCACTGCTTTAGCTATTAATGTTTTTCCTGTACCTGGAGGGCCATAGAGTAGCACACCCCCTCCAGTTCTTATCTTCCATTTTTTTGCTAGTTCAGGATGTGAAAACGGAGTTATAACTAAATCCTTAATTTTCTCTTTAACGTTTTGAAGTCCAGCGACTTCATTAAAGGTAATTTTTGGTTTTTCAAGCAATTGGATAACCTTTTCATCTTTCGCCTCTATTTCCTCAATGGCTTTCGGAAGTCTTCTCGCTCGTTCTGTTAGACGATCTGCTTTTTCAATCCTACTTTTTTTCAATTCTTTGGGCGATCTCTTCGCTGCCTCAATAATTGCTTTTGCCCCCATTAAATAATAGTTTCTCGCTCCACCATATTCTTTCTTCTTTTCTTTTTCAATTGCAATGGAAATATACTCCTCTGCCTTTTTTAGAAAGATACTAATTTCATCGCGATTCATGCATTCTTACCCCTTGATATCTCCAATTATAATTGTTATATTATCCTTGCTTCCGTTTTCTAATGCTGTTTTAACTAATTTATTACAAGCCTTTTTTGGATTATAACTTCTAACAATCTTAGCAATATCTGCATCATTTACATAGTCACTTAGACCATCAGAACACAAAAGAATGGTCAAAGCTCCCTTCCTCATATTATAAACATCAGTTTTGACATCCTTTTTTAAACCTAGTGCTCTTGTTACAACATTTTTTTGTGGATGGTTAAAAGCTTCTTCTTTATTTATAACGCCCTTTATGACAAGCTCTTGTACCAGATTATGAGACCTAGTTTTCCAAATTGTTTCATTAAAAATATACGCTCTGCTATCTCCAACATTAGCAACAATATATCTGCCTGTTTTTTCTTTTACGACACATGCCACAAGTGTAGTTCCCATATTACTATTTTTTCGTTCATTCTCTCTAACAATGGTAGAATTTGCTTTTTCAAAACTCTCTTTTAGACCATGTTCTCCCTTTCTTTTTATAGATTCTCTCAGTTCGCCGATTGCTATTTTACTAGCATATTCTCCACCAGTATGCCCTCCAATTCCATCAGCTACACCAAAAACATATAAATCATTTATTTTCTCTGCAATAAAATTATCCTCATTCTTTTCTCGCTTGCCTTTTTCAGAAATGGCATAGTAGTTCATAAGATCATTTCCTAGTGATTTAATACTGATTACTTGCAATTATCTTTCTTTATGAGATTTTATCTTTTGTTCTATTTCATCTACATTATATCCTTCTTTTTTCCATTGTTTTACTTTTTCCTTTATTTTATTTAATTTCTCTTCAGTATCTCGATTTTGATATTCTTTTGGTAATCCCTTTGGATTACCTTTTATAACTACTATTACGACAATTATTATGATTAAGGAAATTACCATAAAAACAGCAATAATAATGATCCATTCTTGGAAATTTAAACCAGAGGATTTCTGTATAGATAAATATCCGCTGTAACCATAAACGCTACTATCAGAAGAATCTGTTATTAGTATCTCATAATAGGAATCAGTGCTTAAGCCAGATGGAACAGTCCAAGAATAGCTTCCATCATTGGAAATAGATAAGGCGATTATTGAGTGAAAGTATTCATCTTGATAGAGATCAATATCAACATAACTCCCAGCATTTTCAGAACTCCATCCTATTGCATTTGTTCCTCCTTGATACCATGTATCACCGCTATTGGGAGAAGTAACAGTTATAATATGTTCTTCATCTCCATCACCGTCACCGCCTTCTCCCCAAAATGGGGAAGAAGTTTCAGGAGCCCAATCACCCCACCACTCTGCAGATACATCTCCCATTTCAACATACTCAGCAGCATAACCCCAAAACTCAACACTTGAATAATCGCTACCCGTTTCATTAAACACAAAATATAAGGTGCCACCGGAAGCTTCTACTTCTGGATCGAAATCATACTTCATTTCACCATCTCCCACGCTGGTTGCAAACCCTCCTCCTTCTCCTTCACTCCAGGTAGCAAGATAATTAGCATCAGAAGTGTTCATCATAATGTAATATAAGAAATTACCAGAAGTTTGAATCGTACCATCAACTTTAATTGTAACCGTTAACTTTCCACCACTAGCGCTATATGAAAGCTCAGTAATGTCAATATTTGGTTTATTTCCAATATTATAGTTCCATCCCCAATTATTTGCTGTATATTCCCAATGAGCGACATCTCCGGTTGGATCGCTTTCTGTTTCATCAGCTGAAACGGCCATACTTGACAGCAGCATCACAGCTACGCTTACAAATAGTATACTACTTTTCCAAAGTTTCATGATTTATTACCTCCAATACTGGGAAGTAACAGTTATAATATGTTCCTCATATTCAATTTCAAGATATGGAACATAATCACCATATTCTGTTGAATAGGCATATGTACTTGGGATACTGTCACTACCCCAGTAGTTTTCATCCATAATCTTCCAATCATAGTTTACCAATGTTCCATCTACAATATCTTGAACATCACTTGTAAATGCCAAAGTCATCCAATCATACAAGCCTGACACTGTGGCATGAGTTGTTGGTACAGATGCACATAAAGGTCCAGAACTCCCTGTTAAAGTATCTTCGTCCCAGTTGCTTATAACTCTATATAGATTCAAATCTCTCCCTATCGGGTTGCTATCAAACCAATCGTAATAGAAAAGATGCATTGTCGCTGATGAAATCGAAATTCCAGTGGTTATCGATGATATATCAAATTTTATAAATGCATTATATTCATAAACATCTGAACCACCTGTTCCATACTCATTTCTAATTATCAAATAGTCGAGAGAACCCGCATTGTTTGTTGAATAATTATCTATGAATGCATCATCAGTTGGATAAAGTCTTATAGTAACAGAGTCAGGATTACCAACAATACTAGGCATAAAGCAGGGCATAATAAATAGAAGCATTATTCCAGCGAACACTAATGTTCCTTTTTTTATCAAAATATCCTCCAACTATTAATTATTTTGTTTAAAAAACTGTTTTCCTCCCATAATAATGATTATTTTTATTCTTCGGTCTCTTCTTCACCTCTTTTTTCCTTCATTACCTTCTTACTTGCATCTTCTACTTCAATATTCCCTCCCTTTACCTCTCTTATTGTATCTAATATCTCCTCAAGATCTTCGTCATAATCAACGCTTTCCATTGCCTCAGATGTCATTGAAACTACAGTATCCATTAATTCCTGTCTATTCCTCTGCTCAAGAGTTTTGGAAGTAAGCCACTTTTCCATTTTTTCTGGTTTCATCTTCTTAAGCTTCTTCCAGGCACCGGACTCTTTTAAATCTCTTTCATTTTCCTTTAAAATTAGTAAATTACTTACCCCACGTAATTCTTTTTCAAGTTGCATTATTGCACTTTGCTTCATCTCTTTTTTCTGGCTCAATGTTTTGATTCTGTTTGCTATGCTTATTTCCTCACTTTGCGTTGTTGCTTCTTTTGCTTTTTGAAATAGATTCTGAATGGTGCTTGCTATGCTTCGTATCTCTTCGTTTAAATCATCTATTTTCTTGTTTATTTTGATTTCCATTAATCGTAAGTCTTTAATTTTCAATGATTCAAGATCTCCTGCTTTGAGAAGTTTATAAATTCCCATTGCAGCCATCCCAGCCATCATGCCAGTTCATCCTCTTCTTTATCCTTTTTTCCTTTCTCCACAGATAGTTCTTTTTCAACATCGTCAACATCCATTTTTCCAGATTCAACCATATTCCACATATCCATCATTTTTTTCTCTGATTCATCCTCTGTTTCTTCAAACTCTGCTACGTCCATCTCAAACACTCTGTTCAAGCCATCTACCATTTCCTCTGTGGTCTTCCCTTCGAGATTCATTTTAATGAGAAGAGATTCAAGTTGTTCCGGTTCCACCCTACTAAGTTTTTCCCATACGGGAGTATTTTTCAATTGTTTTTCATATTTTTTTATTGTTACTAGATTTGTAATAAATGTAAACTGTTTATGTAAAGATGTGAAATTTCTCATTTTCAGCTTACCTTCCATATCAAGCTGTTTAATTTCTTGAGTTAGCATCTTCTTCTTAATCAAATCTGAACCAATGCCCTCTTGGAATTTCTTTTTCTTATCCTTTTCAATCCTGTTTATATCTTTCCTAATCCGTTCTATCTGGTTTTTAAGACGGATTTCTTCTTCTCTTAGATCAGAAGTTTTCATTTTCTCTATTGTGTTACCCTTTAATTTATCAAGTATGCGCATTTTTTCACCAAATGGTATAATACTACCCGACTATATAAATTTTTCTCCAAATTGGAGGATTATAATTAAACATAAACAGGGTGTGACGTATCCGATATTTGGCAGGTTAAGAAAAATATAAGTCAAAGTAAAACCATATTTCCATTAAAGAGTGAAACAATGCAGGCAAAAGGACACTGGGGATTAGCTCTACTGATCTTGTCGCTATTTGCAATTCCCTTTGGTATTAGCATATACATAATCGGCTTAATTTTCCTTACTGCACTCCTTTCATCGCTTCCCAATATGGTGAAAAAGCTGCTGGCAGATTATGGTCTTGAATGGCAGGAGGTTGAACGGCGTGTTGTGCTGCCG
>Ga0222683_1000470_pt1 | contig 13500 bp, 22 predicted proteins | sample AntAcemetage1073_FD_179841 | JGI IMG/M metagenome (GOLD analysis project Ga0222683, IMG submission 179841) | Saline water microbial communities from Ace Lake, Antarctica - #1073 | ecosystem: Environmental > Aquatic > Non-marine Saline and Alkaline > Saline | place: Antarctica: Ace Lake... | reverse complement strand
GGCGTGCAGGCATGATGTTAATCCGTGGATCTACATGCAATACACTGGCCTGCGCGACAAGAACGGAAAGAAGATATTTGAGGGATACGTTGTTAAGATCACGAACCTTGAGTGTCAAATTCAAAAAGCAGAATTACATGGAGTTGTCGTGTTCTCACATGCAGCATTCGGGGTTAAAATAAACAGAGTCGTTGAATGGAAGGGATATAATGTCGAACCTTTGGAAATGTGCTGGTTCTTTAATCTTATTGATGCGCGTAACTACGAAGTTATCGGAAACATCTACGAGAATCCCGAGCTAGCGGCGGAGTGATGATGGAGAGGAAATTCTCAGGAAGAGGTTATAGCCAGGACGATAAAGATGACAAGGCTATCTACATCGGCAATCTTCCTGGGCGCAAACAGGTGTGCTTGTATACGACTGATCGAGGACTGCTTGAGGTTTTGTCCTACTTCAAGACACACGAGTTGGCGCAGAAGGCATTGGATTGGCTTGATCGGTTAGTTATTTGTAAAACGAGAGGTAATGATGGATAAGAAAAGCAGGGGGAAAACAGAATATAAGGGTATCTATTGCGTCAGGTGATGCGCGAGAACAAAAAATGGGCAGAGGAGGAGTGATGGCTTTATCAGCAGCAGACGTGGGAGAATTAAGGCGACGAATTCAGTGTGATGAGATTACGGTTGGTGAAGAAGGTGGAAAGAAGATTTGTCGGCTACTTCTTGTGGCGGTGAAATCGTTAGTAAAGCCCGGGAATATGACGCCAGGGGAAGCGCGCGTGTATGAACTACTGCGAGTGTATGATATATTAAGTCAAAAACACCTGTACGATGGACACAATAAGTTATATATTGACGCTCAGTTAGGTGGGTTGCAATCGGCAATGAAGAACGCAGAGGAGGCAAAGTGAAGGGAGAGGTGGAAACAAGGCGAGGTAAGGTGTACGGAAAGACGGACGGGCATTGTGCGTACTGTGGGCTTCCCCTGTACCCCTTTGGTCCTTGGCATACGGAACACATGACTCCAAAGGCGCAAGGTGGAGAAACCGCTCTTAGCAACCTTGTCGCTTCGTGTGCACGGTGCAACCAAATGAAGAAAAAGAAGGATGTTGAAGACTTTCGGTTACGCCTCACTGTGGGATACGCAGACGAAATTCAACGAATGGGAAAAGACCTGCAACGATTCATGAACCAGAATCAGGGGTTGGCCGCAATATGTAATGACCTCGAGAAAGCATCCCAATCATTAAGATCGTACCCGTTGCGGTTTTATATGGACATTCCACGCATTACGTCGGGGGAGGCTGGATGATTATCAGAGTAACAAAGGGCACCGATCCATACGTGCGGATTGACAAAGCCCCAATCAACGACAAGCGACTTACATGGAAAGCGCGGGGTCTGTTGGTTTACTTGCTTAGCAAACCGGATAACTGGAAAGTGATAATCGAAGATCTTATCAACCAGAGTCCACAGGGGGAAAGCGCAGTGCGAGGGGCACTACATGAGTTAGAAGAAATTGGTTATCTTCAAAAAGATATAACTCGGAAGAATGGTAAGATCACGGGCAACTCGTATACGGTGCGTGAAAGGCCCGAAAAGACACCATTTGGGGAAAACCTACATCCAGAAAAGCTAAATCTTGAAAATCCAGCACTACTAACAAATGAAACAGCACTAACAAACGATACACCTAAAGACTCTATGGTCGAGAAAGCCGACCCAGCCATAAAAGTGCTCAAATACTTGAATGGAAAATCGGTCACACCGTTCCCCTTGTCGAAAACGAACTTGAAAGGTATACACGGGCGGATAAAGGACGGGGCAACGGTGGAAGAGTTGGAACTGGTAATTGACTTCAAGGCGGCTGCGTGGCAAAACGATGAAAGGATGTGGGAGTATCTACGACCCAAGACTCTGTTTGGCCCCGACAATTTCGTTGGGTATCTTACAGGGGCGAAAGGTTGGGTGACGCAAGGGAAACCGGCTTTGCGCAAGAACAAGAATAAGAAACCGGCTGCGTTTGTAGACGACAGGCGAAATGAATTAGTGAGGGAGTTAAATGATAGACTCACAAGGAAGAGAAGTTAGCGCAACGGGTGTAATGGTACGCTGTCTGATGCGAAGCGGGTTATCACAGGAAGCGGCGGAGGCGAAGTGGCACGAACTGTCCACACGTGTGGACACGGAAGAACCGACACTGGAAGGCAAAGAACTCGGAAACGCATTTGATTACGATCCAGACGATGTGGATGCACAGGCTTTGCTGTTGCGTACAGGTTTGCGGGCGGTTGGTTTGCGACCTGTACACGACGACATGACGTTCTCTTCATACATACCTGCAACAACTGAACAAAAAGCAGCCTTAGCACTATGTCGCAACAGTGCGAAAACTATAGGTGAACTCCCTGGCTTGGTATTGGTTGGCAAGACGGGAACGGGAAAAACACACTTGGTCGTATCGTTGTTGCGAAGTCTGTTGGAAACTGAACAGGAAAGACAACACGGAGGGTTGTCGATGCGAAGATCAGCGGAAGCGTACATGTTTACGAGTGTCTTGGAGTTGTTACATGGAGTGAGGTCTTCATACCGTGGAGATGTGACAAATCCGACAGAAAGGGCCATGGAAGCAAGGGTGTTGGTATTGGATGATCTTGGTCGTGAAAATGTAACAGACTGGACGTTCGATGAGTTAATGTTGGTGATTCAGCGCAGGTACGACGAACTAAAACCAACGTTTATCACAGCGAATATGCGAACGGCTGATGCCTTGCATACTCGTTATGGGGATACATTTGTGTCTCGGTTTATGGATGAGAAGATATACGAACTGGTTCCGGTAGACGGGCCAGACCACAGGATGGAAACAACAAAGGAGAAGGCATGAAAACGTACATGTTGGATTTGTCTGCGTGCAATGTTGATGAGCTTAACAAGTTGTGGTTCAACGGATACACGGAGGAGATTCCGTGCGAAGCGTGCGATGGCGGTAATTGGGAATTCTACGTGCGTCCCAGGTCTGTTCCGGCTGACGTTATGGACAGGTGGCGCAAGAGGAGCGGACAGATGTTTCCAGAACTGAAGCTCGGCTTCGACTTCACGGCGCTTCCAGAGGGTGCAGCTATGCAGATAGTGTCGGTGATAGATGAGATCGTGGTGTTGGATAAGTTCCAGAAGCGGGTTGATGAGCTACAGTCAGCGATCAATGAGCTGCGTGATGATATGCGTGCAGAAACACTCAACGAGTTGGTCGCAGAGATGAAGCCGCACATGCTGGAGTGAGGAACTGCATGGCCGGTACTTGACATAGGCGCTTTTCAGGTTATACTATAGCTACAATTTAAGGAGGCGCAATGGACTCGAAGGCTGATAGGATAGCCCAGGCACGGGCACAAGAGGGCAAAGAAACGGAAGGCCAAGCACAAGAGGGTGGTGATGTTCAAACTGTTGAAACCGGACCGACACTAGACGTGACTGAAAGGGATGTGAATGGGGCGGAAGCAGAAGTGATGCTAGAGTTAGATCGCGCACAGGGAGAAGACGATCCTGAGTACGGACATCGGTTGAACAAGGAAATCGAATCGTTGGTGGTTGAAGAAAACGAGTCGGTTTACAATACTGGGAAACGATTGTTCATCATTATGAGCGAGAACCTGTATCAAGAGGATTCGTTCAACAAGTATCTTGCGTCTGGGAGGACAACTGCTTGGGGACGATCCAAGGCGTACGAAGTCATTTCTCAGGTGCAAGACTTCATTCTTGGGAAGGTTGTGAAAATAGACCAGGAACGCCTCGACCGTGTAGGTTGGAGAAAGATTCAGGAGATTCACGGCGCAGTACGGAATGGGATTATCGGCATCGACGATGCGTTGGCTTCTGCGGGAACCTTGTCGGTTCAGGATTTAATCAAAGAAAGGTTAGACTGGGTCTTGGCAGATGCGCGTAAGCGTGGTCTTTCCCCAACAGTGCTGCAAGCGTGCCAGACCTGCACTTTCCTGCGGACATTCGACCCGGCTCAACAGATGGCGAAACTGGGGTTGTGGCTTGCGGACATCGATGAACCCTTTGAAGACGAAGGGGATGGATCAGTGAGAGAGGAATACAAAGTGCGGGGTACACCGATTAGATTACAAGCAACTGAATGTAGCTACTGTGTTAAACGCAACATCGGTCTTGCCCTTGGAAAACCACTGTCGAGGTCGCGGGGTTTAGCTTATGGGGAAGCCTGCACATTCTACGAGGAAGCGATCTAAATGCCGTCTACAGTGCAAAGAAGGGCGCAAACGTTTGAGTACGATATGCTTGAATCTTTTGACTGGATGGTACGGTACACCGAGGGAGCGTTTGGAAAAACGATTCGCCGCCGTATGTCTTTTGGGAGGGCAGCTAGTGGTCATCCGGGAGTAGCACAAGGCTTTGATTTGCTTCATATGTCCTCGGTGTCAAACCTCCTAATCGAGTGTAAAACGTTAAGGCTTCCCATAGATGGTGATATCCGTGGATACCGGGGAAGATTCTACGTCGAGCGAAACTTGAAGAAATCTCAGGTGATGTGGTTTATCGAGTATGCGTTGGGGTTCGGCCTTGTTCCTGTGTATGCTTTCATGATATCCAGGGAGGGTTCTAACGATCGAGATGCGTTCTTGCTCAATGCAGAGGACGTGGCGCGAAGTCTCCTGGCATACTCGTATGTGGGGTATGCTCAAATGGATGAAAGTGGATTGTCCATGCCACGGATTCATGTAAACGATGCCGAGCGTGGAAAGAGAGTACACCTGTACGAGATCTACGATGTGGGATTACACGAACTGATAAAGAAGTTCAAGATCGAACAAAACGGGAAAGACAGTGCTGTGCGGGAGTGGTTGGAAATCTGTAAGAAGGAATGGGAGCTTCCAATGAACTGCAAGAGGTTCCTAGGTGGTAGTAAGAATCCATGGATAGGAGGGTAAAGATGGGAACAGAGAAGGGGCCGACGCCGGGAACACTGCGGGGTGCGATAAACGAATTCCAGAAACTCAAAGTCGTTAGCTGTTGGAGTTCACAGGGATCATCGTTTAGTACAAGGTATCCCACATTCTCGCTCTACCGAAAGATATTAGAGGAAGCCCATGTCCGGGTAACACCTGCGGGGCAACTTGTCTTTGAACCGGCATTTGTATTGGAAATGATTACAAAGGTGCAGAAACTAACCGCTCGGGTTAAGTTGTTAGAACACCCGGAAGATACAGAGTTACAAAACACAGAGCCGGAAGATGAAGAACAGAAAGAGGAAAAGGGCAACCATGACGATTAGCGCACTTGAAGCGTATAGCCGAGATTTGGATAAAGTTGTCGCTATCTTGCTGGAAGGTCTACATGTTGCGGTAGTTTACGAGGATAATGGTTGGTACAAGGAACACAAATGATCCTATTCTATCACGTGAAGGCACAGAATCTTAATGAAAGGAAGAACTGGTATGCTGTGGTTCGTGTCTATAATGGATTGGTCGGACACGAGGGGGCGAAAAAGATCTTGGCGGGTTCCCCGTATAAGTACACCTTTGTGGGGCGTGTTCTAACAGAGGTAACTGTTAAGAGAGTTGCCTTAAATACAGCCGTCAGCATTATACAAAAGTCGAAGGGTGCTGGTAGTTATGGGTGGATGATTGACTCTATTGAAACTCGTGGGGCAATAGTGGATGCCTGTGGAAGAGGGCGCGAATCAATGGAGCGCAAGCAGGCAAGCAGGCGCATGTGGAATACAAAGAAACTTAGCGGTGATGTGCGAGGTTGAAGATATCTGTCCACACGTGTGGACAGGGAGGGGCTATGGGAAACGGAATGACCGTCACGTTGGTTAAGAGCCATGGAGAACAGGAGGTATTGGCTGACTGATTGCGGGGCTACTCATCGGGGCGATGATCGCGGTCGTGTGGGTGCAGGTGGTGGGGTGAATATGAGGAGGGCGAGATGAAAGAGCGTGAGATGAGGGAGCCGGTAGCGAACTGGTTCCGCAAACAAGGATATGAGTGTGCTTATGAGCGGTTCTTTGCGTCGGGCTATTGCGATATTCTGGCCTTCAAGTTTGCACCTCAAACCTCTCGCCGGATACCCGATCTACTGGAAGCGATTGCGATCGAGTTGAAGCTGAGTGATGTAGGAGGGGCATTGTTTCAGGCCCACGGATATTGGTGGGGCGGGGCGCGGTCCTTCGTGGCTATGCCGCTAGAGAGATGCAAGAAGATGCGCGAGTCTACCCGTCAGAGATTTTGGGATATGGAGATCGGTCTGCTATCTGTCAGTGGTGATGATGTCAGTCAGCTAGATCCATCTCCCGCTAGAGATGGGGTTGAAAGGCTTCAGTATATTCAGTGGATGCAAAAAAAACTCTGGAGAGCGCACAGAAAGGCAGGCACTCGCATTGCCAGGTGACCGGCATTTAGTCGCAAGGATAGGGCAGTCTGAGAAAGTCGTCATCGGGACGATAGGCGGGGCGGCTAGGATCGTACTGGCGTTCGTGATGGCCGTCCCGCTATTCGAAATAGGTTGACCATGTTTTGTGATACAGAATGGAGGCGGTATGCGCAACAACGACACGACGAATGCGATGACCGTCTGCGTATATGAGGCACACGCGAGTAAGCTATTCGCGGTATGGATAGATCTGCCAAGGGGGCGTGATGGCGCGAAAGTATAAGATCCACAAAGTCAGGTGCATGCGCTGCGGCCATGTGTCGTGGTGGCGATCCGATCACCGATACGAATGCGCAGAGTGTGGGAGCAAGAAAGCGTCGGCTGTGAACTTGATCGCGGAAGCGGTGCGGGGATTGCGGAAGGGGGCGTCGAATGGCTAAGAAGATCAAGCTGGACCCACGCAACGCCCGCTCACACCCAGATCGTAATCGCTTGGCCGTTGAGAAGTCGCTGCGTGAGCTTGGCGCGGGGCGGTCGATCGTCGTAGATCGCGATGGCGTAATTGTCGGAGGTAACGCCGTATACGAGCAGGCCGTCAAGCTAGGAATCCCCGTCAAGGAGATCGAGACCAACGGCGATGAGCTTATCGTGGTGCGGCGCGTTGACCTGGCGACGGATGATCCACGCAGGAAGGCGCTGGCGCTGGCAGACAACCAGATCGGGACGCTGGCAGAGTGGGACGAGGTGACGCTGGAAGAGCTACAGACGGAGTTGCTCGGAGAGATCGACTTCGATGTGATGGGGTTTGATGAGGTGAAGGAATGGGAGCCGAAGGAAGACGGGCAGGACTTGTCAGATGGCGTAGAGACTGAGAACAAGTGCCCGAAGTGTGGATATGAGTGGTGAATTGACTGTTATCTCAACGTTCGCAGGTTGTGGCGGATCAAGCCTCGGTTACAAGTGGGCTGGGTTCCGTGAGCTGTTGGCGATTGACTTCGAGCCGCACGCTGTCGAAACGTTCAAGCTGAACTTTCCTGGTGTGGATGTGTGGCAGGCGGATATTCGCAAGGTCACGGCGGCAACGATCTTGAAGCGTATAGGAATCAAGAAAGGCGAGCTTGACGTGTTAGATGGATCACCGCCTTGTCAGGGATTCTCGACAGCCGGCAAGCGCAAGGTGACGGATGTGAGAAATGATCTACCGTGGGAGTTCATCCGCTTGATCGAGGGATTGCAGCCACGGGCATTCGTGATGGAGAATGTATCGGGCATGGCAAAGGGCGGGATGCGCGGCGTATTCAACGAGATCCTGGCAGGGTTGAAGGAGATAGGTTACCACGTTGAAGTGCGCAAGCTGAATGCGATGTGGTATGGCGTGCCGCAGAGTCGTGAAAGGATCATCTTCGTGGGTATGAGGGATGGACAGGATGTCAAGTGGCCGGAGAAACAGGAGATCATCACGGTGAAGGATGCAATCGGTGATCTTGGCAATGCGCAAGATGAAAGCATCGATCATGTATGGATAGATGAATCGCCGCAGGGCCGGGATACAAAGGGCTGGCACAGATCAAAGAATGTACGGCAGGGTGAGAAAACCAGACAGACCTATCGAAAAGATATATGGACGCAGCCTGCAGCAACAATCACGAAGCTTGGAATCGCGGCACCATACCTGTCTAATGCTAATTGTCATCCCTTGTATACCAGAGTGTATTCACTGTTGGAAGTGAGGCGGTTATGTTCATTCCCGGATGTATTTAAATTCCCAGCGGGAGGGTGGAGGGGTTGGGATCGCCTCGGCAACGCCGTCCCACCGAAGATGATGCAGGCCATAGCTGAATGCGTGAAGGAAGTCTTGGAAGGTGATGAGTGATGGCGAGTAAACCGACAGGCAAACCAAACGGACGACCGACGAAATATGATCCCAAGATTCATCCTGGAATCATCGCAAAACTAGCCGCTGCGGGGATGATCGATGAAGACATGGCTGAGGTGCTAGACATTAACATCGCTACGTACTACAGATGGCAGGCTGCACATCCTGAGTTTAGCGAGGCCGTAGCCAGTGGGAAAGCAACTCCGATTGCGGTGGTTGAAGATTCCCTCTATCGCCTCTGCAATGGGTACACGTTCAAGGAAGACAGTTCCCAAGGCCTGCAGGTACAGAAAGTGAAACACCCCGACGTGCGGGCGATCGAGTTCTATCTGAAAAACGTAGCGCCTGATAAGTGGAGAGACAAGCGTGAACTAGAACACAGCGGACCCGGTGGAGGGCCTATCGTTCACGACGATCTTGCCGGGATGACAAACGAGGAGTTAGAGGAACGTATGAGGATATTGAAAGGAGATGATGATGCATAACGGGTTGGATTTGACTTTCGAGAGCAAAAATGTGTATAATGTGGAAGTGGGTGAGGTCGCCGGGAGCCTTGCCTGTCAAGGATCATCCTTATTTTCGGGGTGATCTCACCCACTAACTCTACCGAAAAGGAGTGAGACATGATCGAGCAATACGAACAATTCATAGTCAGGAAGTCACAACTAACGGGCGGGTCAGGGTTCGAGCCTTTGTGGATGCCAGACTTCCTATATGACTTCCAACAAAGCCTAACTGAGTGGGCTATCCGTCAAGGGCGTGCGGCGATCTTTGCTGACTGCGGCCTTGGGAAGACGCCGATGCAGCTAGTGTGGGCTGAGAACGTAGTGAAGAAGACAGGTGGCAAGGTGCTAATCATTGCCCCTCTTGCGGTAAGTCATCAAACGATTCGAGAGGGCAAGAAGTTTGGTATTGAGGTTAGGCGCTCAGATGATGGCAAGGCTTACAACGGGATCACGATCACTAATTATGAACGTCTGCATCACTTCTCACACGAAGACTTTGCTGGGACAGTCTGTGATGAGTCCAGCGCTATCAAGTCTTTCCACGGGAAACACCGTGAGCTTGTGACAAAGTTCATGCGCAAACAACAATACCGACTATTATGCACCGCAACGGCAGCCCCTAATGATTATATAGAACTCGGCACATCTAGCGAGGCGCTTGGTGAGCTTGACCGAACAGATATGATGTCGCGGTTCTTCAAGAACGATGAACGCTCAACCGTTTACGCTCACGCAAAATGGATCGGGCAGAATGGCGGCAAGCAGGTAGGATGGAGGCTCAAAGGTCACGCACAAGAACCGTTCTGGCGTTGGGTTAGTTCGTGGGCGCGTGCGCTTAGAAAGCCATCAGATTTAGGGTTCTGTGATGATGAGTTCAAGCTTCCACCTATCAGCGAGAACTCGCACATAATAGATCCTACTACTATCCAAACAGGCAAGCTCTTCGACATGCCAGCCGTGGGGCTTAGGGAAGAAAGAGAGGAGGCGCGTAGAACGATACAAGAGAGGTGCGACAAGGTAGCTTCGCTGATCAACGATACAGGACAGCCCGCTATCGTATGGTGCCATCTGAACGCAGAGGGAGACTTGCTAGAGAAGTTGATACCAGATGCAATACAGGTAGCAGGAAAGAACACTGATAGGGAAAAGGAGGATAGGCTCTGGGCCTTCGCGTCAGGGAAGGAGCGCGTGCTAGTGACTAAGCCGAAGATCGGCGCTTACGGATTGAATCTTCAACATTGTGCTCACATGACTTTCTTCCCATCGCACTCATATGAAGAGTATTACCAGGGCGTGCGGCGGTGCTGGAGGTTCGGACAGAAGCGGCCCGTTGTGGTAGATGTGGTTTCAACGCCAGGCGGAGAGCGAGTGATGGAGAATCTTGCCCGCAAAGCCAAACAAGCCGATGAGATGTTCACTATGCTCGTGCGGTATATGAACGATGCAGCTTCGTTATCAAGGAAATCTTACTACACCAAGGAGGAGGTAATGCCAGCATGGCTATAGGTAATCAGGTGATCAAGGATAAGTACGCGTTGTATTTAGGGGATTGCATGGAGGTCATGGGCAAGATGCCATCCGAGTCTGTGCATCTATCGGTGTACTCACCACCGTTCGGCGGGATGTATGTCTACAGCTCCAGCGATCGAGACCTGTCAAACTACGCAAACATAAAGGACTTCTTTGAGCATTATGAGTTTATCGTCAGGGAGATCTTTCGTTTGACACCACCGGGCAGAATGACGGCGGTTCATTGCATGGACATACCGACAGGGAATTCAGGTTGTGATGATCTGCTCGATTTCCCAGGCATGATCATTCAGATGCACAAGAAGATCGGGTTTCACTACGCGGCACGATATCATGTGTGGAAAGAACCTCTCAAGGTGCGCAACCGCACGATGATGAAGTCCTTGCATCACAAGACCATGATTGATGATTCGTCACGGTGTTCTGTTGCAAATGCTGATTATCTGCTCATGTTCAGGAAGCGAGGAGAAAACAAGATACCGATACAGCATCCTACTGGGTTGATGGAGTATGCAGGGGAGCGACAGATACCAGCGGAGGTACTGAGCCATCGGGGGTACGTGGGCAACCAGATCAAGAACATCTACTCACATTGGATCTGGAGACAATACGCGAGTGCGTTCTGGGATGATGTGAGGATAGATCACGTGCTCCCTTACAAGGAATCAAAGGAAGAGGACGATGAGAAGCACATCCATCCATTGCAGCTTGACGTGATCGACCGTTGCCTAGCCTTGTGGAGCAATCCAAGCGAGACCATTCTGACTCCCTTCATGGGGGTAGGGTCAGAGGTCTACGGTGCTGTGAAGGCCGGACGCAAGGGGATCGGAATCGAACTCAAGGAGAGCTACTACAAGCAAGCGGTGAGAAACCTTGAGTCGCTAGCGATTGCGGAGCCAGAGCAGATAGCGTTGATAGGGGTGAATGATGACTGAGAAACGGTTGGATCTTGAAGGTATCGTGCAACTTTCAGCACGTGCGTTGCAAGAAGCAGCAGCATTAAGAATAGAAGACGCTGGGCATATGTGGCGATTTTATCGTGATGCGGAGGATAGGCTTTGCCGGCGTGATGCTGATGGGAAGGAAGAGGTTGTACCTGACTATCCAAATGATATCACGGCAGCTATGTCTCTTGAACCACAAGACAGGCGCAGGGAATATGGGAAGGCGTTAATGGCTGTCTTGGGTCTCGTTCACGGTGAAACAATTGAATGGGAAACGGTAATGGATTTGGCGTTCGCACGTGCAATAGATAGAACCTGCGCATTTATCTTAGCGGTAGAAAGCGAAAACGCATGATGAAGCGATCGAGATAAGGAGATAAGAAACATGAGACATGCAAGTCACGAAGAGTGGGGAGTGCGGTATGGGCTAGTTGGTAAAGGCGATCATGTGATGGCTAAGCAACGTTTTTTTGCCAGCGAGGACAAGAGGGACAGGTTTATTGAGGAACTGGTTGACCAGAAGAACTTCACTAACATTCTTGGCTACAGCGATCCGAGTGAGGGCTAAGACAAACTGATCCACTCGTGTGGAAGGGACAGCTTAAGTGACAAAAGCATCGGACATTACGAATGGGAACGAGTTGAGGCGCCTACTTAGGGAATTAGCCAAACGGCGCCTTGCTTCTTTCTGTGAATATGCAGAGGAAGGACGATGGCAGCACGCTCCTCATCTTGACTATCTCTGCAAAAAGATTGAGGAGGCAGAGGAGTGGATCAATGGTGGGCATGATGAGATCAAGTTGATAATGGTATCTTTGCCCCCGAGGCACGGAAAGCTATGCGCAGATTCAACTCCCGTTCTCACCACAGGGGGCTGGAAGACGCATGGCGATTTATGCGTTGGAGATCAAGTCTTCTCTGTAGATGGAAAGCCCACCCCGATAGTTGCTGTCTCCCCTTCTGGTGAGGCAAATTATGAGGTACTATTTACTAACGGGGAAGCGATTAAGTGTCATGGTTTGCATGAATGGACCGTGTATGATCGTGGTCGTTTTGAATGGCGGACAGTGGAAACAGAATATCTTGCTAGTCAATCCGTGTGGTCTGGTAACCGGGCGCGATTCCAGCTTCCCGACATTGCCCTTGTGGAATATCCTGAAACTGAGTTGCCAATGAACCCTTACGTTTTAGGTGTATGGCTTGGAGATGGAACGTCAACAGCCCCTAATATCACAATGACAGAAGAAGACGGGGCGTTTATTGTTGATAGATTAGAGAAAGCTGGATACAAAGTACACGCCAAGTGGATACATCCAATAACGGGCGTTCCCACATTCTCGTTTGCTGGTGATCGCCGGGGTGGGCACCGCAATGGCGGTAGGATGACCCGTGAATTGAACGAGATGGGGCTTCGGCCGCGTGGACAAGGTAAGAGATCGCGTGAAGAGAAACACATACCTGAACATTATCAGCGGTCATCTGTCTCACAACGTTTGTTCTTACTCGCTGGTTTGATTGATACAGACGGAAGTGTAGACAAGAAAGGGCGCGTGCGTTTCACTACAGGCGACAAGCGCTTGGCAATGGATGTTATAGAATTATGCACGGGGCTTGCATTCAGACCGTATGTGCGAGTTATTGAACCCTGTTTGTCAACGTCCGGGTTTCAGGGGCGTAAACCAATTTACGTTGTTGGCTTCCAGCCGAACGCAATTATCCCAACAGCCCTTCCAAGGAAAAGCACACATATCACTGATACGCGGCGGCGTGTCGGGATAAAATCTGTGACAAGAGTCGAGGCTGAGTGCGGTAAGTGCATTCAAGTTGACCGTTCAGACGGGCTATACCTTGTGGGGCGGAAATTGATTCCCACCCATAACAGTGAGGTGGTTTCCCGCAACGGACCTGCGTGGTTTCTTGGCAGGAACCCGGACAAAGAAGTGATCATCACATCTTATGGGGCTTCCCTTGCAACTGATATGTCAAGAGATGCACGGCGTATCTTCAGAGAGGCAGCGGGTCCTCTCTTCAACTTGGAACTAGCGCAAGACACGCAATCAGTGGGGTTGTGGCACGTTGAAGGGCACAGAGGTAAGGTGCAGGCGGCAGGTGCAGGCGGGGCTATCACTGGGCGCGGGGCCTCACTCGCAATTATCGACGACCCGACGAAGAGCATGGAAGAGGCAGAGAGTCCCACCCATCAACGCAAGCTACTCGTTTGGTTCAAGACGACGCTACTCCCAAGAAT
>Ga0222683_1000467_pt1 | contig 13642 bp, 13 predicted proteins | sample AntAcemetage1073_FD_179841 | JGI IMG/M metagenome (GOLD analysis project Ga0222683, IMG submission 179841) | Saline water microbial communities from Ace Lake, Antarctica - #1073 | ecosystem: Environmental > Aquatic > Non-marine Saline and Alkaline > Saline | place: Antarctica: Ace Lake... | reverse complement strand
TGTAGGTTTTGCTGGAAAGCTCGGCAGCGGTTTGTTTATCTTTTTCCAGGTCGTCCAGATATTTTAGAAATAAGACCCAGGATGTTTGTTCCACATAATCCAGTTCACTGCTGCAACCCGCGTCTTTATGTAGAATGTCGTCTATATTTTTGAAGGTTTGTTCAAACACGAAAAAATCCTTTTCTAATTCATTTTAAATTCCATCATCTTGATTCATTTGTTAGCAAACACTTCACCTATTGTTCATCTACAATGGATTTAACCAAGTGAAATATTCCTTTCAATTCTTCATCCAGCTCCGCACCTTGTTCCTGGAAAAGTTTCGTACCTATACCGCCCAATAAGCTTTTTAAATACTCGATTGAATCCCCAGCTCCATGCTCATACATTACCTTTTTGAAGTCTTCTAAACGCTGTTTCCCATGCTTTGATGAATCAAAATCATCAGTGATAACTTGCTGTGTCGGTGAAAGTTCTTGATTAATGACTTGGGCTACTATTTCTAGCGGGTAGTAATCTTCGATTGTGCCTTTAGATAAACAGAATACTTTCTTAATATTTGGAAGGGATGCCTGTTTAGTTCGGTTGAGATCGTCAGCGCACTGTTTTGCATCGGCATCCAATACGATTACACACGGGATATCATAGGCATGCAAAAGATGTGCTGTGTTACTCGCTTTCTGGTAGTCGCTTCCTCCAAGATTAATAATGGCAATACCAAGCTTAAACTCGCTCATGCCGAGCATTTCCATAAAGATCGGGAATCCATCTTCTTCCGTGGCCCCCTCTACCAGGATCGCGCAATTGCCCCCGCCTTTTAACAGTGCGTCCGATGCCCTAATACCGAGATCGGTTCTTATTTGACTTAATAGAGTGGGATCAAAGGTTTTTGCGACAGTATTTCCCTTAGATGTGCGCGTGAGAAGAATATTGTTCTCGAATTTGCTCCGATCGATAAAAACGGGCGAATGGGTAGTAACTATTACCTGCGACTCCATGCTGATTTCCTGAATTACAGACAACAACTGACGCTGCGCCTTCGGATGTAGGCTGTTCTCGGGCTCTTCCATAGCGAAAATAAAATACCCGGCCAACTTTAGCTGTGCGATGAGCCGAAACAAAGCGATAATCAGGTTGTTTTGTGTTCCTGCACCACGATTTTGAATAGGTATATTTTCAACACGATCATCTGACAATTTCACCTTAAATGAGACACCCTCAATCGGGTCGATTTCCAACTCATCGAACCCGAGCTTAATGGAGTCATTATGCATTTGTTCTCGAATATACTTTTGTAGTTCCTTTTTATGCTCATCGAGTGATGAGTTTAATGTTTCTTCCAAGTTAGTGAGTGAATCCGATCCACACCCCTCATCAAGTGTTTTCTTCATTTTTGCTCGAAGTGTCTTGCCAAGGAGTGCAGTTTTGGCCATAGAAAACTGCACCGCAAGATCTCTGCGAACGGGAATAAAATGAAAACTGTCCACAGAGAACCACTGCTTAAGTACTGGCGCAGGTACTGTAACGGCAGAGTTATCGTCGAGAATTGCCTTTACGTCGGGAGACTTATCCAGAGAAAAAACCTTGCTGAGAACAATAGCGCCATTACTACGAACAAAACCCGATAGCTCATCTGCTTCCGGGAGTTCTTGAAAGGTCAAAACAATGCGGATATCTCTTGAGAGATCCTCCTTAAACCAATCAGTCTTCTCCGTTAGCTTCTTCCCAACGAAGTATTTCTCAAGGGCATACAGGAACGATGTTTTACCGACATCGTTTTCACCGATCAGAACGCTGAACTGATTCAGCGGTACTGACACGACTTCTAATGCCCGGAAATTGGAGATTTCAACGTGGCTGATATACATAACTCATTCCATTTTGTGTTGGATGCAATAGCATGGTTATGGCCTTAATTTACAATCTTTTAGGTTTTGTCTTTTTGATATGCCTTAGAGACAAGTAAGACCTTTGAAAGGTGTCAAGACGTTTATTGAGTTGATTATCTACATAATCAAATCTCTGGCGGTTTCGCAATTTCCCTATACATCTTGATAATATAACGGCTGGAATGACGAAGATCAAAACATTATGTCTGTCCCAAAGTTCCTTCACCCAGCCCCTTTCAGTTGTTGATAATCCCTCGTTTTGGTTTCTGCTAACAATAACAACAAATTGGCCATAGGCGTCACCCGAATAGCTTAAAGCCTGTCTAAAATCATCGTTTTTTAACGTTGAGTAATTTTTGACTTCGAAGACGACTTGGCGAGATTTATAATCTTCTAGAACTCTTCCCCAAAAACCGCTATCTGCCATATTTGTGGTTACAATATCACGCCTTTGGACAGCATCCGTATTAGGGTTCAATTCAGGATTAGATAACTGTCCTGAGAATAAAATTTGAATAGTTCTAAAAACCCATTCTTCAAATTTGTGGGCGTCGTCCTTTCCTTCTTGCATCTGAGGCAGGGCTGATACCAACTGACCAATCTTTTTTGTTCTTATGTCTGCTATTTCATCCGTACTGGTTGTCTTCGTGTCATCATACAACTCAATTATAACATTTTCCTCAATCTGTTCTGATTGAATATCGAGTGCCTTCCAATAGCAAGGATGAATGCATGCTCTTTGATCGGTTTTTGTGGCATCAATATCGGCTGAAGACCCATCATGGCAAAATTGTAAATTTTTAGTTGCTGGATTCTCCAAACCCAAAAAGCCTACACTATATAGCGCAAAAAAAACGTCCTCTCCAGTTTCAAGCAGTGCAAAGTCGCTATTGCTAACTTCTTTGAATTCAGCATTATCTATTTGGGACTTCAAATCTTCCACTATAATGGCATATTCACGAAAAGCAGGCTTACCTTTAAAGAGATCAATAAAAAGAGACAGACCAGGAAAAACCTCATCATATTCTTTCTGCAAATCAGTAATGCGATTATTTGAAATTTGCTTAGAAGAAGTTTCTATGTCATCTTTAATGAGTTCTTTTCTACCGCTTCTGGCAGTTTGGCTATAGGCTGTATTAAGCAGCACAATTAGGTCACGAGGTCTATACAGCGTATAGTTAAGGCAAAGATTAAATCCTTCTCGATTTTTCAAATCTGAATAAGCAAACCTATTCCAAGCCTTTACATCACTCTCAATCTTTTCTAACCCTAAAGCCACCCTAAGTCTGTTTGAAATTAAATGTAATAATGACGATTCATCCCAGTTTAGACGCAAAGTGTTTCCTTCAATATGTCTTGAAAAATCCCTATCAAAGTAGTTTAAAGATCTGTAAATATTATCTCTTATAAACAAAACCATGTGCACCCCACACTGCTTTTCAGAAAAATCTGCAGCACAAGCGGCTAATCCACCTATCAAAGCAGTCGCCAACTCATTTGGAACCCAGCCTTCGTCTAAGCCATCAAAGAAAAAGTATATTGTTCTATTAATGTCTGAAAGTGCCTTGGCTATAGAATCATGTATTTTTTCGAGGCTAAAAGCATTAGCTATCAAACTGGGCAGTTCTTCTGCTGAAGAACATTTAGCCGAATACTTTTTTATTATTTCTGTCGTTTTTTTAAAACAATCGTATTCTATTAAACTATCATGCTCATTAATAAATTTTGTTAGAAGGTCGTAATTATCGCACTTAGATAATTTGTAGTGATCAATTATGCTATTTAATAGGTCAAGCAGAATGCTTGCCCTCCAAGCCACCCTAGTAATGGTTCTAATCACTCTATATTCGGTTGAAATATTTTTTACAACGGATTGCAGTTCTATCGCTTCATATTCGGCGGGTGTCTTACAATATGCATATCCAATTTTATTGTTGTTGATATATTCTGAAACTTTAAAGAAAAGAGCCGATTTGCCTGTCCCTCTCCGTCCTACAACAAAATTGAAATCTATTGTGTTAGCAAGTGCCTGAAAGTCATATGTTGCAATAAAGGCACTTTCTAACATCATACTATCAGTTTCTGCACGTGCTCCACCAAGCAGGTTCCCTGGAATTATTTGAGTATCCCCTTTAAAGTTCATTTTGTATAATTACCCTTCCGAATACAAAAATTATTTTGTACAAACCATAACTATCACAGTATTTATATAGTTCATGATAAAAACCTAAATACTGCAAATTTGTAGTATAAGACCCCTTACAAAAAACAAAAGCCCTGCCTTTCATTACGAAAAACAGGGCTTTAGATAATCAGACCATAATCTCTCCTGTGGTTACAGCTGTTCAAAAGCACATACGATGCGTTCAAGATCAATAAAATACGTTAAATCACTAACTCCATTATGATATCTTGTCAAGAAATATTATAGTGGAAATTTCTTTCAATAATATTCATTGCTGCTTTTATCCCGTCCGATCCGCTTGATATTATACCGCCGGAATAACCGCTGCCGTTCCCGTCTCAAATATCGATGGCAAAGCGGACTGCCCACCCAACATCAACCATCTTTCCCGGAGGCAGGGACATGATCAATGATCCGATTTTCCCCTTCGAAACAGTTTGCAAGTGGTCACAATTGACAGCGCAATCCCGGGGCATGCCGTCGGCTTTCGAAAGAAACACTTCGGATGGTATATTGCGGACTATAGTTGTAATGGGTGCGACAGTTACTTCACCAAGATATTCCAACACGGAATCTCGTGTCAGGATAAGAACCGGCCTCTTTTTGTCTGGCTTTGAAAACTTATACCAACGTATTTCGCCGTGCTTCATTCGTCACCCCAGGCTTGCTCCGTTTCCCAAACCGAAAACTCATCGGCAGCAACCGGGTGCCGCTTATACCCTTGGAGGTGCTTGCGCTCCATTTGCTCAAGGTTGTAGCGGGCAAGCGCCTCACGAAGCGCCTTTCGTGTGAAAGCAGAACGATTTGTGCGGAGTTGCTTCGAAACGTGGTCAACCGTTTTGACAAGATCATCATCAAGGGTCATCTGAATTGTTCTCATATTACACCTTTATAGTGTGGACTTTTATAGCTATGCTAATCCATATTTTAGACCATGTCAAATAAATTTATTCCACAGAAATATTACCGTGAGAATTTCTTTCAATAATATTCATTGCCGCTTTTATCCCATCCGATCCGCTTGATATTATACCGCCGGAATAACCGCTGCCTTCCCCAACTATATAGAGGTTCTCAAAACCGTTGCAACGTCCGGTGTTTTCCCGCAGAGCCTGAATCGGGGATGAGGTTTTGCTCTCAAGCCCCATAATAATGCCTGTCTCGAATCCCCTTACTTTTCTGCTGAAATCCTTCAGCCCTTCCCTGATTGATCCGCTTACTTCAGAGGGAAGCAAATCCCATAGTTCCGCTGGTTTCAGGCCCAGAGGGTAACTCGATTCAACAGTTTTTGCCGGCACTTTTTTATCAATAAAATCCTGTATAGTGCAGAATGGGGCCTGGTAGCCATTTGAATAGCTGTAAAAACTCTCTTCGAGGGCGCCCAGCCAGTCAATTGCTTCCAGGGGTTCTATTTTTCTGCCGAGCAGTTTATCCGGATTTATGCCTGCAACACAGGCCGCGTTGGCAAATTTTCCATCTCTCTTATACCAACTCATTCCATTTACTATGTTCGCGTTTTTATAGGCGGACGCGGGGATAACAATCCCACCGGGACACATGCAGAATGTATACACGGGAAGATTCCCGTCACCTTTTGATGTAAGCCGGTACTGGGCGGCCTTGACCCCGGGCAGGGTTTCCCGGCCCCATTGCGCGATATTAATAAGTTCCTGTGGGTGTTCAACCCGGCAGCCGATAGCAAAGTCCTTTGTTCGGAACCCTACCCCGTTTCCTATTAGCATGCGATATGTTTCGTATGCCGAATGCCCCGGCGCGATAATAAAATAATCCGCTTCGATTCCACCTGAGGATGTTATCGCTTCACGCACTTTTCCATCTTTAATCTTCAAATCTTCCAGCATTGTTTCAAAGCGCACGCTTCCGCCAATATTCAGAAATTCCTCTCTTAAATTTTTTACAACTTTTTTAAGATTATCACTTCCAAGATGGGGATGCGCCATGTATCTTATTTCTTCCGGGGCTCCCGCGTGGACATAACTGGATAATATAAAATGCTTTTCTTTTGAGATATGTTTGGTTCTTGAGGTTAATTTTCCATCAGAGAATGTCCCCGCGCCACCCTCACCAAAGGCATAATTACTGACAGAGTTGAATACGCCGGTTGTTTCAAACTTTATGATTCCTTCGGCTCTTTTATTAACCTCAGAACCCCTTTCAATCAGCGTTGTATCAATCCCAGCCTTCTGAAGCACAAATGCTGAAAAAAATCCGGCGGGGCCGCTTCCGACAACAACCGCCCTCTCTTTTCTTTTTCCAGATGGAATGTTTAGAGAGGGAGGTCTGACAGGTTCGTCTCCTTTGATTTCTTTAGAAAGGATTCCGACTCGAACCAGCCAGTGTATGTTGTTCTTTTTCCTTGCATCAAGGCTCTTGTTCTCTATCTGATATGAGAACCCCCTGATTTTCAGTTCTTTTTCTATTCTTTTCCTGAGCTGTTCCTCAACATAATCTGTGGGCAGATTTAATGAAATTTCCCGGTATCCCATATTAATCCTGATTCTCTTGCGTCTCCTGCTCGACTTCACGGTCAAAATCCGCTTTCCCCCAGGATGACTCGTCCGGGGTATATTCACGGCGAAACGTCTCGATCATATCATCAAGGGGAACATCAGCAAATTCCCCGCGATATCTCAGGTATTCCATGTGCCTGTTCCCCTCAAGATCAAACGGGTGATATATTGAGTCGTTGCGTCCGTCGAAATCGAGAGGTTTTATCCGGAATCGCTCACAGAGTTCGATATTGAAGGCGGGGGTCGCCTTGACCCAGACCCCGTCAAGATAAATAGCCGTATAACCGTGCCAGAAAAAGATATCGGTCTTCATTGCCTCACGCATGCGCGGGGTAGTCAGGTGGTTTCTAATGTCGGCAAAACCCAGCCTGGCCGGAATTCCTGACGAACGGCAACAGGCCGCGAGAAGAATCGCCTTGGCTACACACCAGCCCCGGCCAGCACGTAACGTGGTGCTCGCCCTGAGTCCGTCTATTGACAAATCGAGGGCGTAGGGGTCATAGCGGATACCATCCCGCACTGCATAATAAATACTGATCGCCTGCTCCCTCGGATCGGTGGAATTACCAGAGTTCTCCCTGGCAAATTTTGCGACCGCGGGGTTGTCGCTGTCGACTGTCGGTGAGGGTTGGACATACTGTTGCATTTCTAAATTCATCTCTATAAACACACTCCTTTCTGATTACATGGTCTAAATGACAAAAACGGACTCATCAACTCTGGCGGAAAGTACTTTGTCCATAATGTACATTCATATTTGACGTATACGATATAACGCAAGATACAGTTGCTGACAAGAAAGAAATCCGGACTGTTGCGGCAAATAAAAGCGGAATAATTTTTTATATGGCGTTCCCAGGGGTGAAGTGTCCATCCGAAATCTCAAGAACCGTATCGGCTATTCTTTTCACCTGCTCCCGGTAATGGGACACAACCAGAAGGGTGCATCGTTCTTTCAGGCTGATCAGCAATTCCTCGATAATCCTGCCCGATTCCGTATCAAGAGAGGACGTGGGTTCGTCAAGGAGAAGAATCTGCGGCTCCATAATTAAGGTACGGGCAATACAGAGGCGTTGCTGCTGCCCCCCCGACAGTGTAAAGGCATCGTCACGAAGGCGATCCTTGACCTCATCCCAGAGGTATGCCCTTGTGAGCGCTTTTTCAACCTTATGGTCAATATAATCCTTTTTCTTAAAACCAGCCAGTTTAAGGGGAAACGCAACATTTCGATAAATGCTCATCGGCAGGGGATTCGGTGTCTGAAAGACCATGCCTACGGACCGTCGAAGACTTGTCAGGGAGTACGACGGGAGATAAATATCTTGAAATGTTCCGTCGAATCGTATTTCCACATTTCCCTTCATGGCAGCTCCGGGAATGCTTTCCCAGAGCCTGTTCAGTGTCATCAGAAACGTCGATTTGCCGATTCCCGAAGGACCGACAATAGCCGTCAACGTATGTTCCCGGAACTCGACACTGATATCGTTCAGAACCCGGTTGTTCTGATAAGAAAAAAAGATATTTTTTGTTCTAATTTTTATCGATTTATCCATTGTATCCACTCACGCGCGGTAAAGAGCCCGATATGCCAAGCCTTTCTGAATCATAAAGGCAAATAAAAAGAGAACGGCACATATACCGAGAAGAACGATCGCGGCGCCGTAACCGCTTGATAACTCCTCCTCATTCATGTATTGCGAAGAAATATAATAGATATAAAAGGGAAGCGCCTCATAGTTCGCGAGAAGAGATTTCGGCACACCCGCAGACGCGACGACACCGGTCAGCATAATGACGGCGGTATCCTCGGCACAGCGACCGATCGCCAGAATAACACCACTAATAATTCCAGAAAGTGATTTGGGAATGAGCACATAGATTATGTTCTGCAATTTTGTCGCTCCCAATGCCAGGGCAGTCAGCCGTGTTTCCCGCGGCAGGGTCTCCAGAGCAATCTGAGTTGTCCGAATGATATACGGCAATACAAGAAAGGCCAGCGCCAGACTGGAGATGAGAAGCGACGGATAGATCTTTTCGGAAAAATGCCTATGAAGAAAAACGGCCAGAGCAAAACCGAACAGACCGATGACGATCGATGGAATGCTTGCAAGGATATCGAAAAGCAGACTGAATATTTTCTTCACGCTACCATTGGCATACTCCGCCATATAGACACCGCTTGTCATGCCTATGGGGATGGCAATACCCACGGAGAGGATGACCAGCAGCAATGTCCCGACAACAGCCGGGAACAGGCCGTCAAAGACTTGCTTCTTGAAGAGTAACGCTTCGAGAGGATTGACACTCCCGAACAGGAGTTGCGGTCCCAGGGTTCCAAAACCCTTGAAGAGCAGGTAACCGATGACGGTGGAGACTGCCCCCAGAAGGACGATACCGCACAACCATGAACATCCCGTGATAGTGATTTCCAGGGAACGGCTCATTCGTTATTCCTCCGCGATGCGTATCCGAAAGACCGGACAAGGACAACCAGGAGGGTTGTAAAGACATACAGGACGATACCGCAGGCAAATATTGATTTGAATTCCAGGCTTTCATAATCGGAGGCGATCACGAGTGCAATGTGAGCAGTGAGCGTCCGTGCCGAATCCAGGAGGGAAGATGGAGCCTGTACCGCATTTCCCGCAATCATCAATGCGATGAGCGTATCGCCGAAAGCCCGGCCCAATGAAAGAACCAGACCCGTCATAATGCCACTCCATGATCCCGGAATAACAATATAGATAAGTTTCTGTACCTTGCTTCCCCCAAGAGAATCAACCGCCTGCATATACGATTTTGGCACACTCTCGAAACTGTCGACGAAAAAGAGGATCATCGTCGGCGCTACGAGAATCGCCAGCATAATCGAGGCGGAAAGGACACACATTCCGGAACCGCCCATAAATAATTCTCGAACGAAGGGCACGAGTAAAAAGAGGCCGACGAATCCATATATAACGGTTGGAATGCCCGTCATCATCTGAACCACTCGCCGCAATATCCGGCTGAATATTCCCCCATCAATAACACTTATGAGAGACGCGCAACCGATACTCAAGGGAAAGGCAAGCACGACACCGAGAGACGCGATGAACACGGTTCCCATAACCATAGGATAGATTCCGTATAAATTATGATCGGGTAACCAGGGTTGTGTCAAAAGATGAAAAAACTGGCCTCCCTTTATCAGGGGGAGGCCAAGAAAAACCATAAACCCGAAGATAAGAACCGTAATGGTCGCGCTTATCGTGGCACAAATGAAAAATAATCGTTCCGTTATCTTTCCAAGCATAATGCATCCGTAAAAAAGCAAAACTTTATTTTACCGGGATAAAACCTTTGCTGGCAATTATTTTCTGTCCTTCCGGCGTGTACAGGTAATCAATGAAGTCCTTCGTCAATCCGGTTGGATCGCCCTTTGTATTACTGTAAAGCCCTCGGGCAATCTTATATGTTCCCGTTTTTACCGTGTCAAGGGTTGGAACAACACCGTCCAATGTGACGGGGGCAACCGTACTGTCGATATAACCGACAGAGACGTAACCAATGCCGTACGGATCGTTCGAAACAACAGATTTCATGGCGCCGTTGGACACAACAAAATTGGCCTTCGGTGAAACTTCTCCCTTGCTGAGAGCCATCTTCCAGAATACCGCCCTGGTTCCGCTTGACTTATCCCGAGTATACAGATTGATCTCTTTATCCGCACCTCCCAGGGTCTTCCAGGAGTTGATTTTTCCGGCAAATATATCCATCAGCTGGGATTTTGTTAAGCTTTTCACCGGATTGCGGGGATTCACAACAATCCCGACACCGTCAACCGCCCACTTAAACATCTTGAGGTCATACCGGGCAATTTCATCATCCGTAGGTTTTCGGCCTGAATTGCCGATATCGACCAGACCGTCGCCAACCTGCTTGATCCCGACACCCGAACCTCCGCCCGCAATGCTGATCTGAATATCCGGGTTAAATGTCATGATTCTCTTTGCCGCTTCCTTCATAACCGGGATGTGAGCCGTTCCTCCGGCAATCTTGATAGCTCCCCTTTCACCCTTGAAGGCATCGAGGTCTCCGGCATATACAGTTGCACCCACAAAGATGAACAAACTAATAAGCGCCAATCCTCCTGCAAAAACTTTCTTTCTCATATTACGATCTCCTCCTGAACAAATTGTGATTTATCTGCCGCTGCTTACCTGCATCACTGCCCAGTGTGTTTTCAGCGATGGAGAAAAGTAATATATAAACAATAGGAATAAATCAAATTCATATTTGTTATAATCATCCGACCTTTATAACCTTAAGACATAAGAAGATCACCCATCGGAATCAAGACTGCTATTAATGATTGCGAAGTTACAGGGGCTTAAACCTCTTTTTCAAATTGTTGTTGACAATGGCAAATCCAGTCACTATATTCCAAAAAGACGATATGGAGGTCGTAATTATGAAAACATTTCTGAAAGTGATGAAAGCCCTGTCCGATCCGAGCCGCGTCAAGATTATGAAGATGCTGCAGAAACGGGTCATGTGCGTCTGCGAAATCAAAGAAGCGCTACGCGTTGCCCAGTCCACTACCAGCAAGCATTTGAAAATTCTGGAAGAAGCCGGTCTGATTACCTTTCATAAAGAAGGACTGTGGGTTAATTACACACTGGCGGACGGCGGGAATAGCCCCTACGCGGCCAGTCTGATCGGTAATTTAAAACACTGGCTGGAGGATGATCCTGAGGTTATAGAGCTGGCAAAACAACTGCCGCAAATCCGGAGGGAGGATATCTGCAGAGGGTAGTGGTGTAATTTTTTTTGCCCTTAGTAAATCGTTATATCGCAAAACAGGAAATTATAGGCGGCTTTCACTGCCCGGAGAGTCCCCTGTAGGTCGCAGTAGATACTAAAGGATATTGTTAATGAAAGAACGAACCAAGTTATTGTTAATCGCCGGCGCTTTTTTAGCGGCTTACTATATTCCATGGGGACACCCCATTATCCGCCAGTCTGGCCTTGAGGCGTTCATGATGCTTCAGGAATATGCCAGGGAGCATGTCCTGACATGCCTGATTCCGGCCTTCTTCATCGCCGGCGCCATCGCGGTGTTCGTATCCCAGGCTTCCGTACTGAAGTACTTTGGAGCGCGGGCCAGCAAGATCCTGTCCTATTCGGTTGCCTCGGTTTCCGGCTCCATTTTGGCGGTATGCTCCTGCACGGTGCTGCCGCTTTTTGCCGGCATTTATACGCGGGGGGCCGGTATCGGCCCGGCAACAGCTTTCCTTTATTCCGGACCTGCCATCAATGTCCTGGCCATCACACTCACAGCAAAAGTCCTTGGCTGGCAAATGGGGCTTGCCCGCGCTGTCGGCGCGATAATCTTTGCTGTTGTTACCGGACTGCTTATGGCACTGATTTTCCGGAAAGATGACGCGGCGCGAACTACCGGGCAGATATATGTGCCGGATACAGACACCAGGCAGCGCTCCTTGCTGCAGGACGGCCTGTACCTTCTGACCATGGTGCTGATCCTGGTCTTCGCCTCCTTCGCCCGTCCCGCTGACGGCGCGATCGGTTTCTGGCCAATGATCTTTGCCTGGAAGTGGTACATCACCGCCGCTTTTCTGCTGGTTCTGGCCTTCATGCTCAAGGCATGGTTTACAAAAGATGAGTGTGTCAACTGGGTTGAATCTACCTGGGGATTCATGAAGCAGATATTTCCGCTTTTAATCGGCGGCGTGCTGGTGGCCGGCTTTATGCTGGGAAGGCCCGGACACCCGGCTCTGATTCCAGAACATTATGTTCAATCTCTATTGGGTGGAAACTCGCTGTGGGCCAATCTGTTTGCCTCGGTTGCTGGCGCGTTGATGTACTTCGCAACCCTGACTGAAATTCCCATTCTGCAGGGACTCATCGGTTCAGGCATGGGTAAGGGCCCTGCACTGGCCCTGCTTCTGGCCGGACCGGCTCTGTCACTACCGAACATGCTGGTGATAGGCAGTGTTATGGGCATTAAAAAAACGGCGACCTTTTGCAGCATCATTATTATTATGTCCACTATCGCGGGTTTAATTTACGGCAGCTTTGCCGGATAAACGTAATCAATAAAACTTTTAAAAAGGAGATGAAAAAATGGAGATCAAGATATTGGGACCTGGTTGTCCACGGTGTCAACAGACAGAAAAAATAGTCAGGGAAGCAGTCGCGGAGGCCTGTGTGGAAACTCAGATCGAGAAGATCACCGACACGATAAAGATTGCCGGTTACGGTGTATTTGGCACACCGTCGGTGGTTATCGACGGAGAGGTAAAGAGCGTTGGTAAAATTCCCGGCAAGGAAGAGGTCAAGGGGTGGCTTGAACCTTAGCCCCTACTTCTATCGGGTGACCTGCAATTCTTCTGTATTCCCCATATCGACACACTTTTTTATCCGCTTGCTGCCTGTAACAAAATTGTTATATAATCTTAACATAAATCAAGGTGTTCAGCTTTATTTCACGGTACAAGAAAAATGATATCGATGGTCTCGTGAAAAGTCTGTCATTCCCGTGCAGGGGGGAGTGCAAAAGCGTATGACTATTTAGAAACATTGGATTCCCGTTTTCACGGGAATGACAAGGCGGCAAAAACTGTTCAAGTTGCAGGGGGGTAATATGGGATTAATAACGGCACATAATATCTATAAGGATTATCATGTAGGAGAAATCAGCTTAAGAGCATTAAACAACCTTAATTTCGAGATTGAACCTGCTTCCTTTCTTTCCTTTGTCGGGCCCTCGGGGAGCGGCAAGACCACCCTTCTGAACCTTATCGGCTGTCTTGACACACCTACGGAAGGCAAGCTGACCGTAGCCGGCACGGATGTGGTGAGTCTCGACAGGAAACAGAGGGCGGCCTTCCGGGGCAGGCACATGGGTTTCATCTTCCAGGATTTTAACCTTATTCCTGTCCTTACCGTATATGAAAATATTGAATATCCTCTCATCATGGTACAGAACGTTCCACCGGATGAAAGGAAGCAGCGTGTCTTGAGTCTCCTGGAAT
>Ga0222683_1000464_pt1 | contig 13742 bp, 12 predicted proteins | sample AntAcemetage1073_FD_179841 | JGI IMG/M metagenome (GOLD analysis project Ga0222683, IMG submission 179841) | Saline water microbial communities from Ace Lake, Antarctica - #1073 | ecosystem: Environmental > Aquatic > Non-marine Saline and Alkaline > Saline | place: Antarctica: Ace Lake... | reverse complement strand
GATTGATGAGAGGGCGCGTCTCGGCATAGGGATGTCTTATCAGCGTCCGCCCAGCATACAGGGTCTGAAGACGCGGCGGATGGTCCAGGTGTGTGGGGATGGGCATGTCGATGTTGATGCACTGGCAGATAAGATGAATTTTACAGAGTTTCTCGAGCGAGACATCAATGTGGGCTTTTCAGGTGGTGAGATCAAACGCTCCGAGCTTCTGCAGTTAATGGCCCAGGATGCCGATCTGGCGCTTTTTGACGAGCCTGAATCAGGAGTTGACCTTGAAAACATCTCCCTTATGGGAAATGCGATAAACAGTCTGCTGCAACGGGTTAATGGAACGCAGCATGATAAAACTGCAAAACGGATTGCCAGAGAACGGTCAAAGATGGGCCTGATCATAACACACACAGGATTTATCCTAGATTATGTGACGGCGGACAAGGGGCTGGTTCTTTATGACGGCATGGTGGCAGGCAGGGGCAACCCGGTGGAGATATTCAAACAGATAAAGAAGGTGGGATACAGGGAGTGTGCACGATGCGCAGCTTAGACGATCTGGCCTACAAGGCGAAAGACAAAAAGGCGGCAATTGGGCCGGACATCGATCTGGATACCTATTCCATCGAGTCACCCTTGCATGCCGATGTGAAAAATCTGAATACTATACCCAAAGAGGATAGAGAAAAGATGACTCTTGCCGGTCTGGATGCCAGCGAGAAAGAGCGTGCCGGCACGTATGTTCAGAGGGATGCCACAGCTGTTCACTCCGGTTCAAATGTGGATGGTCTTGAGATAATACCGATCAGAAAAGCGCTCGAAGAAATTGACTGGATAAGGGATTACTACTGGAAACTGGCGTCTGTGGACACGGACAAATATACGGCGCGTGTTCGTCTCGATTTGCAGGATGGTTATGTTATAAGGGCGCTTCCAGGCAAAAAGATAACACTTCCGGCGCAGGCATGCCTCTATCTTGAAAAAGAGGGTTTCAACCAGAATGTGCATAATATCATTATAGCCGAGGAGGGATCAGAACTGCACATAATATCCGGATGTGCGAGTGCTTCTCACGTGACACGAGGCTTGCACGCAGGGGTCTCCGAATTTTATGTAAAGAAGGACGCCAAGCTGAGCTTTACCATGATTCATAACTGGGCGGAAGATGTAGTAGTAAGACCCAGATCCGTGGGAATAGTCGAAAAGGGCGGCCTTTTCCTCAGTAACTATATCTCCATGAAACCGGTAAAATCCGTCCAGTCGTACCCGACTATATATCTTGTAGGCAAAGGGGCTGTTGCCCGATCTTACAGTCTCCTTGTCGGCAGCCCGGGTTCGGAACTGGATGTGGGTGGACGGATTTATCTTCAGGCAAAGGATACGCGCGCGGAAATTATCTCGCGTGCCATTACCAACGGGGGTAATATCATGTCCCGCGGAGATATCATAGGTGAGGTGCCGGGGGTAAAAGGGCACCTGGAATGTCACGGTCTTATCCTTAATGGCGGCATTATGCACGCAATTCCCGAATTGAAAGGCCTGGTTGACGGTGTGGAGCTATCGCATGAAGCAGCGGTCGGCAAGATCGCGCAGGAGGAAATACTCTATCTGATGTCACGTGGTCTGACTGAAGAAGAAGCAACCGCAACAATAGTGAGAGGGTTCCTGAGCGTGGATATTCCAGGTCTTCCAGCGCCACTCAAGGCGGAGATAGATCGCGCGGTGGAACTGAGCCAGAAGGATGTTATGTGAAAACCTGAAGATTAGCACGCTATGTTCGTTATTAGAACATAGCGTGCTTAAGCCGAACGCTACATATGTGTATATTACACTTCTAAAACTTGTAATAGTCCCTATTCTAACACCACTAACACACAGTTTTCCCTGAATTTTTTCTGGAAATGTTGTTTTTATCAAATAGAATGTCTCTCCTTTAAAAACCTGATTATTGTTCCATGTAATACCTTTGAATCATTGGACGAATCCCTTTAGAAATTCTGTTTCCGTTAATGCGGTATACTTATTGCGAAGGTATCAAAGTTGCTTTCTATAACCGGTTTGACTTCATATTTTTCCGATATATGACAATATTCTGGTAGCCCCGGATTCGACTCTTTAGCAAAAAACGGTGACAGAGAGAATCAATAAAAGCCACCGCAAAAGAGTCAGTGCATAACTCTAAGTTATTACTCAATTCACACCTTCGGGGAATAACAGAATCAGGTATTTTTGACCTTTTGAAGGTTCATCAAATTTGATGCAAGGAGGAGATAGATGGGCAAATTCAGCTATAATGAGGAGGCTTTAAAAAATCTCAATATCGAAGACACCACTCTCCTGGATCACCTGGTCGATTTTGAATCGGCACGCGAGTCCCACCTCAATAAAGTCAAGAGCAAGGTTGACAAGAGGATATCCCTCAAAGAGGCGGTCGCAGAATATGTGAGTGATGGAGACGTTTTATGTGATACTGGCTTTTCGTACGTTCGGACTTGTCACCAGGCCTTCTTCGAGATGATGAGGCAGGGGAAAAAAGATCTACAGATGATAGGTGCTCCCAATACGAACCAGAGTTACATGATAAACTGCGGTTTGGTTACGTTTTCCCATAATTCCTATGTGGGGGCGGAGATGCGCGGTACGGACCGTAACTACTCGCGCCAGCTCAAAAATGGGAAGGTAAAGATCCTTTCCGAGTGGAGCCACGGCGGTATTGCGCAGGGACTCAAGGCAGCGCAGCTCGGGGCCCCCGGTCTGTTCAGCAAGCAGATGCTGGGATCGGACATCATGAAATACAACCCCTATATCAAGACGATGCAAAATCCCATGAGGGATGATTCGGATCCTGTGGCATTTATTCCCGCACTCTACCCGGATGTGGCGTTTATCCATGTCCAGGTCGCGGACAAATATGGAAATGCATGCATATATGGGCCGGTGGTCAATGACATCGCGCTGGCGGCAGCGACCCGAAAGGTTATCATTACAGCGGAGGAAATAGTCCCGGAGATCAATCTCAGGTACGTCAAGGATGGTGCAAGGATACCCTTTATCTATTCTGATGCGGTGGTTGAGCTGCCTTTTGGTGCCGTGCCCGGTAATATGCCCGGCTATTATTACTGGTCGCGCCAGTGGTGGGAGAAGGTGATGCGTTACGGTGGCCCCGATGAAGAAAGATTTATGGAATTCTTTGACGAATGGGTTATGGGTACAAAGGATCAGTTTGAATTTGTCGAAAAACTTGGAGGGGCAAAGTGGATTGCCGAAGCGCGTCGCCAGACAAAGGCCGCGGAAAGTGAAAACGAAGATATTGATTTCCGGTATCAGGAGTACACTACCGATAATAAAACGAATATTTATTACTGAGAGATAATCTTGGGAGGAGGTAACTCGTTATGAAAAATGACACACCGGCAAATCCCCTGGAAATGCTGGCATATTTTATATCTTTGCAGATAGAGGATTACAAGGTTGTGTATGTGGGAACAGGACTGCCCATGGTAGCCGCTATACTGGCGCATAAGACTCATGCCCCCAATATCACGATGGTGTATGAATCGGGTGGCCAGGATCCTATCGAGGGCGATATGCCCTGGTCTGTGGGCGATCCCTTCACCTGGCGAAAAGCCGCGGTAATACAGGAGATGGCCTATTCCTTCGGACAGGCGGCCAACGGGTATGTGGATATCGCGTTCCTCGGGTTTGCTCAGATTGACATGTATGGGAATGTGAACACTCATCAAATCGGGAAAGATCTGACCAATCCCAAAATACGCTTGACCGGATCAGGTGGAAACAACGACCTGTCTTCGCTAACGGAGAACATGGTGCTTGTGGGACTGCAAACACCTGAAAGATTTCCGGAAAGAGTTGATTTTATTACTTCCGTGGGACATCTTGAAGGGGGAAAGTCACGCACGGAGGCAGGGCTTGTCGGCAGAGGTCCCATAGCGGTAATCAGCCAGTGGGGGATATACGACTTTGAACCGGAGACAAAACGTATGCGTGTGAAATCTCTGACGCCTGGGATTCCCTTTGAGATCGCTCAGCAATCAACCGGTTTCGAACTGCTCAAACCGGATGGAGATATTCCCGAAACCTCCATAATTCCCCCCGACGTGCTTGACGTCCTCCGCACGAACGTGGATCCAAACGGAGTGTTTACCACTATGCCCTCATAATGAACCATAGGCGCTCCGGTATTGATATCGGGGCGCCGTTTCTTATCAGGAGCCTGTTTTGGAGGCTGATAATTGAGATAGCTGATCCGGCGGCAGCGCCCGTCGGGTAAATATAAACGCGGTAATCAGACCGGCAATAATATGCCAGATCCCCCACCATGCAACAAGAATAGCCATCCCACCCAGGCCTTCAAAAAAATTGAATACCAGAACCAGTCCGAGGGCGGAATTCTGAATCCCAACCTCGATACAGACAGCTCGCGAATCCGCTTCATCTAATTTGAAGAGCCGTCCTGACCAGTACCCCAGGTTGAGTGCCAGGGCGTTATGGATAAAGACGAAAATAACAACCAGACCAATGACCTTGAGGAAAATACTCCAGTTTGCCGCCAGGGCTCCGCAGACGATGACAATGAAAAAGACAAGAGTAAAGATTTTGAACGGACGTCTGACCTTGTCTGCGAGTGTGGGGAAAATACGCGACAGGGTAAGGCCAACAACCAGAGGAATACCCAGGATCATGAAGATAGTGGTGAACACATCCATCGGACTGAGGCTTACCCTTTGCAAGATCTCAGCAGTGGGAGGATACAGGCTGCCCCACAGGGCCAGATTAAGGGGGGTCATCACAATGGCCGCGGCCGTGGAAACAGCGGTCATACTGATAGACAGCGCAGAATTTCCTTTGGCCAGGTAGGTAATAATGTTTGAAAGATTACCCCCCGGACATGCGGCCACCAGCATCATTCCCAGGGCTATGGAGGGCTGGGGTCGGATGAGAAGAATAAGCAGGAAGGTGAATGCCGGCAGCAGAATGAACTGGGCGCCCAGCCCGATGGCAGGAGCCTTCGGTGATACAATAACCCGTTTGAAGTCTTCCAGTTTGAGGTCCAGGGCGACCCCTAACATCATAAGCCCGATTGCCATATTAACCACAAAGATACCCTGAGCATTAAAATTAAGCCTGATCTGGTCTACGGTCGCTGCATCCATAAGTTTCCCTCCTTCGGATAGCCACAATTATTCCCTTTTGATAAGATATTGCATCCTTACTGATGGAGTATAAGCAGGATAAACTTTGTGTGTCAATGGAATAATGATCACAATATTAATACAATATAGTTATGCCACTCTCTGGCATGACATTTTCCCGTTGTGGAAACAGTGATTAAAAAAGTATTGACAAGCGTACACATAATGAATAGCATTTAGTAGGTGAAAGACATTCATGGCAAAACATGGAAGGGAGATAATTGTGTATAAAGATCTGGAGAAGAAGGCAGTGGTTGTTACAGGATCGGGGAAGAGAACCGGAATCGGCTACGCGATCGCGGAGAAACTGGCTTCCTGCGGTGCGAATGTTGTTATTGCCGATCTTGGAAAGACTCTCGCCGGGGACAAGATAAAAACGGGTACCTGGGAGGAGATGGAGGATATAGCGGGGAGCCTTGCCGATAATTTTGGCGTAAAAACCCTGGCTGTTAATGTCGATGTCACCGATAATGAGTCGATCAAACAAATGGCCGGCAGAATAGGGACACAGTTTGAGCGGGTTGATATCCTATGCAACAATGCTGGCGCATCTTTCGGTGTACCTGACGCGATGCATACCTACAATGAAGATGCGTGGATGAAAACGATAGATGTGAATCTTCATGGTGTATTCAGGATTTCAAGAGCGATTATCCCCATGATGACGGCAGCGGGGGGGAGTATAATAAACACCGCATCGAGGGCGGGCAAAAAGCCGCCCCTGTTCAATGGTGCCTACGCGGTAGCCAAGGCGGGCGTAATTATGCTCACAAAGGTGATGGCAACGGAGCTTGCGGGGGCAGGCATCCGCGTGAACGCGATCTGTCCGGGCCAGATAATGACAGATCTGGAAAGGTGGCGCTTTGGTCTGGAGGCGGAGGTTTACGGGACCACCATTGAGGCGCGGGAGAAAGAGATGTGCAGTACTATCCCGCTGGGACGTATCGGTACACCGGGAGAGGTCGCGAATCTTGTGGCATGGCTTGCGTCTGATGAATCATCCTATATTACCGGGCAGGCGATAAATGTGACCGGTGGGCAATTAATGGAATTATAAAGAGGAGGATTAAACGTGGAAAAAATAACAGGTGGTCAACTAGTGGCACAGTGCCTTATTGAAAGGGGCATCGAATACATTTTTACCATAAGTGGCGGGCATATAACGCCGATCTATCAGTACCTTGAGGGTTCGTCTGTTAAATTGTTCGATACGCGCCATGAACAGGCGGCAGTATTTATGGCGGAGGCATGGGGGAGGATGACGCGCACCCCTGGCACGGCAATGGTCACGGCAGGCCCCGGATTTACCAATGCGCTCTCGGGGATAGCAAACGCGCGCCTGGCGAATTCCCCCTTGGTCCTTATCTCCGGTTGCGTCGGACTTGAGTCAGTAGAAAAACTTGACCTCCAGGACATGTGTCAGGTTCCTGTTATCAGTCCGATGGTAAAAAAGGCCTTCGTCTGTCACAATCCGGAGAGGATCCCTGAATTCATTGACCTTGCCTACCGCACGGCGGCAAGCGGAAGGCCAGGCCCTGTTTATCTTGAATTGCCGGTTGACGTGTTGAATGCAGAAGCGAACCCGGAAAAGATAAAAAAGATACATACAGATATCAATTCGCATCCCGCTGACTTGGATAAAGTGGGAGAATTAATAGAGATGATCGGCAAGGCGCACAGCCCGATCGTGATCGCGGGGAGCGGCGCGTGGTATTCGGATGCCGGGGAGGAACTGGTCCGATTTACAGAAAATGCCGGCATTCCTGCATTTACATCGTCACTCGGAAGGGGGACAATCCCCGATACCCACCCACTCTGCTTTGAATCATCGCTGGCGATCAGACCGGGCGCGGCGCTGGCAGCAAATATGACAGCCGACCTGATTATATTTCTTGGCTCAAGAATGGGATTATTTTACATATTCGGGGATATCTTCAACAAAGAAGCCAGGATTATCCAGGTTGACATCGAGCCGGAAGAGATAGGGCGAAACCGTTCTGTGGATCTTGCAATTGTGAGCGATGTTGGAGCTTTCTTGAAAGAATGCAATCGTGCAATCGATCAGAAGGGTATAGGGAATGAATGGAAAGACAGATTCAGCGGTTGGGTTTCAACCTTGGAGAAGGCGAAAGACGATGGAATAGCTCAGGCGATACCTGACTGGGAAAGCGGTAATGTTCCCATACATCCGATGCGCCTCGCAAAAGAGGTGAACAGCTTTATGGACAGAGATGATGATATCGTCGTGGCCGACGGGGGTGACACGCAGGTCTGGATGGGTATGACGAGAACCGTCAGAAAGGCTGGACATTATCTTGATTCCGGGCTGTATGGGTGTCTCGCGGTAGGTCTCCCCTATGCCAATGCGGCAAAGCTGCTTAATCCCGACAAGAGGGTCTGCCTCATTATAGGTGACGGGTCGGTGGGCTTCAATTTCATGGAATTTGAGATTGCGATAAGAAGGAAGCTGCCCATCGTTGTAGTAATCAGCAATGATCTCGGGTGGGGGATGATAAGGCACAGCCAGGAGTTGAGGATAGGTCATGCCATAAAAGATGGCACACATATCGGCAAGGTGAATTACCATAAACTGGTTGAAGCGCTTGGCGGCAAGGGGATGTATGTTGAAAGACCCGAAGATATTCGCCCGGCCCTTGAAGAGGCATTTGCCTCGGGCATGACCACGTGCATCAATGTGATGACTGATCCAACGACTATAAGCCCCGGCAGTGTTGCCTTGGCAAGTCTGGGTGCATATAAGGCGGGGTGAGTGCATCATGTTTGAGAAAGGAATTATTTAGTAATGTAGGTTGGGTTGAGGTACGAAACCCAACGGCACGAAGCCCAACTGTTTTGTCGGGTTTCGCTTTGCTCAACCCAACCCACAAACTGTTGAATAAAATCGTTGTTCTGAAAGGGAATTGCTTAGAATATGGAGATCAGAGAAAGATCTGGAATGAGTGCTGAAGAAGGAGATGTGATAAAGAAAGGTACACATTCGCTGTGTTTCAACTTGGGCTTTTTCATCCTTGCCTTTGTGCTCATGGGCATTGTGATGTGGCTGCCGTCTCCTGAACCCCTTTCAAGGGCATCAGAAACGATTCCGCTCAGTTTTGAAGCAAAGGCCGTCCTCGCCCTGCTACTGGCAGCCGTTGTTCTCTGGATTACAGAGGTTATTCCCTTCAGCATCACCGCGCTCCTGATCATGCTCCTTATCCCCGTCTTTGGTATAGATTCGTTTTCCAATGTTATTTCAATGGGGTTTGGGAACAAGATCATTGCCTTTTTTATAGGGGTGCTTATCCTGTCATCGGCCTTTTCCCGTTCAGGCCTGGGTCCACGCCTCAGCCTCCTCATCCTCAGGGTGATGGGTACAAAGACAAATATGGTGATCCTGGGTTTTCTCATTGTAGGTGTCGTGCTTTCCATGTGGATAACAGACATGGCAGTGGCGGCCATCCTTTTGCCCCTCGGTGTGTCCATCCTGAAACAATGCGGGGTAAGGCCCCTGGAATCCAATTTCGGGAAGGCCCTGATGATATCATGCGCATGGGGCCCGCATATCGGAGGCATTGCCACTCCTGCCGGGTGTGGCCCTAATCCCCTTACCATTGGGTTTTTAAAGGAACTCGCCGGCATAAATGTGGATTTTGTTACATGGATGAGCATGGGTCTTCCTGCGGCCATACTCATGGTGCCTGTGGCATGGTTTATTCTTACCCGGATGTTTCCTCCAGAGATAGATCGCGTGCCTATTGAGCAAGATAAGATAAGACAGGGAATGAAAGAGATGGGGCCGCTGAACAAAAAAGAGAAGTGGACAACGATCATCTTTGGCGTAACCATTTTTTTATGGGTGATGAGCCCCTTTATAAAAGAGATATCCAATGGAATAATTGATATGCCCATGCAGGCAATAGCCCTGTTCGGCGCGATGATCCTCTTTGTACCTGGTATTGAAGTGATATCGTGGAGACAGGCGCAGAGCGATGTGGACTGGGGGGGGATCGTGCTCATATGCGCCGGAATATCCTTGGGCATGGTTATATATCACACGGGTGCTGCCCGCTGGCTTTCGTGGATCCTTCTGAGCCCGATTGTACAGCTCCCGGATGTATTGCGTGTCTTTGCCATTGTGCTGGGGGTTAGTCTTCTTCATGTGGCCTTTTCAAGTAACACGGTTACAGGCACCATTATTATTCCCCTTCTCATCGCATTGGCCAGTGATCTGCATATCAATCCCTGGCTGATATGCGCACCAGCAGCTTTTACCTCTTCCCTCGCCTTTATTTTGGTTACGGAGACACCAACCAATGTGATCCCGTATTCTGCCGGGTATTTTTCTATTGGAGACATGGTGAAGACCGGCATTGTCATGACCTTTGCCGCTGCAGTGTGCCTGGGGATTTCGATCCTTGTGTTCGGAAACCTCATCGGTACATATTCAACTATGTGAGTTGATAAGGAGGAAGTATGAAGACAGTACAATATTCTGCGTCTGAAGGGCTTGTCTTTGTCGATGTGCCCATGCCAACGCTTGAAAAAGACCAGGTTCTTATCAGGGTGATAAACACAGGATTTTGCGGATCAGACCATTCCCTTGTGAAAAACCGCGGTCTCGATGATGGGACCATCTTGGGGCACGAGGTCGGTGGTGTTGTAGAAGACATGGGTGAAAATGTGCAGGGTGTGGTAGCAGGGACAAGGGTCATCATCCGGCCAAGTTTTTGTGGCAAATGCCCTCAATGCCGTATGGGAAAGCCATATCTATGTCAGGAAGGCAGGCGTACCATAGGGATTGGTGATCTGCCGGGTGGGTTTGCCGAATACCTGAAGGTGTACCCGTCCATGCTCATCGAGGTGCCCGACAAGGTAGACATGCTCAATGCAGCCATGGCAGAGCCCGTTGCCACCTGTCTTCATGCAGTAAATGTCAGCAAGGTCACCGGTGGATCAGCCCTGATCATCGGTGGGGGTTCCATAGGCTTGGGGCTGGTTATGATTCTCAAACAGACGGGGTTTGGCCCCGTTATCCTCTCGGAGCCGGTTGAGTCAAAGAGAACTGTTGCCGTTAAGCTCGGAGCGGACATGGTAACCGGTCCTGAATCGCTGATGGAAACAATAAGGGGGGTGCGTGTGGACACGGTGTTTGAGTGCTCTGGCGTGCCCGGAAATGTTCAGGCAAGTCTTGACGCGGTCAGCGTTGGTGGCACGGTCTGTATCGTAAGTATAATCATGCAGCAGGTCAGCATTATGCCTCTGGTTCTTAATTTCAAGGAGGCTTTCCTTTGCGGTGCCTATTCTAATACACACGAGGAGAACAAACAATGTCTGGAGTGGATGGCAAATGGACTGATCGATGCGAGGTCCTTGATCAGTGACCATACAACCCTGTCCGGTCTGCCTGCAATATACAGGGAACGCATAGATACCGGCAAGGCAATAAAAGTAATGCTGAAGATAGGGAAAGAATTCTGAGGCTGGGATAAAAGATGGGATCGATAGAGAGACGACAGAGGGAGAAAGAACAGAGAAGAGAACAGATACTGAACACGGCGCGTAAACTCCTGTTCAAGAAGGGCATAGATGCGACTTCCATGAATCAGATCGCGAGAAACGCGGAACTGAGTGTGGGGACACTCTACCTCTATTTCAAAAACAAGGAAAGTCTCTTTGCGGCGTTGCAGGAAGAGGGGCTTACACTGCTCTGCGATAAGATAAAAGAGGAGAGTGAAAAAGGTTTAACCCCCCGGGAAAAGCTTGAGAAGATGGCGCTTGCCTATATGGATTTCAGTGAGGAACACCGCAAGTACTCTGACATCATAAATTATTTTCTGACTTCGCCGGAGATTGTATTTCCTCCCTCGCTGAAGTCCAGGATCGACAAACATGTCAACATGATCCTTTCGGTTGTTGAAGATATACTGAAGAAAGGAGTTTCAAAAGACGCGGACGATAGAGAGATAAAGCGTCTGGCAGTCGTGTTCTGCTCAAGTCTTCACGGTATGCTGCAGTTCAAGAAATTGCGAAACACCGTCCTGCAGGGTGAAGAGTTCAGGGATCTTTATCTGTACCATTTCGACTGTATCGTGAGATCCTGTTTGTTTGAGGTACAGGAGAATTAACTGTATTGTACAACCTGGGGCCTGTCCGAATCCCGGGGGCGGAACGGCTGACTGGGGGTTTTCCTGTTAACCATTTTTTGCTCCAACAGGGACTTAATCCCTCCTCATCTTGCTGCTACCTTCACGGTACACAACATCCTCTCTCCGATGGAGTATCTGCTTCTTCCCGTGAGACTCATCTTTCTTTGCCTGATTCAGGTATGGGATGACAGAATGCATATCGCATTAACACCGATCAACATTGTTCTTGACGGGCGAATCAGTTTGATTTAACATAAATATTAAGCAATTTTGTAAGCTCTGATTTTTAGAAGTAATGAAAGTTTTCAGGAGGTATGTAAAGGTGGACAAGAAAAGATATGAATTAAACGTTCAGCTGGCTCAGATGTTAAAGGGAGGAGTCATCATGGACGTTGTCAGTGTGGAACACGCAAAGATCGCCGAAGAGGCAGGAGCCGTTGCGGTTATGGCGCTGGAGCGCGTTCCCGCGGACATCCGCAAGGAGGGCGGTGTTGCCCGTATGTCCGATCCCGCGCTCATCGCGCAGATCAAAGATGCGGTATCGATACCTGTCATGGCCAAGGCGCGCATCGGTCATTTTGTTGAGGCTCAGATTCTGGAAACCATGAAAATTGACTATATTGATGAGAGCGAGGTTCTGACGCCTGCCGACGAAGAGTGTCATATTGACAAGACCAGGTTTGCAATTCCCTTTGTGTGCGGAGCGCGTAACCTGGGTGAGGCCCTGCGCCGCATAGCCGAAGGGGCGGCCATGATCCGCACCAAGGGCGAAGCGGGTACAGGTAATGTGGTCGAGGCGGTTCGTCATATTCGAACCGTGAACAAAGAGATCAGACGACTTGCCAACATGCCGGTAGAGGAGGTTACCGGTTTTGCCAAGGCAAATGGGTTTCCTTATGAGCTTGCGCTTCAGGTCCGGGAGCTTGGCAGATTGCCTGTTGTTAACTTTGCGGCAGGGGGTATCGCGACGCCGGCAGATGCGGCTCTGATGATGCAGCTTGGCTGCGACGGTGTCTTTGTGGGGTCCGGGATATTCAAGGCGGAAAATCCAGCCAGACGCGCAGAGGCAATCGTTAAGGCAACCGCATATTATAACGATCCGGCAAAGGTGTTGGAGGCCTCGATGGGACTCGGCAGCGCCATGCCGGGGATTGAAATCTCTGATATTCCGGAGACACAGAGACTGGCAAAGCGCGGGTGGTAATTTCCAGGAGGCGGGTATCGGTGGATATGATCGGAGTGCTTGATCTCCAGGGCGATGTTGTTGAACACATTGACCATCTAAATCGCCTCGGAATTGCCGGCATCAGAGTGAAGAAGCCCTCGGATTTTGCGCACCTTGCGGGACTGATAATACCGGGCGGGGAAAGTACGTGTCTTTCCCGCCTGTTGAGCATCTTCGGTATCAGGGAAGTTATTCTCCGTGAATTTCAGAGCGGTCTGAAGCTCTGGGGGACATGCGCGGGGGCTATTCTTCTTGCCGAAAAGGTCATTGGCGAGCCACACTGTCTCGGTCTTATCGATATCGAAATTCAGAAAAATGCCTTCGGCAGCCAGTTGGACAGCTTTACAACCAAATCCTCCGTTCCTCTCGTGGCACCGCGGCCGATACCCCTCACTTTTATCCGTGCCCCAAAGATCACTCGAGTTGGCAGGGATGTTGATGTATTGCTCCGGCAGGATGATTATGTCGCGGCCGCGGAGAGTCCTGATGTCCTTGTGACGGTCTTTCACCCGGAACTCACGCCCTCTCTCGCGTTCCATCGCTATTTTGCCCTGAAATGCGGACTTGAACCTTCTATGGATGAAGAATCTTCTATGATTGATCCCACCTGGGACAATAAAAGCTGGACCCGGTATGCCCGCCTTTAATCTCTAATATTTAGTTTTGCTCCCTTTTTGTACTACCTTCTGCGTGCAAAGAGACGTGACGAGATAAAACCTATGGAACTGGATAAAGAGAAGACAGAAATCAGGATGATAGAACGATTTGCGGATCTGAAGGGAAACCGTGTTCTCGAAGTGGGATGTGGTGATGGTCGCCTGACATCCCTGCTTGCCGAGAAGTCTGCCGAACTTGTCGGAATAGATCCCGATGGTGCGAGCATCGCGGAGGCAAGAAGGAATATTAAGGGAGTGAATTTCAGGATCGGCTCAGGGGAGGCTCTGGAATTTGAAGATGAATCTTTTGATCTTGTAATATTCACCATGTCCCTCCATCACCATACAGATTGTGTGCTGGCACTTCGAGAAGCGCACAGAACACTTAAAAAAGATGGCAGACTTCTAATCCTGGAACCGGCGGTTGACGGTGAAACCCAGCGGATTTATCACCTCTTTGCCAATGAAACCCCGGCAATAGAAAGGGCTCTGGATGCAATCAATAGCTCTG
>Ga0222683_1000462_pt1 | contig 13790 bp, 14 predicted proteins | sample AntAcemetage1073_FD_179841 | JGI IMG/M metagenome (GOLD analysis project Ga0222683, IMG submission 179841) | Saline water microbial communities from Ace Lake, Antarctica - #1073 | ecosystem: Environmental > Aquatic > Non-marine Saline and Alkaline > Saline | place: Antarctica: Ace Lake... | reverse complement strand
AATTTAGTTCAAAGAAAAGTTGATTCCGTAGAAGACATTGTTAGAATCTCATCTGAGTTAAATTTGGATATTTCCTCGCAAAATATTTCAATGCTATATACCCAGTGTGAAGATTATCTTCAACAGAATCCATACCTCGGCTCTGCTTTGTCAAATATTAGTAAAGATATTGTGAGGCTTATTCTTATTGCCGTTCTTTTGCTTTGGGGTTTTTCATTAACTGGGGCCGCGGTTGCATTTCCAGACCTACTTCCAATGCTTGTAAAATACTTTGAAATAATATCCGTAGGTGTAATTGTAGGTGCAACGGTTGAGGGAATGCTAACTTTATGGTGCTGGAAAACGAATCATACAATTTTAGATCAAATTATCAATGGCATTAATAATAGTTCAGTAATACCTCCAGAATTGGCATCATTTCTTGCAAATATGCTGGGATCCCTACCCAGTTTAATTATGACTCCTGGGGTGAGAGGGGGGATTTCATCACTATTTGGTATTATCGCAGCGGGCAGCTTAGCTTATCTATGGGATATGAGTTTGCTTACGCAATTCATCGGGGGCGGATTATTCTATTTACTTGTTGCGGTACCCATAATTGTTTTAATTGAGTTAATAGATCAAGCATCAGGTGAGGAAAACCCAACGGAGATTCTTTACCCTACGATTGGGCAGTAAAGTAATTAAAAAAACAAAAAATGTTGGTGTTAATTTGAGATTATTTTCTTGAAGTAAAACTGGTTGAGTACATTGCGTTTATGAATGATACGCCGAGGAGGAGATTCGAACTCCTGTGAGGACGAATCCTCACGAGATTTCCAGTCTCGCGCAGTTCCAGGCTGTGCCACCTCGGCAAAAAACAAATACAGGGAATAAATCTCTCCTTTAAGACTTTTTCCAGATAGAAGGATATGTTCCCTTGTTCATTAAGACTCTTTCGATAATTGCACACATTCCTGTATCTTTTTGAATCATCTCTTCTGTGCTCATAATGGCGTTTACTAATGCAACTCCTTCGCCCTTCAGGGTTAAAATGGCAACCATATCTCCTTTTTTGATATCTGTGTCGATTTCTACGACTCCTGGTATTGCTAGATTTGCTCCATGACAAAGTGCGTCTACAGCAGAGTCACGAATAACGATTTTTGGCAAATGGTCAAGCAGTCTTTCCATGGGGCGAATCTTTGAACGAAACTCCTCTTCATTTTTTTCTTCCTTCCAAAAAACATAGGCATCTTTCACGTCATGTAATATTACTGAATCCTCTTCTCTTAGATTTCCAACCATTGTACGCTTGAGTTCTGAAAGATGGGCACCACAACCAAGCTTTTTACCAATGTCGACACACAATGTTCTAACATACGTGCCTGCTTCACATCCAACGCGAAACAACACTTCTCTGTCCTTAATTTGGAGAACATCTAAATAATAGATGCGGCGCTTTCTTTTCACTCTTTTAACCGCGGATCTGACAGGGGGGATCTGAAAAATATCTCCCACGAAGCTGTTGCAAGCATCTGAAATTTTGTTTTTATTAATGCTTTTATGAAGTTTCATGATGCCAACATATTCTTTACCTGCCAACAGAAGGACCTGTAGGGCTCGTGTGGCATTACCTATGCCAATGGGCAAAACTCCTATTGCATTGGGGTCCAGTGTACCGCCATGACCTACCTTATCGACCCCAAGTATTCCTCTAATCCAGGCATCAATCTGATGTGACGTAGGGCCACATGGTTTATCCAAGTTAATCATGCTATTATCAAGTAGCTCTTCAACACTACGTTCATCTGGAGATTTACCATAATTTGGGTTGGTTTTAGCTTGGACTTTGATAAGTCGCGTACGCTTTTTATCAGAAGGTAATATGTGTTTTTGACTGTTCATCTCAATGCAACAGAATGATAACTACTATATAAAAAATGCTTACCTATTAATTTTTTCGAGTATTATCTCTACAATTTCCTCAGGTGTTTTATCTGTAGAATCGATAACGAGATCGTAAATGGAGGTGTCCTTAAGATCAATATTGTAATAATTTTTATATCGGTTCGCCTCGCTTTTTTCCCGATTAAGAATCTCCTCCCTTCTTTTTTTTATCTGCCCCTCTTCACGTTTTACAATGCGTTTGGCCCTTGCTTCTAAATCTGCATCCAGCATTATTTTTGTGGCAGATATATTGTTACGATGTGCAATCCATCCGGCAAGCCTTCCCTCTAAAATTACATCTCCTTTTTGCAATATTTCAAGTTGACGTCTGTCTAATTCTTGGTCAATCTCTTTGTTATTCTCACAATATTTTCCAAATTCCTCTAGAGACATATCGTACTTCTTTGCAGTTTCTCGAAAAATTTTGCCAGAATAAACATACCTTGTTCTAAGTTTTTTCTTTAGAAGTTTTCCAACGGTACTTTTTCCACTTCCTGGAGTGCCACTTATCGTGATTGTTACCATAAGTCAAATTACTTTGAAAAAGGCATTATTTTTACTTTTGTTTCTTTCCACCGGTCTGACCAGCTAATTACCTTAAGACCCTGCCGAATTAACTGCCCAAATACCATGGAGGATATCAGATAAAGCCATAACCATGCTTGCATTAGAAAAGGTTTATAGTAAAGAGAAACACTTCCTCCCCAGGGTACTGTAAAATAGTGGTATGGCAAGTCTCCAAGAAAGGCTCTAAGCCACATGAAAATTGGCCAGATGAATATAATCAAAAACACCATCGGCTTCATCATTCCGCTAGATGCATCAGTTTGCTGTTTCATAATTTGCGGCTGCATCTTCATAAGCTTATTCACTCTGTTGGTGTTGCCCTCCTTACGTGCCTTTGTTAGCTCTTTTTGGAATGTCTTTGACATTTCTTGGGATTTGCCCATTTTTATCCAATCAGTAAAAAAATTTGTAAGTACTGAAGAAAGAGTCACTACTATCAAACCCGAAAAAAACAAAGTTAGCAAAGGATAATTTCCATTGAAACCTATTACTGGTTCTAAAACCGCTCCAAAATATACACCAAGTATCGGTCCAAAAGTGGGCATGAGGAACATTATAATCATCATAAAAACCATGAGCAGTAAAAGATTGCTTCCCTGTGCTGCCTTGTTATCCATTCTTTCCATAATCTCACTCTAATACTGGTGCTGCTTCCTTTACGGCAGCATCTATAGCACCATCATGATTAAAAACTATTTTGACCGTTGCGCCGGTAATTGCTGCGTATGCCATGGCAACAGCTCTGTTCATTTGTTGATGCTCTGCTATTTTCTCTTTTGAGTCAGGATCCCTGCTGCGGGTCGTGTCGCTTGCTCTTCGGTTATAGATTTCCTCAGGATCTGCCTCAACCAATACTATTGCAGTAGGTTTAAGTTTTTTTATGACCCATTCTGGCAGTCCAGGCATGTATCCTTTAGGAGTTTTTATCGTACAGTGGGTATCGACAATGGCGTTTTCCATATCACCAACCTTTTCCGCTGTTTGTATCTGTAAATCTCTTTGTTGAGCTAGTGTTAGCTTTCTCATCTCGTCTCTGTCTTTTACAAGTCCCATTTCCTTTGCTATGTCAATCATCACCGTTCCAAAAGTAACAAATTCGATGTTCATGCCTTCTGCAGCTTTCTTCATGACGGTTGTTTTTCCAACGCCCGGTATACCTGTCACTACAATAATTCCCATTTTGCCACCTATGTGCTGTTTCACTCGTTTCCAAAGAATCCTCTTAGTACAGGATGCATTTCCATTGCTTGCTCCTTGGCAATATCTTCATACAGACGGATAATAATACCAACAGTAAGCAGTACACCAGTACCGCTAGCTTTACCGACGGTCCCTATACAATCTGCAAATCCTGCTAATGCGCCAACAGTAGCACCACCTATGACTGTTACCATGGGGATGTATCTTTCCAACACTTTCTTCAATACACGTGGATCTTTTCTAAAGCCTGGTATTTGCATTCCAGAGCCTTGAATCTGCTTTGCTACATCTGCAGGCCCCATATTTGTGGTTTCTATCCAGAATTTCGCAAAAAGTATAGATCCAAAAATAAGTACAACTAGGTAAATAACAACCTTAAGAGCAAACTGCCAGGCATCATGCCCTCCGTATCCTCCTGCAAGTATTGGTATGAACCAACTGTTAATTCCGCCAGGACTGGAAAGGTACCATGCCCCGCCAGCTATTGGTTGTGTACTGACCGCAAGATCATATTTTCCCATCCACCATTGATGACCCAACAGCGGCAAATCAGATCTATACAAAAGCATTGCAAACATGTTTATGTTTGCTAGAAGAGCAGACATAAGAATAACGGGAATGTTTGATGCATAGATTAATCTGATAGGATATCTTCCACGAGCACCTCTAACTTTAGCGTGGGTTAAAGGTAGTTCTATACGGGAAGATTCCGCATAAACAACAACAAAGAATATAAGCAGCGTACCAAGCAGCGGAACTATGGCATTTGTATATCCGATTCTCGGTGCTCCTAGAAAGATTGACTGATAACCTCCGCCCATTATGTCCCCAAGAGACATATGTGAGGATAAGTAATATGTTCCAGGTATGACACCAGCAGGCGGATTGCTCATACTTGCTATGCCGCCCTGCACAGGCAACCAATTGAATGTTCCTGTAAATATTGCTTGTGATACGCCTGCAGCAATAAACAGAGAGATACCAGAACCAATACCCCATTTGGAAATCAGTTCATCCATGAAAAATACAAGCATTGCACCGATAATAAGCTGGGCAACAATAACGAAACTAGCCCAATCTCCACCGACTGCACCTACCAAACCATCGCTTGGTTGCAAATACCCAAATATCTGCGGTACTGCTTCTACAACAATCATCACTACAACAAGTACTTTTTGGGAGCCTTGATAGATTGCCTTGTCTTCCTGCTTGGTAAGATCAAGATTTATAATTTTAGCACCGACGAATAACTGCAGAATAATTGATGCAGTGACGATTGGACCTATGCCAAGGTGCATGATTGAACCTGATGCACCTGCCATGATAAAACGATACTGTTCAAAAAGATCGATTGTACCACTAGCAAGTCCAAAGATCATTACATTTGTTAAAATGAAGTAGATAATCAGGCAAAGGACGGTCCAGAATATCTTTGTTCTAAATGTTACATGCCCTTCAGGCTTTGTGATGGCAGGCCATCTTTCTATAAGTGGTTTAAGCTTGTATAGGAGACTTTTCTTTTTTTCTGTCATGTTCAACCCAAATTAAATTTATTTTTTATTTTAGTATTGTTACTTCTCCACCATTTTCTTTGATTTTTTCTACGGCTTTTGCTGATGCTTTTTTAACTTTAACCTTAAAACTACTATTTACTTTTCCACCGCCTAGTAGTTTATCAAAGCCCTCTTTATCAAGATCTATACTTTTCTTGTCAGGAAAACCTTCTTCCAACTGACCAACGTTGATACATTTATCTTCCTTTATGATACTTTGGGGTCTTTTGAAGCCGTGTCTTCCAAAAAAATGATCCGGCATATATTTCACCATATGCATGTACCTGTGTTTGCCTAATCCAGCGTTTCCTCTGCCTCCTCTAAGTCCTGCCCCTCTTCCGGCTTTTTTGCCTCTGCCGTGAGTCATTGATCCTCTGAATTTCTTTGTTTTTTTACGCGCCAATTCAATCACTTTCCTTATTTTTCTTTCAACTATAGGTCGAAAGCAGATAAGGTAATATATTATTATACTTTCGGATAGGTTTAAAAGAGTCTCACCTAGTAATTCATTTGTGTTAAATAAGTGTTTGTTGTCTGTTCAATTGACTGTTTGCGATACTATTTTCCTTTGCCTAATAGATATTTTTTACTCTTGCCAAGATCCAAGAAAAAGTCTGTAACCTCTTTTAATTTATGAGATGTTGTTTTACCAAAGGCCAATACTTCTGTTCTACATCCTAGGCTTTTTGCATGTTCCAATAAATCAGAGAAGTCCCCGTCTCCGCTCACCAATACAATTGTATCTAGTTTAGGTGCAAGTCTCATCACATCCATTGCTATTCCTACGTCCCAATCTCCTTTTTTTGATCCACCATAAAAAACCTGAAGATCCTTTGATCTCACTTCAAATCCCATTTCCTCTAAAGCATCATAAAATGTGTTCTCATCCTTAATGTCTGCCTTTATGACATATGCTATGGCTCTAATAAGTCTTCTACCAGATATGGCTTCCTTTAATATTGTCCTGAAATTAACTTTGCTGTTGTGCAAATGTTTTGCAGAGTAATACATGTTTTGCACATCTACAAACACACCAACTCTCTGGTTTTTATTTCTTGATCTTGTCATATTATGCTCCCACAAAAATCGTATCTGAAGATATGAGAATCAATTAATTATACTTTCGTTGGTATTTTTAGTGCAATCTTTTTCTACCAAAATATTAAATAATCTATTAATTATTTTAATAATATTAGGAAAACATTTAAATAAAGATGAAATGTTATTATGTTTATAATAGGTACTTATGGAGGCAAAAAAATGAAAGAAAGTTTATTTAGAAAGGGTTTAGTAATAGGAGTTATAGCACTTTTTGCAACTATCTCTATACTTCCTGCAATTGCAAATGAACAAATAGAAGAGAAAGTGTATGATGAGATAGTAAATGTAGAATATACTCCAATAGATCTTGATGGCTCTACAGTTGGGGAGAAGTTTACCCTATCCGAACAAGAGTTTACAGATATAAAAACAAGACTATCCTCATTGTTTGATACTTTAAAATCAAAAACCGATAAGAAAGATATTATGGATGTTTTAACATCGTTCTTAGATCGTAATAATCATCCCCTCCTGAACAAAATATTGACATCCCTTCTCAACTCTGAAATTCTTGGCAACCGCAAATTGGTAGTCAGCCAGGGTTGGGGATACAATCTGAACCCGTTTAAAGACAGTAAAACTGCAGTTGCTAAACCGTTTACCTTATGGTGTTATACTGACACATCTGATCAAATGTCAATTCCAAGCGGCACTGGAATAGTTTCATTGAATCCCTTTGAAATAAAGACCTTCACTGGTGCACAGATGGGGTTCATGCTGCGCTTTAGGGGCCTATACATTCATATTGCTCAACCACTATCGCAAACAAGCTACACGTTTTTCATTGGTACTGCTAAATATGCCGGAGGGTTTGAATTTACTCCTCTTTCTTCCATTTTTGAAAATTTTGGCGATTAGATTCTACACCATAACAAACACATACTTTGGTATTCATTACTTGCAGTATATGTTGAATAGTAATCAGCGATGAAACTATTTTCATCAATTTTTATATAGATTTCTAGATAATTGCCATAAAATCTATATGTGAGGTAGCATATATTGGTAAACAGTTATTTTGAATGAGGGATAGAAACGAGAAAAAACAAATACTTGCCTATTGCATAATGCTTGTCATTGCCATTCTAATAATACCAGCAATCATTCCAATCTCGTCGGGACTCTCTATAAAGATAGGAAGACGGCCTACAATCAAAGTTGCGTTCATCTGGCAGAAGTGGGATTTGCTAGATCATCCTGCCAAAGCAGGTATGAAAATTTATAAAAGAATCCTTAAAAAAACTGAGTTAAAGTATGATGTAAAATTTAAAGTCTACGAATTTTGGGATAGCTGGCGAGGTGGAGATGTACAAAATGGCAAACTTAGGAAATTGGGCATTGATGTTGTTGTGGGGCCGGGCGGCATTGGTGGATGGCACTGTCCAAAAAAATATAGAACAGAGATTAAAGAATTCGTCCGTAGAGGCGGAGGATTTTATGGCATATGCGGAGATTCAACCTTTGGTTCTCTCGGAGTAGTTAATCTGCCAAGAGGATACAAAATCCCATTAAAAAGGGTCACGGGGTCTAAAGAATTTACACCGATGCTTGGGCTTGCAAATGTTTACTCCGATGCATCAGCTTTTGATCATATCTTAGAGTATCCTTTGTGGTTTAAAAAAGCAGATATGGTAAAAGTCGCTGGGAAGTTGCCTACTTCGCGTGCAGCCATCCGCATCGAACCTTCAAATATTCCTATACAAAAACCATATTATCGTGACAGAGTGCGTGTTATGCTTGGGAATGTACCACTTGTGGATGGGCCATTGATATACCGTCTTTTCATGCCAAAGGTAACGACTATCGCAGTCTTTAAGGGAACCGATGACCCATATGATAGGACGATTAGAGGAGAGAAAGCGATTATTGCAACAACATATTGGAGAGGAAGAGTAGTTTTATCTGTGGTACATCCAGAACTTACAATTGGAAATAGAAAAGCACATGATCTTTTTGCACGCAATTTGCTCTGGGCTGCAAAAGAGTTACCAAACACCTAGTTTACATTTTATAAACCATATCCCATTGAGAAAGAATTAAGATTCTGTGATTATTCTCAATAATGTCACATCGTAGTTTACCACTTTTTTGCTATGAAATTCAAACATCCATCTTATTGGAAAAATGTAATCCTTTGAGTAGCCAATATTGCCACCCAACGAGGAAACTAATTGATTTACAAAAGGAACCGTTTTGCTAAGATGAAGAGAGTATATCACAGATGCGATCTCAAAACCTTTTTCGATAAAATTTCTATCTGCATTTCGATTGCCTTTTTGTGCGCCAAATGGTGGATTCATAATGACTGTATCACATTTAATTTCAACGTCTCTTACATCTTGAACTTTAAAGATTATTTCATAATTGTTTTTTTCTGCATAGTCTCTTGCAGTGCCTATGCTGTTCTTATCAATGTCTATGCCGACAACCTTTTTAGCCCCAGTTAGACATGCTCCTACTGAAAAGATCCCCGTTCCACAGCCCAAATCGAGAACTATTTTGTTTTCGATATCACCCAGTTGATGTGCAGTGAAGATGATATCTGCGGCAATATCGGCTGAGGTTAGGTACTGTTCTAAATGAGGAATTGGACTGTCAAACGATGGGGTCTTTTGCAGCAAAATCTCCAATTCTTTTTTCTTCATGCGCCTTCAAAAAATGTGTCTCCCCTAATAATATTTTGTATCTCGTCTGTTGTCTTCAGGTTATTTTTTTCTGCCAGTTTTAAGTGTGAAATAAAATGTGCTTCCTTTACCCTTTCCTTGACTTTCTGCCCATATCTTTCCACCATGTTTTTTTACAATGCGCTTGCAGATAGGCAGCCCTAGTCCACTACTATCAAGATCATGTCTTGAATCATCTGCTTTGTAGAATTCGTCAAAGATATGGTTGATTTGTTTTTCTGTCATGCCGATACCAGTGTCTTCTACAGATATTGTGACAAAATCTTCTCTTTGCTTTGCATCAAGGGTGATGTCTGCCCCCTCCTCTGGCGCATACTTTATTGAATTTGTAATAAGATTGTTGAGTAATTCATTTAGTCTTAATTTATCGACCTTAACAATTATATTTTCATCAATTTTATTGACTACGTCGATATGGTTATCTTCAAACAGGATGTGATTATCTTTGATTATGCTTTCAACTTCAGATAAAAGATTTGTATCTTCAATGCTGAACTCTATTTTATCTGAATTAAGTTTTGCAAGATCAATAGTTTTATTCACTAGGTCCCTCATATAGTAGACATTACGCATTAGCACTTCCAATAATTCCTTATCTTTGGGATTTTCGATTTTTCCTTTGATGATGGGTACTAATGCCATCATGGGTGTCAAAGGGGTTTTTAAATCATGGCCAAGTTGATTTATAAATTCATCCTTTTGCTTAATCAATCTTTCAATTTTAGCGGTTCTGTTTTTTACCTTTCTCTCAAGATCCTTATTGACTGTATAAAGTAATTCGTGTGCGTCTCTTAATTCATTTAAAACCATTTTCTGCCCAGTGATGTTTAGGAGAGATGCCACACTTTTTTTTGTCCCTGGAATAACATCGACTGATAGAAGTATGTCTTTTACGTTACCTGCTTTATCAACGAATTGAAACTCATAGCTTTTTAGAGTAGGTTCGTTATGCTTTTCTCTTCTACGTTTATGAAACCCCCTCATTTTTTCTAGATCCTTGTCTGCAATGAATTCAGTCCAACTTTTTATTCCCTCTATTTCTTCTCCGGTATATCCAGATAACTTCTGAAAACCATTGTTTGCCAGAGATATGGTAGTATCATCCTCTACAATGATTGCAGCCGTACCAGTATTTTCAAAAATAGCTCGGTATGCCTCCTCACTTTTCCGGAGGGTTTCCTCTGCCTGTTTTCGTTCGGTTATGTCTCTTAAGGATATAATCCGACCATTAGAATTATCATGTGAATCATATAGAGGAGTTATCTGCATATCAAAATAGTATTCCTGCTCTTTTTTATTTAAGCAAATTTCAGTATGGGATTCTTTTCCATCCTTAATTTGTTTAATGAAATCGTGCTGGGCGGAAAATGCCTCTTCGACCTTTTTTCCAATTATCTCTGAAGCATCACAATTGAGAATTTTTTGAGCGGCTGGAGTAATATCTACAACTCGATTCCGCGTATCCAATACAAATACCGGATCGCTCATATTTTCAAAAACAGCATCTCTGGCCACCGGTACAACATCAATTAGTCTAAACTGAGAAAATCCCCAGGTAAAAGTCAAACCAGTTATAATGAATGCAGGTGATGAAAAATCAATATTTGGAAAAATGCTCACATTGAGGGCATAAATTACGTTTGCTGTCCACGGTGCAAGACTTCCTAATAATAAAATAATAGCCTGTTTGCGATAGACATTCCTCAAAGTAATAAATCCTCTGGCAAGATAAAATGTGCCACCTAAAATTAGGAGATAAGAGTAAGATAAAACTAACCACCAACCCATACCATGTATCACAGAAGTGTCTAAATAAGGGCCAATTTGAACATATTCAATATTGCTCCATATCAGGTGATGGAAGCTGTCGGTGAATATTAGAGCCAAAAGCAGCAAAGAAATAGCATATACAATATAAATTTTCTTCTTAGTGATCCATTTGCCTCTACCAGTCCATTGCAATGAAAAAATAAGCCAGCTAGGTGGAATTAAAAGTATTCCTATGTATTTGAACTGCTCCCAGAAATAGGTTTGTGATGCATTTGGACTAATTAATGCCATTGCGGCAGCAAATGCCCATGTGGCAACGATTGCCATTGAAAAGGCAAATGTTCTAGCCGGTTGTACACGTTTTTCCAACCAATATTTCCACCAGATGTAGAAAGCCAAGTTTAACGATATAAAGCCAGATAAAATAAGCAACGCAAAGTAAGTTTCATACACCTCTATCATAAATCTTTCCCTTCTACATTTAAATAAACCGAATCTCGCAACTTCACGTAATGTAACTCGTATTCCCTTATCTTTTTTATGATTGTGATGCTCCTTAGTTAAATTTTCTGCATGTAAAACGCTCCATAACCTGTCCTAACAACAAGCGCAAATTTTATTTGCTAAACTCGGTTCCAGTCCTTGCGATGTCTACATATTGGGCTTGTAGATCAGCTCGGAAGATCGCCTCCTTGGCATGGAGGAGGCCTCGGGTTCAAATCCCGACAAGTCCACTGCGTCTTTTTTAGAAAAAGGGGAATATGGATTTAATATGAGTGTGTCCTGGCTGTAAAGTCCTGACAAAAAGATATTTATGCCAGAAATTACTAAGGTTGTATTGAGTGGGGAGAGTTTCTTTTATGCAATAACACGGTTTTCCCTCCCTAAAAATAGAAAATTGTGTCTTAGCATCCCATCCCTCCTCACTCTCAGTAATATTCTACTCAGATTCCCTATTCCATTTTGCCGCATATCTTTTTTTCTCAATATCCTTTCTCACATACCGGCCTATAACTTTTTTCCCTCTGAATGTATTGTCTTTGTTGAAGGGTAGGAGACGTTGGTTACCCCTTCGTTTGGTTGCCGCATTCTTTGTGGGAAGAAAATTTGGAGAAGATTTGTCAGAAGATGAAAAATGTATCCTGGTATAAAGCTCTCCTCATCATAGTCTACGCCTTTTTTTATATGTCCGCTAAAATAAATAAATTGTTATGCAGAAACTTTAAATACGAAAGGTCCTGTTTTAGTATTAGAAAAGGCAGATAAAATGATACGAACAAAAGTTGTCAACGATTCCACTGATCTGGTGCCTATAATAAGAGCTTTTGACAATAAAGTAAAGAAGGAAGTTTTTAAGGAAATTCAATTAGATTGGAAACCACTTAGTGAGATAAAGAAAAGATATGGAAATAATGGAGAAAAGGCGCTTGAGCTTTTCGATGAGATGAAACTAGTCGAGACTAAATGGACAACACCCGAAGAAGGCATAAGTGGCAAGCCTCAAAAAAAGTACCGTTCTTATTATTCTGCATTCAATATTAATATATCTTGCCCTGTAAATGAGATAAGTGAAATTTTTACTATAGCATCATTAAATCATGAAGAGTTTAAAGAATTAGAGAGCGAAATCTACGAGTTTTTGGAAGATGATGGAAAATTTGGCAATATGGTAGCAGAAAACTTCGGCCTTTCGAATCTTGCTTTAAAGAGTTTAGTAAAAAGATCAGATAAATTTTGTTATAAAGGCTTAAAACTCACTAAGAAAGACTAATTTTTGACAAATATTGTTTTAAAGAAAACCCATATTCATATTTCTGATATGAGTTATGAAATAATCATCCAGGCTCTTTGGCTTGTACTTCCCGCATATGTTGCCAATGCTAGTGCACTTCTTGTTGGTGGTGGCACACCTATTGATTTTGGCAAAAAATGGAAAGATGGGCGACGGATTTTGGGTGATGGTAAAACCTGGCAAGGGCTTTTTGCTGGAGCATTTGTCGGAATGACTGCAGGTTTTGGTTTCTCAATTGTCGCGATATATGCAAACAAGAGTGAGTTTGCATTTCTTGGCTTAAGTGATTTCGGTCACTTTCCGCTAATGATACCACTTATCTTTTCTATTTGTTTTGGTGCCCTTGCGGGCGACATCATCGAAAGCTTTTTTAAAAGACGAGTAGGTAAAAATCGCGGAGAAGATTGGATTCCATTTGATCAACTTGATTTCATACTAGGGGTTTTATTTTTCAGCTTTCTCATGGGCAGTTTTTTACATGTTTTGGGGCTTACACATGAAAATTGGTTTTTCGAAAGTTTTTCTTTATGGCATATAATTGTATTACTTGCTGTAACTCCATTTTTCCATCTTTTTGCAAATTTTGTCCACAAAAAATCAAAATCTTAACATTTGAGGAAACAAAATATATAAAGCATCGTTGATTTTTCATTTCAGAATAATGGTGGCAAAATGTCTGAGGATGATGTCCTATCTATGAATGAGGAACTACGGGAGTGGTTGAAAGAAACAAAGAAGGAAATTAAAACTTCTCATACGGCACAAGAGTTGGCTAAAAAGAAACCTTCGGGTTTATGTGAGATATGTGGGGAAAAGAGTGCAAAGTTTGTCTGTTTGAAATGTGGCAGATCTGTTTGCCCATCTTGTTATTTTAAGATTATTGGAATTTGCAAAAAATGCGTTTCCAAAGAGACTGCAGAAAAATGGGAGGGTAAGCAGCCCGATTGGGAGAAAATTCTTGGTGTGGAATGGGTAGATTGAAAACCTGGCTTAGTGTTTAATAACTACCATTTTATCCTACTTTCCCCTGTTTTATCATCCGATATAAACCTAACCCATGTAACAGTACTTCGGAATCTATTACCGCCAACAGTCGTTGCATCCCTTACACGGCATTTTCTATTTCCAAAAAAGTGCTTTTGCTTTTTCTAACGTATCTTCAGAGACAGTTGCAAAACGATAAGCCATCAGATC